>ENA-UESC01001123-UESC01001123.1-human-gut-metagenome-genome-assembly--contig:-NODE-1123-length-21859-cov-5.843541_pt1 | contig 21859 bp, 19 predicted proteins | sample MGYA00242998_ERZ507999 | MGnify/ENA primary metagenome ERZ507999 (study PRJEB26167, sample SAMN06115465) | human gut metagenome | host: Homo sapiens | place: China:Hubei | collected 2016-04-27... | reverse complement strand
CAAGGACTATGTCTGCGTGACGAACTCCGACTCCTATGGCAACGGCAAGTACGCCGCGATGCTGTTGGCAGACGCCATCGGTTACAGCGGCACGGTCGCCATGGTCTACTATGATGCAGACTTCTTCACCACCAACGAGCGTGACCGCGGCTTCCGCGATCAGATGGCGAACTATCCGAACATTGAGATCGTTGCAGAGACCGGCTTTACGAGCATCGATGTGGTTGGCACGGTTGCTGACGGCCTGTTTGCCCAGTATCCCGATGTCGATGGTGTGTACGCTTCCTGGGACATCCCGGCAGAGGACGTCATCACCTCCGCTCGCTCGATTGGCCGTACCGATCTGAAGGTTACCGGCGTGGATCTCGGCGACAACTCCGCATATATGATCGCAAATCAGGATATGTATGTCGGCACTGCCTGCCCGAAGGCTGTGGAGACCGGCAAGATCGAAGCATATGTCTGCGCAGCGACCCTGATCGGTAAGGAAGTTCCGACCTATCTCTGCTCGTCTTCGCAGCCTGTCTGCTACGACAACGTGCTTGAGGCCTATGAGATCTGCTTCCAGATCGAGGCTCCGGACGCCGTCAAGCAGGCTTGGGAGTCTCATCAGTAAGACAAATCTCCGCAGAAAACCAGCCTGAAAAATGGGGCATGGTAGAAATGCCATGCCCCATTCTGATTAGGAGTATCAAAATGAGTGACGTTAGCTTTGTATCGCTGGAACACATCTGTAAGTCCTTCGGTGGTGTTCCGGTTTTGAAGGATGTGGACTTTGACCTGAAGGAGGGCGAGATCCATGCACTGGTCGGCGGCAACGGCGCCGGCAAATCCACGCTGATGAAAATTCTCAACGGCGTCTACCGGAAAGACAGTGGCGTTGTCCGTATCCGCGGGGAAGAAGTGGAGTATCAGACGATCCAGGATGCGTGGAAACACGGCATACGGATGATTTTTCAGGAGCTGAGCCTTTCGCCGACGCTGAGCGTCATGGACAACATCTTCCTGACACGGGAGGAAAAGAAGGGCATCCTGCTCGATAAGAAGAAAATGCGCGCAGAAACCGAAACCATTCTGGAGCGGCTCAACATTGATGCCAAGCCGAACGATATTATTGCGGATCTGTCCGTCGGTACTTGCCAGTTGATTGAAATTGCAAAAGCACTGTCGACCGACGCAACGGTTTTGATCCTGGATGAACCGACGGCGTCGCTGACAGACCGGGAAACGAAGATCCTGTTTGACCGGATGCGGTCGCTGAAGGAAAAGGGCATCTCTTTCATCTATATTTCACACCGAATGAAGGAAATTTTCCAGATTTCCGACCGTATTTCTGTTCTGAAGGATGGGAAGATGGTCAAGACCGCGCCGACCTCGGAGATCAGTATGCAGGAAGTGATCTCATATATTTCGGCGGAGGGCGGAGACCTGACGTATAAGGGAAACTCTGCGGCGATTGCACAAAATGAGGAGCTGTTCCGCGTGGAACATCTGTCCGTCGGCAGCAGTGTCCACGATGTATCCTTTGGAATCCGTAAAGGTGAGGTCGTCGGGATTGCTGGACTAATGGGCAGCGGCCGAACCGAGACGGCGGAGGCCATTTTCGGAATTCGCCGGGTCGGCGAAGGAAGCAAATTCTTCCTAGAGGGGAAACAAATCCGCATCAATAGCGTCAAGGATGCCATCCGCAGCCGGATCGCGCTTGTGCCGGAGGATCGGCGGCGCGAGGGTCTTGTGCTGGAGCACACGCTGGAGCAGAACCTCTGCCTGCCCAATCTGAACAAGATCCGGAGCGGAATTTTCACCGACAACAAAAAGGCCGCATGGCTTTCAGCGCAGTGCGTGGAACAGCTGGCAGTCAAGGCATCTGGCGTTCATGCGCCGATTGTCAGCCTGTCCGGCGGCAACCAGCAGAAGATCGTCGTGGCGAAATGGCTTGAAACGAAGCCGAAGCTGCTGATCATGGACGAGCCGACAGCAGGCGTTGACATCGGCGCAAAGGCGGAGATCATTGAAATCGTGCGGAAATATGCCGCAGAAGGAAATGCAGCGCTGTTTATTTCCTCTGAAATGTCGGAGCTGCTGGCCGCCTGCGACCGAATCCTGGTCTATTGCAACGGGCGGCTGACCGAACAGTATCAACGGGAAAACATTGACAGTGAGGAGATTTTGGAACATGCAATCCAACAATAAACGAATCAATTTTGACCTGAGCAAGTATATTGTATATTTCATTTTCGTCTTGTGCCTTGCTGTCTTCGGGGTCTGGCTTGGAAGCTCGTTCTTCTCGGTCAGCAACCTGCTGAACATCACGCGGCAGGCCGGCGCAATTGCGGTTATGGCCGTGGGCATGGTGTTTGTCATCGGTTTGGGGCATATCGACCTTTCGATCAGCTCAGTGGTTGCCGTCTCGTCGCTGATTGCGGCGCTGATCATGCGCGATATCGGCAGCGTTGCGCTGGCCGTGTTGGCGGCGATCGCGTTTGGCGCAGTGATCGGCACGATCAACGGTCTGTGCGTGACGCGGATCCATATGCCGGCCTTTCTGACGACGCTCGGCACGCAGAGTATTCTCAGCGGTGTGGCAATGTGGATGACCGGGACAAAGGCCGTGACAGTGACGAACAAGACGTTTTTGTTCTGGTTCGGCTCCGGACAACTCGGCGTTGTGCCGATTCTGTTCATCTGGGCGCTCGTGGCAATGGTGGTCGGGCATATCGTGCTGAACCACACGAGCTATGGCCGCAAGATTCTTGCAACAGGCGGCAACATCGTTTCCGCGCGCTATTCCGGCGTGCCGGTCAAGAAGATCACAATGAGCGCGTTTATCTTTATGGGGATGCTCTCCGGCCTGGCTGGAACACTGTATGCCGGCCGTGCGCAGGCAGCGCGCTGGGACTTTGGCAACGGCGCGGAGATGAATGTGATCGCAGCGGTCGTGCTGGGCGGCACAGCGATGTCGGGCGGCACAGGCTCGGCAATCGGCGCAGTGGTCGGCTCATTTTTGATTATGATGATCAACAATGGTCTTGTCATCGGCGGCCTTGGCGTTGCACAGCAGACGCTGATGCAGGGCGTGATTATTCTGATTGCCGTGGCACTGAGCGAACTCGGCAAGAAAAAGCGGGACTGAGAAAGGAAGGCGTACAGATGATTCGAGCAACCAATCACATTGGAATCTGCGTTTCAGACATGGAGCAATGCATCCCGTTCTACGAAGGCGTGTTGGGATTGAAGCGCGTCTATGACGACGAGATGACAGGGCATTTCCTCGACACGGTACAGGGCCGGGAGAACATGCACTACCGAATCGTCAAGTTTGCATCCCCGGAGGGGTTCATCGTGGAGCTGCTTCAGGACTTTGCGCACGTGTGTAAGCCGCAGACGGAAAATTGCTTACAGGATGGCGGTTTGCGGCATTTTGCGTATGAAGTTGCGGATGTGGACGCGGCGTACCAACGGGTCAAAGCGGCAGGATGCGCGACGATCAGTGAACCGTGTACCTCGGAGGACGGATCGATGCGGCTGTTCTTTGTACGTGACCCGGAGTTGAATTTGATTGAACTGATGCAGTTTTTTAAGCCATGAAAGGAGAAAAACATATGAAGTATTCGTTTAACACTTGGGCATACAGCCATTTCCCGTGCTGGGTTCCGTCGTACCCGACTGATGAGGTTATCAAACGTCTGGCACGGATCGGCTATGACGCAATGGAACTCGGCTGCGCGCAGCCGCAGGCCTGGCCGTATTTTACCTCGGCGGAAGAGCGCAAGAAGATCCGCGCCTGCGTGCAAGAGAACCATCTGCGCATCTCCTCGATGCTACCTGCACCCGGCGGTGGCCCCGGCGGCAACATTGCCTCGGCAAATCTGGCGGAGCGTGAGTGGACGAAGCAGTATTGGAAAGACTGCATTGATATGGGTCTGGAGCTCGATGACTGCAAGACGTTGCTCTGCGTGTGTGGCTGGTACATCTACGGCACAAGAAAACGTGACGCCTGGCAGTGGGCACGCGACGCGATCGGTGAAGTGGCCGATTATGCGGCAAAGAGCGGCGTCACGCTGATGCTGGAGCCGACGGCGACAGACAGCAACCTTGTGGAAGGCTGTGACGACGCGATCATGATGATGGAAGACATCGGCCGCGAGAACGTGAAGCTGATGTTCGACGTAACGCACGCGCTGTACCGCAACGAAGTGCCGTCGGACTACATCTATCAAATGGGCAAAAACCTCAAGCACATCCACATGGCAGACTATGACCGCAAAGCGCCTGGCACAGCCGGCTGTGACTTTGTCGACATCATGCAGGCGCTCAAGGACATCGGTTATGACGGCTACGTCACAATGGAAAATGGCTTCCCGACGCGCTCCTGCCACCCGGATGTCGTGGCGCGCGAATCGCTTGAGAATTTGAAGGCCATCGAGGCGCGGCTGAAATAAGCGGCGTCCTTCACAGGGAAATCAGCATAGCAAGAAGGAGAAAATAGTATGATAAATGTTGGCGTGATCGGATGCGGAAAAATTGCGCAGACACGTCATCTGCCGGAGTATGCGGCCAATCCGGATGCGAAGATCGCAGCGGTCTATGATTTTAACCAGGAGCGCGCGGCACAGACCGCAGCACAGTATGGCGCGCGGGCGTGCACATCGTACGAGGAGATTTTCAGCGATCCGGAAATCGATGCGGTGAGCATCTGCGTGCGAAACGTGGATCACTGCAAGCTGACGGTGGAGGCGCTGCGCGCCGGAAAGCACGTTCTTTGCGAAAAGCCGATGGCAGTGACGCTTGCGGAGTGCGAGCAAATGGTGCAGACCGCGAAGGAGACCGGCCGGTTTTTGATGATTGGCCACAATCAGCGCTTGACGCGCGCACACGCAAAGGCCAAAGCGTTGATTGATGCGGGCGCAATCGGAAAAATTTTGACGTTTCGCACAATTTTCGGCCATGGTGGGCCGGAAACGTGGACTGTGGACGCGAAAAACGTCTGGTTTTTCGACAAAAAGCTGTCTGCATTCGGTGCGATGGCGGATCTTGGAATCCACAAGACCGATCTGATCCAGTTTTTGACCGGGCAAAAGGTTTCTGCGGTGCGTGCCTACCTTGGAACGCTTGACAAGTGCACAGCGGACGGCAAAAAAATCGGCGTGGACGATAATGCAATCTGTATCTATGAGATGGATGGTGGTGCGGTCGGTACGATGACCGCAAGCTGGACGTACTACGGCGCGGAGGACAACTCCACGATTCTCTATGGCACGAAGGGAATTATGCGGATCTATGACGACCCGAACTATTCCATCGTGGTGATCGGCCGGGACGGCGAAAAGACGCTCTATGAGATCGACAAGATCCAGACCAATGACAACCAGACCAGCTCCGGTGTGATTGATCTGTGGGTCAAGTGCCTCAAGGAGCAGACGCCGCCCGAAATCTCAGGCGAGGAAGCGCTGGACGCGATGAAGGCGGTTTTTGCGGCGCTGGAATCGGCGCAGAGCGGAAAAACCGTGCAGATCGAGGAGGTGACGGCATGAAGCTCGGATTGGTCAGCGCCATCCTGGGGGATCTGGGATACGAAGAAATGATCGACTTTGTCTCGCAGTGCGGGCTGCAATGTGTCGAAGTTGCCTGCTGGCCGCAGGGCAAAGCAGAGCGCCGCTATGCGGGAGTGAGCCACATCGACGTCGACGGACTGACAGAAGAACGTGCGAAATATCTGGTGCAGTACGCGAAGGACAGAAATGTCACGATCTCGTCTCTGGCATATTATCCGAATATGCTCGATCCGAATCTGGAAAAACGGCAGGTTTATATCGATCACTTTCTGAAGGTCATCCGTGCGGCGGATATGATGCACATTGGAACGGTGGCGTCGTTTATCGGCCGACTGCCGGACAAGAGCGTGGAGGACAATTTGCCAGAGGTGGAAAAGGTCTGGAAGCCAATCCTGCGCGCAGCGGAGGAACACAACGTCCGGATCGCGATTGAAAACTGCCCAATGCTGTTTACCAACGACGAATGGCCGGGCGGACAAAACCTGATGACATCGCCGGCGAACTGGCGGACAATTTTGAAGCTGCTGGACAGTCCATACCTCGGCATCAACTACGATCCGTCGCACTTCATCTGGCAGCAGATCGACTACATCAAGCCGATCTATGAATTCCGTGACCGGATTTTCCATGTACACTGCAAGGACATCAAGCTGTATCCGGAGAAGTTGGCAGATGTCGGCACGATGGCCACGCCGCTGCAATACATGTCCCCGAAAATTCCAGGACTCGGCGATGTGGACTGGGGGCGCTACATTTCGGCGCTGACGGACATCGGATATGAGGATGCGGTCTGCATTGAAATCGAGGATAAGTCGTTTGAGAAAAGCACTGAGGACGCGAAACGCGCCGTGCAGCTCTCTGCGAGATATTTGAAAAACTTTGTCATTTGAGGAGAAGGCTCCAACTATCGCATGGTTGGAGCCTTTTTTAAGCAGAAACCGGAGGAGAAAGGATGGCGGTTATGCAAAACGAGCAGCTTAGACGGCTGTTTACGCCGATTCAGCTTGGCGGTGTGACGCTGAAGAACAGAATCATTTTTCTGGCGCACTGGACAAATTTCGGCAACAACCACGGTTACCGGGAGGACGGCTTGGCGTCGGAACGGCTCGCCTATCACTACATTGAGCGCGCCAAGGGCGGCGCGGGATTGGTTTGCGTGACGCAGAGCGTCTCGCCGACTGGTCAGATGGGGCGAACGATGGTCAACGCGCATGATCCACGCAATGAGCAGGTGTTCCGCTTTATGACGTCGGAAATCCACAAATACGGCGGGAAGGTCTTTGGGCAGTTTAATCACTGTGGCCATACGTCTTGTATGCAGCGGCCGCCGTTGCTGTATGCGCCGACGCAAATGCCGGGGCCGCACTGTTACGTCAACACGAAGGAGCTTGAACTCGAAGAAATGGAGGAGATCAAGCGGTATTATGTGCAGGCGGCGGTCTATGAAAAGGAATGGGGATTTGACGGCGTAGAGCTGAAAATTGCGCATGACGGCCTGTTGAGGACGTTTGTCTCGCCCTATCTGAACCAGAGAACCGATCAGTATGGCGGCAGCTTTGAAAATCGGATGCGCTACCCGATTGAGATCATTCAGGCGATTCGTGCGGCAGTCGGTAAAGACTACCCGATCGGTATCCGTCTCTGTATGGATGAGTTTACGGAGTGGGGATATAGCTGGGACTACGGTGTAAAGATGGCCATTGCGCTGGAGCAGGCCGGCGTGGACTATATCAACAGCGATGCCGGCTGCTTCAGTAACTATAATTTTGAAATCCCGAACAACTATATCCCGATGGGGTTCGGCGTCTATATGGCGGCTGCACTGAAAAAAGCGGTCAAGATTCCGGTGGTTGCGTTCGGGCGGATCAATGACCCCGTGCAGGCAGAGGAAATTCTGGCGTCCGGCAATGCGGATATGATCGGAATGTGCCGTCAGCTTATCTGCGACCCGGAGACACCCAATAAGGCGCTGCGCGGTGAGCTGGACAGCATTCGGCACTGTGTGGCCTGTTCTGAGGGCTGCGGCATGGTCACGCAGCAGGAGGGCGTCGTCTGCGTACAAAATCCCGCAGCAGGGCGCGAGAAACGGCTTGGTATCGGGACGCTGAAACCGACAGCGGAGCCGAAGCAGATTTTAGTGATTGGCGCGGGCATCGCAGGTCTAAAGACGGCAGAAATTCTCGCTGCGCGTGGCCACCATGTCCGAGTACTGGAAAAGACGATGCAAATTGGTGGCCAAATGCTGCTCGCGGAGAAGATTCCGATGCGCGCGGAGATGGGGGAAATCTATCGCTATCTGCGGGTGCGCCTTCAGGAGATGGGAGTGCCGGTAGAACTCGGCTGCGAAGCGAGCGTGGAGACAGTGCGGACGGAAAAGCCGGATGCGGTGGTTGTGGCGACGGGTTCTTATCCGACGCTGCCGGTGCTTGAGCGCGCCGGGATGCTAGTGCTCGACCCGCGCACTGTGTTGGAGCATTATGAAAAAATCGGGCAAAACGTCGTAGTGATCGACAGGACCGGCTATTGGCAGGCCATGGGCGTCGCGGACTCTATTGCTGCGCTCGGCGCAAAGGTGACGATTGTGACAGACCGTCTGTATGTGGGCGTAGACATCGAGGAGACGTGTCGGGAGGATCTGAATCTCCGGCTGGCCAAGAGCGGTGCAGTCTCCATCACAAGCCATCGGCTGAAGGATGTGGACGGCGATCGCGTGATTTTGGAGAACGTATTTAACCATGCGGAACAGACGCTCACAGGTGTGGATACCATGGTGTTTGCACAGGAGAGTCGGTCAGACAATGCGCTTTACCGTGCGCTAAAGCAAGAAGCGCTCTGCCCAACCTACTGTGTGGGTGATGCAGCCGCGCCGGGGACAGTGCTTCGGATTATTTTTGAAGCCGAAGAACTCGGACGGAAGCTGTGAGGAGGTGTAGAGTATGCGAATTCTTGTGTGCGTAAAACAGGTGCCGGACACGGCAGAAGTTAAAATCGACCCGGTCACAAACAACCTGGTTCGTGCAGGTGTGCCAAGTATGATCAATCCGGCGGATCGAACGGCGCTTACAGCGGCATTGCGGCTGCGTGCGGTGTGTGGCGGCACGGTTACGGTAATTTCCATGGGGCCACCGCAGGCCGCTGCGGAGCTGGAGCGGTGCTTGCGCTGGGGTGCGGATGAGGCATATCTACTGTGCGACCGGAAGCTCGGCGGTGCGGACACTCTGGCAACCGGCCATGCGCTGGCGGGACTGATTGCGCGGCTGGGATATGATCTGGTACTCTGCGGCAACGAAGCTGTTGACGGCTGCACAGGGCAGGTTGGCCCCGGAATCGGTGAGACCCTCGGTATTCCGGCGTTTTCCTATGTCAGTGAACTCCGAAGCGAGGATGGCGCATCCATAGACGTGACGCGCTCAACCGGAGATACGCAGGATACCTATCGTGTAAAGCTGCCGGCGTTGGCGTGTTTGCTGTGGCAGGAGAGCGCAGAACTGCCAGAGCGTGAGGACATCCCGGCGGTGCAAATGCTGGATGCGTCGTTTTTGGATGAAACGCAAATTGGAAGTAAAGGCTCGCCGACACGCGTTGTTAAAATTACGGTCAAGCAGCGGGAATACCAGTATTTGCAGGTGGATTATCATTGGCCGCTGGAGCAGCGGATGGACTATATCTTCCGCGGAGGTTTGTCGAAAAAGGATGTAAATTTGTTGCGGGGAACGGCAGAGGAACAGGCGCAGCGGGTGCTGGTGGCATTGGAGCGGCAGGAGGTGCAGCAGAGATGATGGAAATTTTGCAGGAACAATGTGTTGGCTGTGGCTGCTGTGCGGATGCTTGCGGCTTTGGCGCGGTTACGGTTCAGGATGGAGTAGCTGTTGTTGCGGCAGATTGCTGCACCGGCTGTGGCGTCTGCGCAGAGGCGTGCCCAACTGGCGCAATCGTAATCGAGCGCGGCACGGCAGAGAGTGATCTCTCTGCATGGCACGGCGTGTGGGTCGTGGGGCTGGAACGGGAGGAAACGATGCTCAGCCGCGTAGCACAGGAGCTTTTGAGCGAAGGAAGAATACTGGCGGATCGGCTGGGCACGCAGTGTACGCTGGTGATTCCGGGCAACACGCTCTATGAGGCATGGCGCGCGGATGCGGCGGCGGTCGGCTGCGACCGAATCCTGCTGCTGCGGGGCACGGAGGAAGCAGATTTCCAGTTTGCGGCGGCAGCGGTAGCACAGGCCGTGAAGGCGCAGAAACCGGAGATTGTGATTTTCCCGGCAACGCCGGATGGGCGCGACCTCGCGCCTAAAGTGGCCGTGCGGCTCCAAACGGGGCTGACCGCAGACTGTACACAGCTCGCCATCGGCGAGCAGGGGCAGCTACTGCAAATCCGCCCGACGTATGGCGGAAGCGTGATGGCAACGATTCAAACGCCGGAGCGGCGGCCGCAGATGGCGTCGGTACGACCTGGCGTCATGGAAATTCGCAGAGAGACGCCGAGCATACCGGAGATTGAGCTGTTTGAGGTGCAGCAGGAAGCATGCTTCGGGCGGGTGGAGTTGCTGGAATGCCGAAAGGCGGCGGAGAGCTTTTTGCCGCTGGAGGAAGCGCGGATTGTGCTGGCGGGTGGCTACGGACTGGGGAGCCAGGAGAATTTTCAGAAGCTCTGCCAACTGGCCAACCGAATTGGCGCGGGCGTTGCCGTGACGAGAAAGGTTGTGGACGAAGGCTGGGCACCGGCAGAGATGCAGGTCGGGCAGACCGGAAAGACAATCGCACCGGAGATCTATGTCGCGTTCGGTGTGTCTGGTGCGCTGCAGCACACGCTTGGCATTTCACGCGTGAAGCATCTGGTTGCGGTTAATTCCAATCCGGCAGCGCAGATTTTCCAGAGCTGCGAGACGGCAATCCTCGCCGACTGTGTGGAGGTGCTTGACGTGCTCTGCCGCAAGTTTGGTGTGGAAACAGTATAAACAAAAACGCCCGGATTCCTTCCGGGCGCTTTTGCGCTTGAGTCATGGGAAGATGCCATGGGTGGAAGCTCCCAGCATATTTTTTTTGGGGGGGGGTGAAAGGGAAATCAACTTCTTGTGCAGGCCGCGGCAAGCGATCCTGCGCAGAAAAGTCCGCTAGGCACGATCTTGCTCGTATTATTAGGTTCGCTCATCATCGCGATGCTCGTTGCGCTGATCCTTCGCGGGCAGATGAAATCCGTTCGTAAGTCCGTAGCATCAAATGCCTTTCTCACAGGAGAGTTAAAGCTCATGTGGAACAGCGATGTTTTCACCCATCGCACCGAAACGCGACGTATGATCGAGCGTAATTCGTCATCCGACAACAGCCGTGCCGAGTCCGGTGGCGGTGCAGGCAGAAGTGGCAAGTTCTGAACCGCGTACGATTGGCTAAGTAATCAGTGAAGTCCTTTCGGTTTCCCGGAAGGACTTCCTTTGCTCTGAGCGGTATTTCGTTGTTGTCCTTATGCGTGTTCGCCTACTGGGGATGCGGGATTTTTTATTGCTGCTCCAGAAAGTTGCCGAAGGCGGCGACGGTTTTGAAATAATAGTCGCAGTTCCGGCGCATATAGCCCTCGATCTCCGGGATGTCGTTGGCCCAGCCCGCCGCCGCGAACGGCACGCCCGCCGCGCGGCACATATCATATCCGGGTTTCAGGTCATCCAGCATCAGCAGCTGATCCGGCGCAAGCTGAAATTCTGCCATGATCTGCTCCAGCGGCCAGACGTGCGGCTTGCGGTGCTCGGGCGGAAGCTCCCAGCCGAAGATCAGATCCGGCTCCGGCAGGCCGTTTTCGCGGTAATCGCGGCGGATCACGTCGCTGACGGAATGGGAGACGACGGCGATCTTGCCGCCACGGGCCTTGTACCGCTCCAGAATTTCGCGCATCCCCGGATACGCCTCCGGCACCCGCGTCGCGACCCAGTTCTGCCAGAACTGATATTCCCCCTCCAGCTCCTCGTCGGTAAAGCCCAGCTCGTCTTTGAAGAGCGGAGTGATGCCGGGGTCGAAATTTTTCCGGAAATAGTCGTCCAGCGTATACGAAAGGCCGGGGCGCACCTGCGCCAGATAGGCCAGAAAGGACGGAAAATGGATGACAGCCGTGCTGTTGACGACGGTGTCGTCGTGGTCGAGCACCAGACAGGGAAACCGCATAACGCACCTCCGGATGTGAGATATGGACAAGCATAGCATTTTCTGACGGGTTATGCAAGAAAAAAGATTCTGAAGTTTTGCGGCGAAGGTTTGCTATTTTGAGAAATCTATGGTATACTCTGAGAAAATAGCAATGCTATACCCCGGCGGAACGTCGGAACGATTCACCAAACAATCGGAGGGAACGGCATGGAAGAAGAAAGAATGGAACAACCACGGCGCAGAAGAAAGCCGAAGAGCTTTTTCCGCCGCCTTTTGGAGCTGCCGAAGAAGACGCTGCTGACGCTGGTCGCGATCCTCGTCGTCTTTGTGGCGGTCATTGTCATCATCTCGAAAAGCTGCTCGGCTGTGCCGGACACGACCGTCACGGCACAGGCATTTTCCACGCAGACGGAGCTGAAGCTGCCGCTGTCGGTCAAGCTCAACGAGGGCGATTATCTGTCCTACGGCGGCTATCAGTTTGAGACGTCGAAGAAGATCGCCTCGCTCGTCAAGACCATCACCAAGAACAACGACGGCGTCACCGCGACGAGCTTCACGAACGCGCACGGCACGTGCTACCTCTTCACGAAGCAGACCGAGACGGGCGTTGACCACTGGGCGCTCTATCCCAAGGACATCGCCAACTATTATATCTTCATGGGTACGCACCGCGAGGTCGCGCTGGACGGCAGCCGCCTCGACATCCTGCTGCCGCTGCACCTTGTCTCCGACAGCGCACTGATGGACAACATGGGCGGCCAGATCCAGCTCGACACGTCCTACGCCTGCGGCTACGACGGCCTCAAAGAGGGCGAGACGCTCGCCGCGCTCTTCCGCGCGTACTATGAAGAGTCTGGCCTCTACACCGTCACGAGCAGCGACGGCGGTTTCACTATCGTGCCCAAGGGCAGCGACAAGACGCTGATCTTCACCTTCCAGGAGGACGGCACGAGCGGCATGTTCGCGGTCTCCGTCCCGGTCGAGACCGAGCCGGAGCCGACCAGCGCCGCCAGCATCCGCTATGAACAGGGCGAAGCCGTGCAGCTTCCTGAACAGGATGCCATCGCCCTTTCGGAGATCATCGTCAACGCGAGCTATCGTCAGACCGAGCCGATGGATGACATCACGCCCTATGAGGTCGACATGGAAGGCACAACCTATCGTATCAGCTTGACGTGGAGCACCGATACCTGGAGTGCGACTGTCCGCGGTGATTCCGGCCTTGCCACGCTGACCACAAAGGATTCCTGCATGGTCGCGGCGATCATCGGCGCGAACGACGCGGGCGGCGTTCCGGCCCGCGACGACGCGAGCTGGTTCGGCGACCTGAGCGCGGACTTCTCCGCCGCTGCGGCGCAGATGGTCACAACGGGCGACATCAATGTCCGCTCCGCCCCGTCCACGTCCAGCACGATTCTCGTGACCATGCCGCAGGACAGCTCCGTGGCCGTCATCGGCATTTCGGACGAATGGTGCGAGATCTGGTACAACAACCAGCGCGCCTATATGTCCAGCCAGTATCTCAAGACGCCGACCACCGGCGCATAAAAATGCAGCAACGCCCGCCGCGAGGGATCGCGGCGGGCGTTTTTCATGGGCGGCCATTTGACTTTTTCACGGATACGGTTTGTAGGGGCGGACATTCTCGCCCGTCGACCTCTCCGGTTCGGCGCAGCCGAGCCACCTCCCCTTACGAAGGGGAGGCAAGCCGCTGCGGCGGGAAGGGCTGGTTCGTTATTCCACCTCAAACGGCGGCTCCTCGAAGAACGTCCCGAGATTCAGATTCGCGACCTTTCCGTCCCGTACCATGATCCGCAGCTTCGTCCGTCCCTCGCCGATGGTGAAGAATGTCCGCGGAATTTCCACATCGTCCTGCACGAGCGTACTGTCCTTCGTCTCCGCGTCCGGATACGCCGCGCGGACCTCGTCCTCCGTGCTGCCGATGCCGATGCCCTCCGCCGTCTTCCAGTCGGCGTTCGGCCACACCGTGACCTCGTCCAGCCGCCATCCGTCGCCGAAGTCCGCCAGATCGAGCTTCACGGAATAGAGCTGCCCCGGCGCATTGTCGATCTTGTAGAACCAGCACACGCGGAGACTGCCGTCCGTCTCTTCCACCGGCCCACTGTTGCTCTCAGCGTCCGGCGCACCGAGGCTCTCCTGAATTTCATCGCCTGTCATGCCGAGCGTCAGCGGCCCGATTGTCCATGTCTCCACGGAGTCTGCCGGCGTGTCCGTCGTGACCGCGGCATCCTCCGCCTCCGCCGGGGCTTCCTCGTCGTTTGCTGTTGCATCCATCATGTCGTCCGCACCTTCCAACTTCAGCGCACCGTTTTCCGCGCTGCCGCTCTTGGCGTCCTCGGTGGCCTGCATCATCGCCGTCTCCGGCGCGGCCGCGTCCAATGCCGCGGTGGAATCCGATGTGTTGCCCATGCTCATCGTCACGAGCCTCGCCAGCCCAACCGCGATCAGGCAGCACGCGGCCAGCGCCGCGATCCCCGCCCACCGGACGGGCTTTTTCTTTTGTACGGGTTCGTCCGCCCGCGCGATCAGATCGTCGCCGACGTCGCCGATGGCCCGAAAGAGCTTTTCTTCTCTCATACGGCGATCCCCTCCTCTCCGAGGAACTTGCGCAGCTTTTCGCGCGTCCGGAACAGGATGGACTTCACCGTGTTTTCCTTCATGCCATACCGGTCTGCGATGACCGAGATGGAGTCGACATACCAGTACCGCCGCAGAAAGAGGTTACAGTCCTTCTCCGGCAGCGTCCGCAGAAAGCGATCGATCGCCGCGGCCAGTTCCTTCTGCTCCAGCGCATACTCCACGCGCTGCGCCGAGGGAATACATTCGCCGAGTTCATCCAGCGCCAGCGGGAGCGTCCCGCCGCCGCGCTTGTCCGCCTGCCGGTATTTACAGCGGTCAAACGACAGGTTCCGCGTGATGCGCCCTAAAAACGCCGACAGGATGCCGGGCCGCTGCGGCGGCATCGAGTTCCAAGCATGGAGCCACGTGTCGCTGACACACTCCTCGGTATCCTCAAAATTCCGCAGAATATTCCGGGCTATGGTACGGCAATAACTGCCGTACTTTGCATCTGTCTCTGCAAGAGCCTGTTCCTTTCTCGCCCAATAAAGATCAATAATTTTGGAATCTTCCAATTTGATTCCCCCTCTCATCCGAAAAGACGAAAAATTTGACCGGTGGTTTCAGTATAGCATGGAAAAATGCAAAAGAAAATGCTATACTTGTAAAAAACAACAAGGATGGTTTTCATGGAACTTCGAATTCTGGCCGTCGGCGACGTGGTGGGTCTGCCGGGCCTTTCGTATCTCAGCCGCCACCTGCGCAGCCTGAAACAGCTCTATAAGATCGATTTCTGCGTCGTCAACGGCGAAAACGCCAATGGCGTGGGGATTCTTCCGCGCCAGGCTGACCTGATCTTCGACGCCGGTGCCGACGTCATCACGCTCGGCAACCACACGTTTGGCCGCCGCGAGATCTGCCCCTATCTTGACGACAACCGCTATATCCTCCGCCCGGCGAACCTTGCACCGAGCCTTCCGGGGCACGGCTGGGGCGTGTTCGAGACGAACGCCGGGCCGGTCGCCGTCGCGAATCTGATCGGCCGCTGCGCGATGGACTTCACGCCGGACAATCCGTTCCGCGTCGTAGATAAGATCCTGAAGGATGTTGGAACGATTCCTGTTCTCATCGACTTTCACGCCGAGGCCACGAGCGAAAAGCTCGCGATGGCCTACTACCTCGACGGCAAGGTCTCGGCCCTCTGGGGCACGCATACGCACGTCCCGACGGCGGACGAACAGATTTTGCCGAATGGACTCGGCTATCAGACCGATCTCGGCATGACCGGTCCGGCGCAGTCCGTCATCGGCATCCGCCCGGCGCAGTCCATCGCCAAATTCCGGGGCGAACTGACCAGCCGCTATGAACCGGCGGATGGGCCGGTTCAGCTCTGCGGCGCGGTGTTCACGGTCGACACGCGCACCCGCCGCTGCACCAACGTAGAGAGGGTGAAGCTCCTTGATTAAATTGCTCCACGCAGCCGACCTGCACCTCGATTCGCCGTTTTCCGGACTCAGCCCCGAGCAGGCCGCCGCGCGCCGCAAAGAACAGCGCGAGCTTCCGGCGAAGCTCGCCGAGCTGTGCCGCATCCACGGCTGCGACGCGCTGCTCCTCGCGGGCGACGTGTTCGACGGCGAATCGGTCGCGCCTGAAACCGTCGAGGCCCTGCTTGCGGCGTTTGCCGCGTGCCCGTGCCCGGTCTTTCTCGCGCCGGGAAACCATGACCCCCTCTCCACCGCCTCGCCCTATCGCACGGAGCGATGGCCGGTGAATGTCCATATTTTCGCCTCGCGCGCCATTTCGCCCGTTGAACTGCCGGAGCAGCACTGCCGCGTCTTCGGCGCGGGCTTCGAATCGGCCTACGAATCCGGCCTGCTGGGCGGCTTCTCCGCGCCGCAGGACGGCTGGGTAAACGTCATGGTGCTCCACGGCGACGCGCTGAACCCAAACAGCCCCTACAACGCGGTCACAAAGGAGCAGATCGCCGCCTCCGGACTGCGCTATCTCGCCCTCGGGCACATCCACCAGGCGAGCGGGCTGCTCCGCGCGGGCCATACGGCCTACGCCTGGCCCGGCTGCGCGATGGGGCGCGGCTTTGACGAGCTGGGCGAAAAGGGCGCGTACCTCGTCACGCTGACGGACAGCGACTGCTCGCTCGAATTTTTGCCGCTCGGCGGGCGGAGCTACGAAATTCTCCGCGTCCCCGCAGGGGACGATGCTGCGGCTGCGCTGGACGCCGCCCTCCCGCCGGACGCTGCCCGCGACATCTACCGCGTCATCCTGACCGGCGAAGCCGCGCGGCCAGATCTGAACGCGCTCTATGCCCGCTTCGCACCGCGCGTTTTCAGCCTCACGTTCCGCGACGAGACCACGCCGAAGCGCGACCTCTGGGCCGGGGCAGGGGAGGATACGCTGCGCGGACTCGCGCTCGGGAAGCTCCAGGCGGACTATGACAACGCGCCGGATGACGCCGCGCGGCGCACCGCCGCGCTCGCCGCGCGGATGCTGCGCGCCGCCATCGAAGGGAGGGACGAGGCATGACCATTCTCCGCATGCGCGCCAGCTTCGGCTGCCTGCAAAATGCCGAGCTGACGCTCACGCCCGGCCTCAATGTCCTCACGCTCCCGAACGAGAGCGGCAAATCGACCTGGGCGCAGTTCCTGCTCGCGATGTTCTACGGCGTCGACACCACCGAGCGGGCCAAGGCCGGCTCTATTCCCGCAAAGACGAAATATAAGCCGTGGTCTGGCGCACCGATGGCTGGTGAGATCGAGCTGGACTGGGAAGGACGCAACATCATCCTCGAGCGCACGAGCCGCGGCCGCACCCCGATGGGGCAGTTCCGCGCGTATGAAAAGGACTCCGGCGTCCCGGTTCCGGAGCTGACGGCGGAAAACTGTGGCCGCGTCCTGCTCGGCGTGGAGCGCAGCGTCTTTGAGCGCAGCGCCTTCGTCCGGCAGCTCGGACTCGCCGTCAGCGCGGACGACGCGCTGGAAAAGCGGCTTGCCAGTCTCGTCACCACCGGTGAGGAGACCGTCAGCGCCGCCGAGACGGCCCGGCGTCTGCGCGACCGGAAAAACCGCCTCCGCCACAACAAGACGGGGCTCATTCCGGAGGCGAACGCACAGCTTGCCGCCGTGGAAGCCTCGCTCGCGCAGCACCAGCTGGCCGCGCAGCAGCAGCAAACGCTCCGTGCCCGGCAGCAGGAGCTGGCCGTGCGCCGCGCGGAGCTGCTGGACATTCAGGCCGGTCTGACCATTTTGGATAATCAGAAGAAATTGCAGCAGAAGACCAACGCAAAGGCTGCGTTGATTGACGCGAACAATCGCCTTGCCGGGGCACAGGCCCGCACGGCGAAGCTCCCGCCGCGCGAAACGCTGGAGGAATTGCAGACGCGCATCCGTGCCGTCGAGGCCATGGACATTCCGCCCGCACCGCCCGAACCCGGCGCCGCGCCGGACTGCCCGGAGGCGTTCCGCGGCGTCCCGGAGGAGCGGCTGCTGGAACAGGCCGCGCGCGACGGCCGCGAGTTCGACCGGCTCACCGCGCTCCGCCGCCGTCCTGTCATTCTGGACGTGCTGGCCTTCGTACTTTTTGCGGCAGCCGCCGTGATTTTCGGTGTTTTCTTAAAAAATCTGCCGCTTTGCGCCGTCTGCGCTGCGCTGGCCCTCGCCGGAGCTGTCAAATTTGTCTTCGACCGCCGGCATAACCGCCAATATGAGGCCAATATGGACGCGGCCCAGGCGCTCCTTGTACGCTACGGGAATCGCAGCCGCGACGAATTTACCACGCACGCAGCCGAGTATGCAGCGCGCCTCAACGCGTGGCGGCAGTCGTGTGAGCAGCTGTCCCACGCCGCCGCGCAGCGCCAGCGTCTGCTGGATGAAAAGAACCGCCAGACTGCGCAGCTGATCGGCAGCGCCGCGATGCTGGCACCGGACGTGCAGACGCTGGACGATGCGGCCCGCGCCGTCGCCGCCGCGCTTGCCGCGTGGAGCGGGTTGGATGCAGCGGGCGGCTCTGCCGCGCAGGCACAGGCGCAGTATGACGCGGTCAGCGCTGCGCTGGCGGATGTGCAGGAACAGCCGCTGCCCACGCGCGACCTCTCCGCGTACACGCCCGCTTCTGTCCGCGCGGAGCTGCTGCGGACGGAGATGGAGGGGGCCTCCATCCAGTCCCGCCTCGACCAGAACCGCGGCGCGCTGGCTGCGCTGGGCGACCCGGCGGCTCTCGCCGCAGAGCAGGAGCAGCTCACGGCTCGCATCCGCGCGCTGGAGGAGCAATACACTGCCGTTGAACTGGCCGAAGCAGCCATTCAGGATGCGGCGGCAGAAATGCAGAGGCGCTTCGCCCCGGCGCTCACCGAGGAGACGGGCAAGATCTTCTCCGCGCTGACCGGCGGGAAATATGACCGGATGCTGCTGGATCGCCAGATGGATGTCATGGCGGGCGAGGCCGCCGAACCGGCGCTCCGCCCCGGCGGGTATTTGAGCGCCGGGACGCAGGACGCGCTTTATCTCGCGCTGCGGCTGGCCGTGTGCCGTCTGGCCCTCCCGGCGGGGACGCCGGTCGTGCTCGACGACGCGCTCGTCTGCTTCGACGACACGCGCCTCCGCCGCGCGCTGTACGCGCTGCAATTCGAGGCGCAGACGCGGCAGATCCTTTTGCTCACCTGCCAGAGCCGCGAAGAGAATATCCTGCATCCATAACAAAAATCTCCGGAAAACAAGCGTTTTCCGGAGATTTTATGTTTTACAGAACGCCAAGATGCTCCAACAGGATCTTCACGCCGAGTAGGATCAGGATGATGCCGCCCGCGATCTCGGCCCTGCTCTTGTACTTCAGGCCGAACACATTGCCGACCTTCAGGCCGACTGCGGATAGGATAAACGTCGTTGCGCCGATGAAGCTGACGGCGGCGGGCAGATCCACGTCCGGCAGGAGCGCGAACGTGATGCCGACGGCGAGCGCGTCGATGCTTGTCGCCACGGCGAGCACCAGCATCGTCTTGAACGAGAACGAGCTGTTGCGCTCCTCCGGCGTTTCCTTGCTCAGGCCCTCGCGCAGCATGTTCCCACCGATGAGCGACAGCAGCACGAATGCGACCCAATGATCGACCGACGTGATGTAGGCTTCAAACGTCGAGCCAAGGAAATAGCCGATCGTCGGCATGAGGGCCTGAAAGCCGCCGAACCAGAGGCCGATGGTCAGATAGTGCTTCCACTTCAGCTTCTGCGTAGAAAGCCCCTTACAGACAGAAACGGCGAAGGCGTCCATCGACAGCCCCACCGCGAGCAGGAATAATTCAACAACTCCCATTTGTTCACCCTCTTGAAAAGTAGGACTAATATACCATCTCCGCCCGGAAAAGTCAACAAAATCAGGAAGCGGAGTTCAGCGGTTTACCGCTTGCATTTTTCTCTGCTTCCCGCTACAATAGGGGATAGAAGCATCACACATCAGGGTATCTCACATAAGCGTATTTCATAAAGGAAGCTCTGATTCGATTGCCATGGGATCACTTCAGAGACTCCTTAAAAGCTGGAGGACAATTTATGATAGATCGTGAACCGACGCTGGTCATCATGGCCGCCGGGATGGGCAGCCGCTTCGGCGGACTGAAGCAGATGACGCCCGTCGACCCGGAGGGGCATTTTATCATCGACTTTTCGCTCTGCGACGCACACCGCGCGGGCTTCCGTAGAGTGGTGTTCATCATCAAGCGCGAGCACGAGCAGGTCTTCCATGAGACGATCGGCCGCCGCATGGAGCCGCATTTCGACGTCCGCTACGTCTATCAGGAGCTGACGAACATTCCGGACGGCCTCGCCGTGCCCGAAGGGCGCGTCAAGCCGTGGGGCACGGGCCACGCCGTGATGTGCTGCCGCGGCGTAATCGACGGGCCGTTCGCCGTGCTCAATTCCGACGATTTCTACGGGCCGGAGGCATTTTCGGCCATGTATCAGTTCTTGAGATCCAACGACGATCCCGCCTGCTATGCCATGGTGGGCTATCACCTGCGCAACACGGTGACGGAGTTTGGCTCGGTCGCCCGCGGGATCTGCGATGTGCAGGATGGGATGCTGCGCGACGTGGTCGAGCGGACGAAGATCTTCAAGCGCGGCGCGGACGCGGCCTATACCGAGGACGGCGAGACGTTCTATCCGCTGTCCGGCGAGAGCGTCGTGTCGATGAATTTCTGGGGCTTCACGCCGAAGATGCTGGCGGAGCTTTGGACACGTTTTCCGGACTTTTACGCGAAGGAAGTCCCGCAAAACCCGCAGAAATGCGAGTTTTATCTGCCGTCCGTCGTCAATGCGCAGCTGCAAGCCGGGACGGCCCGCGTGCGCGTACTGCCGTGCAGCGAGGTCTGGTACGGCGTGACCTATCACGAGGATCTTGCCTCCGTACAGGCCGCGATCGCGCGCATGAAGGCCGAGGGCCGCTACCCGGAGAGCCTTTGGGCCGAATAAAACGAAGCGAGCGCCGCGCGCCCGCTTCGTGATGGTTGGTTGTGTAAAAAGCAGCTTGTTTCCCTAGGCCATGGCATCCCTCCGTTTCTGCGTTTGTAACTTCTTGTTTCTGATTTTTTATGGAACTGTTACCAGTATACCAGCGTCCAATGACGGATGCAATAGCTCAAATCTGAATAAATTCTGAATTTTTCGCTTACACCATCAAGAAAGGATACGCCATGAACGAGAACAATAACAACTGGTTTTACCGCAACCGGACGTTCCTGTTCGGCTTTACCGCTGTACTGATCGTGCTTTACATTGTGATCTCCATGCTCGTCCCGCACCAGACGCCGGTCGCGTGGTCAGGCGAGGCAACGGAGTACGCGGTCAACGACGAAGATTTTGCCGAGGTACACACCGTCGCGCTCGAGGGGACGCTGACGAGCAGCGTCATCGGCGGCACGCGCTTCGACGGGACGCTGACCATCTCCGGCTATGACGAGCTGGAAGGGATGACGCTCCACCTCGAACGCAAAAACAAGCGCTGGCAGGGCAACTTCAACACCGCCGCCGGCCAGCCGGTGACCACGGTCGTCCATGAGATCTACGGCACGAAGGATTTTGAAAACCTCATCCTTGATCTCTGGACGAGCGTCGAAGAAGCGGACGATGGCCGCATGCACTACGAGTTTGATCTTCCGGCTGCGCACGTCCTCGCGTTTGGCGTGGATACCCGCATGGCCGCGCTGCGCCGCTACCAGAGCTATGTTGATTTTGCACAAAAATAGCAAAACATTTTTGTGCGATTCATAGAATTTCCCCCTTGTATTTTCCACCTGATTCGGATACACTGTGTTCGGTTTTAAGAGATGTCTAAGAAATAACAAGGAGGTTTGGAACCATGAAACTGAAGAACATCAAAGAAGTCGAAGCGTTCCGCAAAGTCATCCACGAGTGTGAAGGCGACGTGTACCTCAAAAGCCCGGAGGGCGACGTGTTCAATCTGAAGAGCTCGCTGAGCGAGTATATCGCGCTTGGCCGCCTGCTCGGCGAAGCCGGCGACAGCCTGGAGCTGTTCGCGTCCCGCCGCGAGGATGAGGCCAGATTGATTGCGTTCCTGAATGAAATTGAT
>ENA-UESC01001122-UESC01001122.1-human-gut-metagenome-genome-assembly--contig:-NODE-1122-length-21863-cov-7.004223_pt1 | contig 21863 bp, 20 predicted proteins | sample MGYA00242998_ERZ507999 | MGnify/ENA primary metagenome ERZ507999 (study PRJEB26167, sample SAMN06115465) | human gut metagenome | host: Homo sapiens | place: China:Hubei | collected 2016-04-27... | reverse complement strand
GGATTGCAATACCTGTCACTTTTACCGTCCGCATTGGAAGTACCAGTTCTGTGTGTACGCGGAATGTCCGTATGAGCCGGGCAAGCTGACCGCCCTCCGGCGCGGCACGGCGAAGTGAGCGAAAGGAGCTGATAACCTATGGCAGTATTTCGGGTGGAGCGCAACAGCGGGTACACCGTCATGTCAAACCACCATCTGCGAAACAAGGAGCTGACCTTGAAAGCCAAGGGGCTGTTGTCGCAAATGCTGTCCCTGCCGGAGGATTGGGACTATCACCGCCGGGAGAGCAGCGTGGAGGAGGCGCTCATCGAGATGTATCTGGCGGGCGGTTTTAAAGATCTGCCGTCCGCCCTCGGTTGAGAGCGCGTAGATGCCCACCTTTGGTGAGGATGCCAGAATTTTCAGTTCGCTGCACGCCTACACTTCCTCGCGGCGGATCGTGGTGTGCCGTGAATGCGGCACCATGAACGTGTCGTCAAAGCCGCGCATGAACATCGAACTCCGACGTGCCACCATGTGCGGGAACACGCCGAAGAGCTTTTCCTGCAGGTCGTGCTTGTGAATACCATCATGATAATAGAGTCCCGCCTATGCGCCCCAGCAGATGTGAAACGTGGAATAGACGTATGTCTTCGTTTCAATCTTCGCCGGTATCAGGGTTCAAAACCAGAATCTGCAGCGGTCGGATGTCCGGTGTCACGGTGCGCGTCTCCTCCTTCACGGAGATGTTTTCGTCGGCAATCCGTTCGGTATTTTGATAGGTATCGGGGTTCCTCCTCATTTTTTCACAGTCAGACAAAGAAAGGCGGTCATGGACAACGCACCCATGACCGCCTTTGGAAATTTGTTCGAGCAGCTCTCAGAACAAACCAAAGACGGTCTTGCACATCATCATAACCATACCGATATTCATGCTGCGTACCGTCCTTTCGTCTGAATTTCTTGGGGATATTGTAACGTGTTCTGCAGGACTTGTCAAGAAAAGCGCTTACAGGAGCCGATACGTCCAGCCCATATCATCGGCAACCGTCCCGGTTTGCATGCCGTAGAGCGTATCATAGAGCTTCTGCGCCACAGGGCCGACCGTCCCGTCCGCGACCTGCACATCCGTGCCCATCACGTTCAGCCAGCCGATCGGCGAGATGACCGCCGCGGTGCCGCTGGCGAAGATCTCCTGCAGGCTGCCGTCCTTCGACGCGGCGACGACCTCGTCGATCGAGAGCTTCCGCTCCGAGACCTTGACGCCCCACTTTTTCAGCAGCTGGATGACAGAATCGCGCGTGATGCCGGGCAGGATCGTGCCGGAATCGAGCGGCGCGGTGATAACTTCGTCCGCGATGCGGAAGAAGGCGTTCGACGTGCCGATCTCCTCGACATACTTATGCTCCGCCGCGTCGAGCCACAGCACATCCTTGCAGTTATATTTCATCGCGTCCTGGCTGGCGCGCATGCCGCCGCCGTAGTTGCCGCCGACCTTGGCATAGCCCGTGCCGCCGTGCGCCGCGCGGATGTACTTGTCCTGCACATAGATGCGCGTCGTGGAGAGCCCGCCGTCGTTTGCCGCGTAATAGGAGCCCGTCGGGCTGAGGATGATCATGAATTTGTAGTGCTTGGCGGGCAGAACGGAGAACGAGACCTCATCGCCGAAGATGAACGGGCGGATATACATCGCAGTGCCCGGCGCGGAGGGAACCCAGTCGCGATCCGCCTCAATCACAGCCTTGACCGCCGCGAGGAACAGGTCGCCCGGCAGCTCCGGGATGCACATGCGCTCGTTGGTGCGGGCCATACGCTTAATGTTCATGTCCGGCCGGAAGATCTGGATGCCGCCGTCCGGCGTGCGGTAGGCCTTCATGCCCTCAAACATCATCTGTGCGTAGTGCAGCACGCAGGACGCCGGCTCGATGAGGAACGGCTCGTGCGGCACAACGCGCCCGTCGTGCCAGCCCTGTCCTTCGTCATAGTCCATGACGAACATGTGGTCGGTGAAGTATTTCGCAAAGCCCAGCTTCGTCTCGTCGGCAGGACGGGGCTTGGGGTGCGTAGTCCTTATCACAGGGAAGTTGTATTCCATTTTTCATTCCTCCTGATGTTCATAGTACATATAAAAGCTGTTTGTAGGGGCGGAGCATCGATCAGACCCGATAGAGCTCCGCCCTCCGGTCGCGAAAGACATTGATGGAGCTCCGGATTCCATCCAGCATCTCCAGTTCACAATCCGCGGCCAAAATCTGCTCGTCCTGCCCGCCGGCGGCGAGCAGCTCCCCCCACGGATCAATGATTGCGGACGCGCCGCCGTAATGTGTCTCGCCCGCGTCGCCGCAGGAATTGCAGCAGATGACGAACGCCTGATTCTCAATCGCCCGCGCGACCGTCAGCGCCCGCAGATGTCCGATGCGCGCCGCTGGCCACTGGCTCACGACGAAGAGCATGTCCATCCCCTGCACGGCGAGTGTCCGCGTCAGCTCCGGGAAGCGGATGTCATAGCAGATTACAAGGCCGCAGTCGTGTCCGTCGAGCCGGAAGCGGCAGAGATGATCGCCGGGCGTGAAATACGCATGCTCGCCCATCGGCGTAAACAGGTGCGTCTTATCATACTCTGCGACGCAGTTCCCCGCGCGGTCAAAGACGCATGCCGTGTTATAGACCTTTCCGCCGCGCACATTCGCGACGCTGCCCGCCACAAGATTCACGCCAAGCTACGCAGCCAGCCCGCCGAGTTCGCGTTTCACCCGCGCGCAGTCCCGCTCGGCCAGCTCGGAAAGACGCTCTTTCGGGAAAAACCCGGTGTTCCATGTTTCCGGCAGGACAACCACGTCCGGTCCGCTCGCCATCGCTTCGCGGATGAGCCGCTTCGCTTTCGCGAAGTTCTCCTCCGGCTGCGCGAAGAGCATGTCCATCTGGATGCAGGTGGTCTTCATCCGGCGAACTCCTTCCCAGCCTGAAGCGCCTGCATGTTGAGGTCGAAAAGGTCGGCCTTGCGCGCCGGGATGACCTTGTGCAGCGCGTCCGCGAGGCTCTCCTCCCGGACACACCCGGTCTTCGAGATCAGCGCGCCGAGCAGGATCATGTTGGCAAGCGTCGGCATTCCCATGTCCATTGCCATCTTCGTGGCCGGGACGTAATAAGCCTCCACATCCGTGCGCGTAACCTTGCGGGCGATGAGCGTGGAGTCGAGGAAAATTTTCCCGCCCGGCTGCACGGCGTTTTCATATTTATCGAGCGAAGGGTTGTTCATAACCATGAGCACGTTCGGCGTGTTTACGATCGGCGAGCCGACCGGGACGTCCGACAGAATGACGTTGCAGTTCGCCGTGCCGCCGCGCATCTCCGGGCCATAGGACGGCAGCCAGCTGAGCTCCCGCCCTTCGATGAGGCCCGCGTAGGCCAGAACCTTTCCGGAGAACAGCAATCCCTGTCCGCCGAAGCCCGCAATCACGATTTGATGATCTGCCATCTCTCAGCCCTCCTTGTCTCGGTAGACACCCAGCGGATAGTACGGGATCATCTTCTCGTCGATCCACTCCAGCGCCTTCTGCGGCGTCAGGCCCCAGTTCGTCGGACAGGCCGACAGCACCTCGATCAGTGAGAAGCCCTTGCCCTCCACCTGATAACGGAACGCCTTTTCGATCGCTTTTTTTGCGTTTTTCACGTTTTTCACATTGTTCACGGTCACGCGCTCGAGATACGCCGGGGCCTCCAGCGTCGCGAGCATCTCGCAGATCCGGATTGGCCAGCCGCAGGTGTTAACGTCGCGTCCATAGGGCGACGTCTGTGTGATCTGGCCGGGCAGAGAGGTCGGGGCCATCTGGCCGCCCGTCATGCCATAAATCGCGTTGTTGACAAAGATGACCGTGATATTTTCGCCGCGCGCCGCGGCGGAGACGGTCTCGCAGAGGCCGATGGACGCGAGGTCGCCGTCGCCCTGATAGGTGAAGACGATGTTGTCCGGCAGCGACCGCTTCACACCCGTCGCGACTGCGGGCGCACGTCCATGCGACGCCTCGACCATGTCACAGGTAAAGTAGTCATAGGCCAGTACGGAACAGCCGACCGGCGCAATGCCGATCGTCCGGCCCTCGATGCCGAGCGTGTCGATCGCCTCAGCGACGAGCCGATGGATGATGCCATGCGTGCAGCCGGGGCAGTAGTGGAATACAGCGTCGGTCAGCGCCTTCGGTTTTTCAAATACAACAGCCATCAGTCGTTCCCTCCTTCGTTTGCCTTACGGATCGCGTCCAGCACCTCATCCGGCGACGGGATCATGCCGCCCACGCGGAAGCAAAGGTCGACCGGCTTTTTGCACTCTACCGCCAGCTGCACATCCTCGCGCATCTGGCCCATGTTGAGCTCCACGCAAACGAACCGCTTCACCTGATCAGCGGCCTTGCGCAGCGGTGCCTTCGGGAACGGCCAGAGCGTGATCGGCCGGATCATGCCGGCCTTGATGCCCTGCTTGCGCACTTCGACGATCGCGTTGCGCGACACGCGCGCGGTAATACCGCAGGACACGATGCAGACCTCGGCGTCCTCCATCATGAACTCTTCCCACATGCACTCGTTCTTCTCGATCTCGGCGTACCGCGCGAAGCGCTCGATGTTCAGCCGCTCAAGCTCTGCGGGACTTAAGTACAGCGAGTTGACAACGTGATGCTTCCGCTGGCACTTCGTTCCAGTGACGGCCCAATTCTTTTCAGTTGTGTCCGGGTCACGCGCCTCCGGCAGCTGAACGGGCTCCATCATCTGACCCATCGTGCCGTCAGCCAGCAGCATTGCTGGCATCCGGTATTTTTCCGCAAGGTCAAACGCCTTTCCGGTCAGGTCGGCCATCTCCTGAACCGACGCCGGAGCCAGTACCAGCACATGGAAGTCGCCGTGGCCAGGTCCGCGCGTCGCGAGGAAGTAGTCGGACTGCGATGGCTGAATGCCGCCGAGGCCGGGCCCGCCGCGCTGCACATTGACAATGACTGCGGGCAGATCTGCGCCCGCCAGGTACGAAATGCCCTCGCACTTGAGCGCGATACCGGGGCTGGAGGACGAGGTCATCGCCCGCTTGCCCGTCGCGGCCACGCCGTAAACCATGTTGATGGCCGCGATCTCGCTCTCGGCCTGCAAAAACGTCCCGCCGATCTTCGGCATTTTCTTCGCCATATAGGCCGCGACCTCGGTCTGCGGCGTGATGGGATAGCCCAGATAGTGGCGGCACCCGGCGAGGATCGCGGCCTCCGCGATGGCCTCGTTGCCCTTCATCAATACTTTTTCCTGCATCTTCCTGCCCTCCTTACTTTTCTACCGTAATGACACAGTCGGGACACATCGTCGCGCAGAACGCACAGCCGACGCACTTGTCCGGCTCCGTCAGCTCCACGGGCGCATGTCCCTTTTGATTCAGACGCGTCTTCGACAGCGCCAGCAACCCCTTCGGACAGGCGTTCACACACAGGCCGCAGCCCTTGCAGAGTTCTTCCTGAAATATCAGTTTTGCCATCTTGTACCTCCATTTATCGTAATTGGTAATATAACTTCTGGATCTCCATCGGGAACAGGTTTGGAATGCTCCCGCGCAGTGCGTCGCAGAGCCGTGCAGCGCAGCAGGTCATCTTGAGCGGCAGCCCTGCCCGCGCGGCGACCGCTTCCGCATAGGGCATGCTTGACAGCACATCCACCGCCGCCGTCGCCTGCCCGAGATTCGTATTGTTGACGACTGCCGTGAACGGCAGCCCACAGGCGGCCTCGATTTCCCGCAGCACAAGGATCGTATCCGCTACCGTCCTTGTCAGCGGCCGGGCCCGGTTGATGACGAACAGCATCTCATAATCACCCTCCGCCCGGATCTCCGGAACATAGCGCCCCAGTGCCAGCGCTCCGCGGTCGTCTCCGCCGATGTCCAGCACGCCGCATTCTCCCCGCTCCGCAATCAGCGCGTAGGTCTCCTTCGGCATGGCCGGAACATCGAGATTCGAATTTGCAAACGGTGAGACGATCAGTCCGATCCCCTCTTTTTTCAGATCTTCTGCTGAATCCTTCGTCCGGAAATAGGGATTTACAATGTCAAGATCGGCCACAGTCACGGCTTCGCCTTTTCGCCGGAGCCACCGCGCATAATTCAGCGCGATATTCGTCTTTCCACTGCCGTAATGTCCGGCAAAAAGAGTTAGGCGTTTGTGTGTCATGGCCGACTCCTCCTTCAGAGCTTGCTTCTGATGATTTTTCCGCTGGTGGTCTTTGGAAGCGTTTCGCGGAATTCCACAATACGGGGATATTTGTACGGCGCAGTATGCGTCTTGACATAGGTCTGAATTTCTTTTTTCAGCGCGTCCGTGCCCTCGGTGCCCTTGACCAGTACGATGCTGGCCTTGACGACCTGCCCGCGGATCTCATCCGGGGCGGCAGACACACCGCATTCGAGCACATACGGCAGCTCCATAATGACATTTTCGATTTCAAACGGTCCAATGCGGTAGCCAGACGATTTAATGACGTCATCCGCACGGCCGACATACCAGTAGAAGCCGTCCTCGTCACGCCAGGCGAGGTCGCCCGTGTGGTAGAAGCCATCGTGCCACGTTTTTGCCGTGACCTCCGGGCTGTTGTAGTATTCGTAGGCAAGTCCGCAGGGAATGCCGTTTTGAATGTTGATGCAGATCTCCCCCGTGTCGCCGGCCTCCGCTTCATGCCCGCTGCTGTCCAGCAGATGCACATCGTAGAGTGGGACAGGCTTGCCCATAGAGCCGATCTTATGGCTGTCGCCAGCCAGATTGCCGATGATGAGCGTCGATTCAGACTGCCCAAAGCCCTCCATGATGCGCATGCCTGTCGCCTTTTCAAATTGGCGGAAGACCTCAGGATTGAGCGCTTCACCAGCGATAGACGCATGCTGAATAGAAGAAAGATCAAATCGGGACAGGTCCTGCTTGATCAGCATGCGGTATATCGTGGGCGGCGCACAGAATGTCGTGATCTGATACTTCGCAAACATCGGCAGAATTTTTTCTGCATCAAAGCGGTCGAAATCATAAACAAACACAGCCGCCTCACACAGCCACTGACCGTAGAGCTTTCCCCAGAGGCTCTTGGCCCAGCCGGTGTCGGAGATGGTCAGGTGCAGCCCGTCCGGGTTGACCTGATGCCAGTATTTTGCGGTGATAAAATGTCCAAGCGGATATTTATAGTTGTGTGCTGCAATTTTCGGGTATCCGGACGTACCGGAGGTAAAGAACATGAGCATCGGCTCGTCGCCGCAGGGCGCGTCGTCCCTGCGCGTATAACGGCGGGAAAACAGGCCGTATTCCGCATTGAAATCGTGCCAGCCGTCCCGGCTGCTGCCAACCATGATCTTTGTCAACTTCATCCCGGTGTCGGCCTCTGCAATGTCGACATGGTACGCAGTATCGCCGTCTGCCGTGCAGAGAATTGCACTGACGCCCGCTGCCTGGAAGCGGTAAGAGAAATCATGCTCCACAAGCTGATTGGTAGCCGGAATCGCAATGGCGCCGATCTTGTGCAGACCCAGAATGGCAAACCAGAACTGGTAATGCCGCTTGAGCACGAGCATCACGCGGTCGCCGCGTCGGATGCCGAGCGAGGTAAAGTAATTGGCGGCCTGGCTGGAAGCATCTTTCATGTCCTTGAATGTGAACCGCCGCTCCGTTCCATCCAGAGCCACATGCAGCATGGCGAGCTTTTCAGGCTTTTCACGGCCCAGCGCATCCACAATGTCAAATGCGAAATTGAAGGATTGCTCATTTTTGAAGGCGATGGACTGCAGTTTCCCGTTTGCATCCTCGAGCGCATCGACGAAGCGGGTGTAAATGCGCGCCTCCGGATCCGGACTCTGCGCCGTCTCGATCATGGCAGCGCGGTCGCCGCCGGCCTCCGGGAGGCTCGGCTCCTGTGGGCGGAGCACGATCGCATAGAACAGGCAATCCTGACCATCCGCAGCAACCATGCCGTGTGGAATGGAGCTGTCATAGTAGATGCAGTCGCCTTCATGCAGAAGCTCGGTATGCTCGCCAACCTGCACCTTCATGCTGCCGCGAATGACAAGATCACATTCCTGCCCGACGTGGCTGGTCAGCTCAATGTCCGAATAGAATGCTTCGTCAGAGTATTTGTTTTCAACGAACAGCGGGTCTGCAATGCGATTTTGAAAACCGGACGCCATGTTGTAGTAGATCATCTCATGGGCCTGCTCGATCTTCTGTCCATTCCCCGCGCGTGTCAGCGTATAGGATCGAAGCTTTGGGCTGCTGCCCTCGATGAGATCTGTAACGTCAACGCCAAAAGCCAGCGCGCAGCGGTAGAGAAAAGCGAAGTTGAGGTCGCTCTGCCCGGCCTCACAGCGAAGATATTCTTCTTCGCTCGTGCCTGTTTTCAGCGCCATCGTCTGCGCCGAAAAGCCGGAGATCTCGCGCAGCTCTCGGATGCGTCCCGCCATTTCCTGAATTTTGAAGTCCAGCCCTGTGAGTGTTTTTTTCATGGTGTTCCCTCCGTAAATGCAAAAAGCTCGTCTCAAAGAAATGATTCTTTGAGACGAGCTGCATACAACATACCCGCGGTACCACTCAAATTGCACCTGCCTCACGGCAGATACCACTCATCGACTTCCAACAAAGTCTAAGCACTGACGCAGCTGACGCGGGAGAGGTCTACTTGCTCTTGCGGGCGTTCTTCTCTCCGGCTCGGGAGCTACAAATTCTGCGCGTCTGTTACCGGTTCACACCATCCACCGGCTCTCTGAAACAGGACTTGCGCGGAACCCTCTCCGTCGTAGCCTTTATTGTTTTAAAGAATCATAGCGAAAAAATATGCAATTGTCAAGAGAAATTTTTAATCATTTTCTGCCGCTGCCGCGGACGGCCTGGAAGCCTTCGCCGGAAGCGGATGCGTGGGGAACAGCGCCGCGATCACAGCTTGCTTCGGATGATCTTACCGCTGATGGTCTTCGGGAGCTCTTCTTTGAACTCCACAATTCTCGGATACTTATACGGCGCGGTATGCTGCTTGACGTAGTTCTGGATTTCCTTCTTCAGCTCCTCCGTGCCCTCGGTGCCCTTGACGAGAACGATGCTGGCCTTGACGACCTGCCCGCGCACCTCATCCGGCGCGGCGGACACACCGCATTCGAGCACATACGGCAGCTCCATGATGACGTTTTCGATCTCGAACGGCCCGATGCGGTAGCCGGAGGACTTGATGACGTCGTCCGCGCGGCCAACATACCAGTAGAAGCCGTCCTCATCGCGCCACGCGAGGTCTCCGGTGTGGTAGAGTCCGTCGTGCCAGACGGCCTCGGTGCGCTCCTTGTCCTGATAATAACCGAGGAACAACCCGCAGAAATGCTCGCGTCCCGCAGTATGGATGACGATCTCGCCCGTGTCGCCGTCGGCGGTCGGGTTGCCGTCCTGATCGACAAGGTCGATGCCGTAGCCGGGGATGGGCTTGCCCATCGAGCCGGGCTTGAGCGGCTGGCCGACGAGGTTCGCAATGCCGAGCGTCATCTCCGTCTGGCCGAAGCCCTCGGCGATCTGCAGCCCCGTCGCCTTTTCAAACTGATAATAGACCTCGGGGTTCAGTGCCTCGCCCGCAGTCGTCGCGTGCTGGATGGAGCTGAGGTCGAAGCGGGACAGGTCCTGCTTGATCAGCATCCGGTACATCGTGGGCGGCGCACAGAACGTCGTGATGTTGTATTTGGCGAACATCGGCAGGATCTTCTCGGCGTCGAACCGGTCAAAGTCGTAGACGAACACCGCGCCTTCGCACAGCCACTGTCCATACAGCTTGCCCCAGAGCGCCTTGCCCCAGCCGGTCTCGGAGATCGTGAAGTGCAGTCCGCCGGGCTGCACCCAGTGCCAGTAGCGGGCCGTGACGTAATGGCCCAGCGCATATTTGTAGCTGTGAACGGCGATCTTCGGATAGCCGGTCGTGCCGGACGTGAAGAACATCAGCATCGGGTCGTCGCCGCAGGGCGCGTCTGCCGTGCGCGTGTAGCGCCGGGAGAACAGGCCGTATTCCGCGTCAAAGTCGTGCCAGCCCTCGCGCTTGCCGCCGACGAGCACCTTCGTCAGATGCACGCCCGCGTCGGCCTCCGCGATGTCGACCTGATGGGCCGTGTCGCCGTCCGCCGTACAGACGATCGCGCTCACGCCCGCCGCCTTGAAGCGATAGGAGAAGTCGTGCTCCATGAGCTGGTTCGTCGCCGGGATGGCGATGGCGCCCAGCTTATGCAGGCCGAGGATCGCAAACCAGAACTGATAGTGCCGCTTGAGCACCAGCATCACGCGGTCGCCGCGCTTCACGCCGAGCGACGTGAAATAGTTCGCTGCCTGGCTCGAGGCGTCCTTCATGTCCTTGAACGTGAACCGCCGCTCGGTCATGTCGTTTGCGACATGCACCATCGCGAGCTTGTCCGGCTCGCGCCGCGCGAGGCCGTCCACGATGTCGAATGCAAAATTGAATTTGTCCTCGTTGTGGAACTCCAGCCGCTCCAACGAGCCGTCTTCCTTTTCCACGCCGTGGACGAACTGGTCGCAGAGCAGCTGCTGCTCCGGCGTCTCCTCGAGCGTCCGCGTCCGGACGGACAGGTCCTGCTCCTTTTCGCTGCTCGCCATGATCATTGCGAGGAACACACAGTCCTGCCCGTCGACGGCGATCATGCCGTGCGGCGTGGAGCTCTTGTAGAAGATGCTGTCGCCCTCGTGGAGGACTTCCTCGTGTTCGCCGACGCGCACGCGGAGCGTCCCCTTCACGACGAGGTCAAATTCCTGGCCGGCGTGCGTCGTGGTGTGGATCGGCTGGCTCTGCAGCTCCTTGGAATACTGATAGGTGACCCAATACGGCGTCGCCAGCTTCTGCCGGAACATTGCCGCCATATTCTGAATGGTGATGCCGTCCTCGCTGGCCGTCACCGGGCCCATGCCCCGGCGCGTCACCGTGTAGCTCGAGAGCTTGGCGCTCTGGCCTTCGAGCAGATCGGTCAGCTCCACGCCGAACGCCAGCGCACACTTGTGCATGAACGTAAACGGGAAATCGACCGTGCCCTGCTCATAGCTGTGATACTGCTCGACGCTGACCTCGGTCTTCTCGGCCATCTCCGCCTCGGTGTAGCCGACGATCTCGCGCATCTCGCGGATACGCTCGGCGATCTCCATCAGCGGATTGGCGGCCGGCTTCTTGGTTTGCATCATCATAGTGGATTCCTCCTGTGTTAAACTGTGTAAGTTACTTCGAATGAAAAAGCTATGGCCATCCGGTGGTGCATGCCCGGCGAGAGATTTTCCGGCAAGACAAGGTGAAACGGTGAAGGCGTACGGTCTGTACGTCGAGCCGGTTCTAACGCCGTATTGCCGGAAAAGATCCGCCAGCGTTTAATGAACTGTATTCTCGGTCAATATTGTTTCATATTTTGTCTCGCCCGAGAAATAGGCATCCATGATCGGGATGCAGACATTGGCAAGATTACCGCCCTGCGCGCCCTTCTCGACGTAGACCGCGATGGCGATCTCCGGATCGTCCGCCGGGGCGTAGATCACGAAGGAGGCGTTGTCGGAGCCGCTGACAGATCCGTCGGACGTCACGCCCTGCCACTGGGCCGTGCCGGTCTTACAGGCGACCTCGATCGGATAATTGGCCAGATAGTTCTTGGCCGTGCCCACCTTGGCGGTCATGCGCATACCCTTGTCGATGCAGTCGAGCGCCTCATCCGAGATGTCCAGCGTGCTGGCCACCTCCGGCTCGTGCTCCTTGATCAGCGACTGATAGTCCCACGACACGATGCGCGACAGGAACGTCGCGGAATAGCGCGTACCCTTGTTTGCCAGCGCCTGCACATAGCAGACCATCTGCATCGGCGTGAAGCGGTTCAGGCTCTGCCCGATGACAGCCTGCAAAACGTCCGCGCCGTACCAGCCGGACTCGTCGCCCGCGTAGTTGGCCTTTTTCGTCTCGGCGTTCGCGCGCTGGCCGGTGTACTCAAACAACTCGATGCCCGTGTGCTCGCCGAGGCCGAGGGCCTTCGCCACAATATCAAACGGATTCTCGCCCGTCTCACTGTAATAGGCGTTGTAGGTCAGGCGGCCCGCTTCATAGAAATAGTAGTTGCAGGACTCGGCCAGTGCCTCCTGCATATTGATGGTGCCGTGCGTCGCGTTCGAGCTTGTCCACACGTAGCACTTCGGCGTGAAGTTTTCCTTCGCGTAGTACATGTAGACGCCCTCGTCCGTAATCTCATAGTATTCACCGATGTGGCCCATGTCGATGGCCGCGATGGCCGTGACCATCTTGTAGATCGAGCCGGGGGCATATTCCGCGAGCAGCGCCCGGTCGTAGAGCGGCTTATAGGGGTCCTCGCTCAGCTCCTTGAAATCGCGGTTATAGGTGGAAAGATCATAAGTCGGATAGCTCGCGCAGGCGAGGATCTCGCCTGTCTTCACGGCCTGCACCACGACGGCCCCGCCCTCGGCGTCCTTGCCTTCGCTGTGCGCGCCGACGCCGTTTTCGCGGAGGTCCAAAATCAATCTCTCCAGCGCATTCTCTGCCACGGCCTGGAGCGAGATGTCCAGCGTCGTCTCCACGTTGTTGCCCGGCTGCGGGACGCTGGTGTAGTATTCGTCGAGCTTTTCGCCCGTGGACGAGACGGTCGTATACTTCATGCCGCTCGTCCCGTGCAGATATTCCTCAAAGGCCAGCTCGATGCCCTCTTTGCCGACCTTTGCGTTCATCGCGTAGCCCTTGTCGCGGTATTCCGGCCAGTCCCCAGCCTCGATGCTGCCGATGGAACCGAGCAGATGCGCCGCGTACTTCGTGTTGTAGACGCGCACGGTGCTCGATTCGACAATCACGCCCGGAATACTCAGCTCCATCACCGCCGCAAGATCCTCCGCGCTGACGTCGGTCGCCAGCGTGTAGTTTTCCAGCCCCACGCCCTCGACGCTCCGCAGCTCCAGCTCATACCGGACGGAGATGACCTTGTACGCCTGCTCCTGCGTCCAGTCACCGGGGATGTTATAATCCTCGCGCAGCTTTTTCATCAGCGTCGAGGCCGTCGTGTCGAGGTCATATTCCCGGTTGCGCAGGAATGCGCGGAAATAATCCTGCCATGTGGACGAGATGCCGTCCATCTGATAGGCATAAGGCCGCTCCATTGTTACCGGGAAATGGCTTTCATATTCGATGCCGCGCTGGTCGCAGAGGTCGAGCAGCTTCAGCAGGTTTTCGTTCGTCGCGCCCGTGTTGGTGAGGACGAAGTTGATGATCACGAGGTTATAGCTCGCGCGGTTCGAGACGAGGACGTTGCCGTTCCGGTCGAGGATGTTGCCGCGCGAGGCCTCCATCGTGGTGCGGTAGGTCATCGAGTCCGCGTCTGCGGTCACGAGTTCCGCCGTCTGTAATTTATAAAGCCGCAGCGCGAACACCGCCATCATCGCCACGATGAAGCAGATGAACACGATCATGCGGAAGCGCATTCTTCGCTGCATTTATGCCCCTGCCTTTCTGATCAACCAGGCGGCCAGATACACCGGCGGCGCCGCCAGCAGCGAAAGCCCGATCTGCCGCAGCACGGGCAGCAGGCCCGCGCCGAATCCCACATGGCCCAGAAATACCTGCACCAAAAACAACACGCCCTGACAGAAAATCAGACAGCCAAGGCTCATCAGCAGCGCCGAGAGCAGATTGCGCCGCAGATACCGGTCGCACGCGTAGCCCACAACCGCGCCGCAGAGCGCCAACAGCACAATATGGATCGCGCCGCCCGCCGCACCGGCCAGACACCAGAACAGCCCGGCCGCGAGACCGAAGATTGCTCCGGACTCGCCGCCCACGTGCATTGCGATACACGCCGCAGCCACCGGGATCAGGCTCAGCTTCACACCGAACAGGCGCATCCGCCCGAATGTCACCGTCTGAAATACCGTCATGAACAGAAACAGCACCCCATATAAGGCCCACATCAGGGCGTTTTTGTATGTTTTTCTCATCGGAATACTCCTTCTGCCGGGTTTCGCTCCATCCAAAGGCTCCCTTGTGTAAAGGGAGCTGTCAGCCGCTAGGCTGACTGAGGGATTGTCGGGCGGGCGATGCCCTCCCCTACGTTTAGGATCGAAGTGCAAACGTGTTCGTAGGGGCGACCAATGGTCGCCCGCAGCAATCCCTCCGCCTCGCTGCGCTCGGCACCTCCCTTTACACAAGGGAGGCTTTGTCCGCTGCGGCGGGGTCGGGCCGATGTCATCATCGACCCCTACAAGCGAAATATCTTACTGCGCCGGGCTATCAGCGGTATTTGCTCCGTCCGCCGCGGCCTCCGCATTTGCATCCACAGCTGTCTCTGCGTTCGCATCCGCATTGGTCTCGCCGTCGACGACGACAGTCTCATCCGCACGCTTCTCCGGCACGGTATAGCCGTAGTTCGTGATGATGAACACCTGCTCCAGCGTTCCGAGGTCGCACGACGGATCGAGCGTGGCATATTTCGCAACGCCCGTCTCATCGAGGCTCGCGTTCGTGATGTACCCGAGCAGCAGTCCGCGCGGATAGAGCGTCGAACCGGTCGTCACGACCTGATCCTGATTCTTGATGACCGCGTCGGTCAGCAGATAGTTCATGCGCAGGATGCTGGTGCCGTCCTGCAAAAACGTCCCCTGCACGACGCCGTTATAGCCCGACGACGCGATCGACGCGCTGATCTCCAGAGACGAGTCCATGATCGTCGTCACAGTCGCCCAGTTGAAGCCGACCTCCGTGATCAGGCCCACGACCTGCCCGTTCTCGGTGATCGCGCACATGCCCTCTTCGAGTCCATAGTTCTTACCCTTGCCGATGGTAAACGCGCTCTTATAGTCTGAAGAGTCCCACGACGTGATATACGACGCCACATAGCTGTAATCCTCGTGGCTCTCGCTCAGCTGCAACAGCGCCTTGTATCGCTCGTTTTCGCGCTGCAATTCCTCCACGGTGCGGATGTCCTCCTCCATCGAGAGGATCTGGCTCTGCAGCGCGGCATTGTCTGCTTCCAACTTTGCGTATTGGAAGAGGTAATTGTAGTATTTTTCAAACTGCCGGTCGATGGCCGCGACCGCCGAACGCACCGGGGACAGGATGCTCCCCGTGACGTTTTCAAAGAAGCTCGCCCCAGAGGACAGGCCCAGAACCACCGCTGCGAGGATCGCCACGACCAGCGCCGCGATCAGGATGGTCTTCATCCGGCCGGACCAGAAATTTTTCTTCATCCCTCCGGCGCCTCCTTCTCCCGCAGAATGGACACGCCGCACTCGGCCAACATCCGCGCCAGCGCGCAGAGCGGCAGACCCATCACCGAGAAATAATCGCCCTCGAGATGGTCGACGAAGATGGCCCCGTAGCCCTGAATGCCATAGGCGCCGGCCTTGTCCATCGGCTCGCCGGTCGCGATGTAGGCGCGGATCTCCGCGTCGGTCATCGGGCGGAAGTGGACGCGCGTCCGCACGACCTCCTGCCGGAGCTTCCCTTCGTGCCACACGTTCAGGCCCGTCATCACCTCATGCCCGCGCCCAGAGAGCGTCTTCAGCATGTGGAACGCCTCTTCCTCGTCATGCGGCTTGCCGAGCACCGCGCCGTCCACGACGACGATCGTGTCCGCCGCGACGACGATGTCCTCCGGTGCGGCGGTCTCCGCGATCTTCGCGGCCTTCAGCCCGCCCACGCGCGCGACCTCCCGCTCCGGCGGGAGCGTCTTGTCCATCGTCTCGTCGACATCGGCGGTGTGTATCGTAAATTCCAGCCCCAGCAGGCGCATCAGCTCCTGCCGCCGGGGCGATTTGGACGCTAAAATGATTGCCATGATGTTCTCCTTACTCCACACCACGTTGGTAGAGTCCTCGCGTATAGCTGCCCGGCTCGAACGTTCCGCCGCGCACCCAGTCCGCCAGCACCTTGTCCACCTCTCCGGCGTTCTCCGTCGTGAAGCTCAGCCGCAGCGCCCACAGGCCCATCCCACGGAACGCCGCCAGCTTGTCCAGCAGATAGAGCTTTTTCCCGTTCAGCAACACGTTGCGGCAGCTGCCGCCGTCTTTCACGATCGGGAATTCCTCGCCCATCCGGTCGACGAGCTTCGTCACGCCCGCGTCGCAGGCGCACGTGCCTGTGCGGTTTTTGATCACGCAGTTTTCCATCAGCATCAGCGGCAGCCGCCCATAGACGAGCACCTCGCTCGGCACGGCCTTCGAAATGTCGCGGATCTGCGGCAGCGTCAGCTCAAACGACAGCAGCTGCGAATCCACGCCCTGCCCCCGCAGATACTGCATCGACCGCGAATTGTAGATGTTGAGGCCAAAATCGCCCCGCACGGCGAAGCCCGCCGCCTTCGCGATCTTCAGCTGGCCGAGATTGCCCACCAGAAGCTGCCGCACGCCGAGCGCGTAGACCTCGCGGAGCTGCGCCGCAAGCTGTCGGTCTTCTCCGCTCCACGTGACGCGCGGCAAAACTGCCGCCAGCTGCGTCTCCACGCCGAGCCGCCCCGGAAGATCCGGGTTTGCCAAAATCTCCGCCAGCGGCACATAGAGCACCGTCGGCCGCAGCGCCAGCATCCGCGCCGTGATCTGCGACGCCGAGCGGACGCTCACCGTCAACTGCGGTTCGCCCGTCATCCCGTCGTAGGGCGCGAGCGCGTTATAGGGGTGCAGCCGCGCGGGCTTCACGCGCCCACGCTGCGCCGTCAGCTGCGCGAGCACATCGCGCCGCATCGCGTTGATGGCCGAAGCGGGCAGCTGCACGTCTCCGCCGAGCGCCGTCTTCACCGACGCGCAGCGATATGGCGTTCCGCCGGTCTTGGCCAGGCGGCTCTCGAGATCCTCGCGCGTCAGCGCGTGATAGACCGCCGGCTCCGGCTCCGGCCCGACCGTCTTGCACACATTGCCGAGGTCGTCCTGCACGGCCAGCTGCGCGGGCCGCCCCGCTTGCAGCATCGCGTAAAAATGCACAGGCACCAGCTGTGCCTCGCCGTTTTCGTATGTTGCCCGGGCCGCCGCGAAGAGTTCCTTCGCGTCCTCGCCCTCCTGCCGCGTGCCGAACATCTCCTGGCCCTTCTGCCCGAGATAATACCCTTGGGTGAAGCCTTGGCGCGAGAACACGCGCTCCAGCTCCTCCATGTCCGCCTGCGTCACGCGCTTGCCGTTCAGCGCCGCGCGGTATGCCTTCGTCACCACCGCGACATACTCCGGCCGCTTCATGCGGCCTTCGATCTTGAGGGACGCGACGCCCATGCGCTCAAGGTCGCGCAGATATTCAATGAGACAGTTGTCCTTCAGGCTCAGCGGATAGCGATTCTGGTCGAAGCGGCCATAGCCGTAAGGCAGGCGGCACGGCTGCGCACACTGCCCCCGGTTGCCCGAACGGCGGCCGATCACCCCCGACAGATAGCACTGCCCGGAATAGCACATGCAGAGCGCGCCATGCACGAATACTTCGATCTCGATCGGGCTTCTGCGGCAGATGGCCGCGATCTCCTCGCGCGGCAGCTCCCGCGAGAGCACCACGCGGCTGCATCCCAGCTCCGCCGCCGCGACCACGCCCTCGAGCGAATGAATGGACATCTGCGTCGAAGCATGGACGGCCACGTTTGGCGCGATCTCCCGGCAGAGCTGCACCATCCCGATGTCCTGCACGATGAACGCATCCACGCCCAGCGTCGCCGCCAGCCGGATCACGTCTGCCGCGCGGGCCATCTCCCGGTCGGCCACGAGCGTGTTCAGCGTCAGATGCACGGCCACGCCGCGCACATGGCAGTAGACGATGGCCTCCTGCAATTCATCGGCGGAGAAATTCTTCGCGTTCATCCGCGCGTTGAACTGATCATATCCAAGATAGACCGCGTTGGCCCCGTTCTGTACGGCGGCGCGCAGCGCCTCCATCGACCCGGCGGGCGAGAGCAATTCGATCATAATATCGGTTCCTTTTCCGTATAGTCAAGCCATTCTGAAGAATGGCGTAAAAATCCGCATACCATTATAGCACAAACCGCGGAGCCAGAAAAGCCCCGCAGCCGCTTTTTTGTAAACTTTTTGTATCTTTTCCCCCGCCCCGTGCGCTGCTGATCGACCCCTCTTCGCAGAGGGGCCTTTGGACGGGGAATTACTTCCGCACAAACTTTCCGGTATACTTCTTTCTGCGCCGGGCGGCGGAATGGAGCGAGAGCAGGACAATGCCGCCGCCGAGGGCAAACGTGCCAAGCGCGACCGGGATCATCCACCAGGCGAAGACAAAATCGGGGTCGTCGACCTGATCGGCCCAGCTTTTCTCGTCCGCCTGTGCCGCTTCGGCGGCAAGGCGCGCGGCCTCGGCCTGCTCCGCGGCGAGACGTTTGGCTTCTGCTGCGGCCTTTTCCGCGTCAATGCGGGCCTGCGCCTCGGCACTGGCGGCCTGATCGGCCGCGAAGCGGGCGCGCTGCGCCTCAATGGCAGCAGCCCATGCGGCGTCTGCCGCAGCCTGGTTCTGGGCCTGGCGCTGGAGGCGCGTCTGCTCGAGGTTATAGCCGTAGGCGAGGTCGGCAGCCAGCGCGACGATCCGCTCGCCGACGCTCTGCGTGTAGACGGCGAGCAGGAACGGCTGCTCGGTGTAGAAGATGCCGGTGTCGTTCTCCGCGCCCTCGAAGGAGCCGTATTTGTGCGCGATGGTGACCTCGTCCGCAAGGTCGTGCAGGAAATAGGCGTCGCGCGGGAGGGACTGCTCCATATAGTCCAGCATCTCGGGGAACTCGTCCGCATGCGCGTAGAGGTATTTCAGCGCATCCATCATCATGCGGGTGCAGTAGTAATTGTCCTGATAATATTTCGGGTCGATCTCGTCGTCGGTCATCGTGAAATAGCGGCGCATCGTCTCCTTATACGTCCGGAAATCGCCGATGCGGTAGAGCATGGCGATGGACAGCTCGTTGTTGGACTCGACAAGGCTGAGATAGTGGCAGCGGTCGAGCGTCGCGCCGCCCTCGGTGAGGACGGTGTCGCCGGAGATCTTGCCCTCGTTTTGCAGCTCATAATAATAAAGGTTGAGCGGGAGCTTGAACGTACTGGCGGCGGTGAACATCGCGGTCTCGTTCCAGTTGTATTCCTCGCCGGTGACGGTATTGTAATAGGAGACGGCGAAGTTCGTCTCGTCGAGGTGATATTCCGCGCGGAGCGCGTCGAAGCGGGCGGCAAGCGTATCCGGTTCATCCGCCGCAAGGACGGGCGCAGCGAGCAGCAGCACAGCAAGCAGCGCGGAGATGAGCTTTTTCATGGAATTCCTCCTGATTTCGCGGTATTAAGGAGTATAGCGCAGAACCGGCGGAATTGCAAGCGCACCGATGGGCGCGGCGCGGCATATAGTGTTGATAGCAAAGAGAAACCGACTCAATGCAATAGGAGTGATGATATGAGTCCATGCAACAACTATACGACCACCGGCCAGAGCTGCGGCTGTGAGACGCCGCAGGCTCCGTGCCAGGGCGGATGCCCCGGCGCGGCCCCGTGCCCGCCGCCGCAGCCCTGCATCCCGATCTGCCCGTTCCCGCCATTCCCGCCCATGCCGCCGAGGCCGCGTCCGCCGCAGGTGGAGCCTGCGGACATCGACTGCGGGTGTGACTGCGCGGCAGGCATGTCCGCAATGCTCCAGCTGCTGTGCGATCCCCGGATCGCGCCGCTGGTGGACTATTCGCAGTTCGCCTTCTTCACGAGAAACTTCGTCCTCGGTACATCGCTGGACTGCCCGGCCACGTCGACGGCAGGGTATGACAACCTGACCGGCCCGCTGGCCGGCAGCTTTGAGCGCATCCGCAGCTGCTCGTGTGAGAATCTGGAGGTTTCGGGGCAGATCTACTACCCGATCCCGATCTGCACGGGCGGCACGGAGACGCCGTGCTGCGCAGAAGGCCCCGCGTTCGACGCGGGCGAAGTGCCGCTCTGCGCGCTGACGGCGGTGGCGTTCACGATCCCGGCGGCGGAGGGCGAGACGACGCCGACGGATTACGACCAGCTCAAGGGCCTGCTCTGGCAGGCGCTGCATCCGGGCCGTCCGGGCGCGTCGGGGAGCACGCCGCCGATGAAGCCCACGCCGTGCGACTGCGACGAGACCGTTGCAGGCCGGAAGACCGTGTCGCTGACGGCAGGTCCGCTCCTGGTCGGGAACGCGGCGGTGCTCGGCAGCGTCGGTAATGTGCTCGTGCTGGCCAACGACACCAGCCGCCGCATCTATTTCGTCTGCAAGGATCAGATCGGCTTTTTGAGCTGATCCGCCCATCCGCAAAGGCCCCCTCTATTAAGAGGGGGCCTTTTCATTACCGCAGGGCTTGACACGCAGGTCCGCTCCCTGTATACTGGTTTGGACTGTGTGTAATTTTACGACAGAAAGTTCAGGGTGCAGGATATGGGAGAAAGAATTCCGGAAAACAAGATGGGGACGATGCCGGTCGGCAAGCTGCTGGCCGATATGGCGATCCCGATGATGATCTCGATGCTGGTGCAGGCGCTCTACAACGTGGTGGACAGCGTGTTCGTCTCGCGCATCAGTGAAAACGCATTGAATGCCGTGTCGCTGGCGTTCCCGCTGCAAAACCTGATGATTGCCTTTGGCTCCGGCACGGCAGTCGGCATGAACGCGCTGCTCTCGCGCTCGCTCGGAGCGAAGCAGCAGGAGCAGGTCGACCGCGCGGCCAATACGGGCATGTTCCTGTTCGGCTGCACCTACGTGCTGTTCGCGCTGATCGGCGCGTTTTTGTCCCGTCCGTTCTTCCTCGCGCAGACACACGACGCGGAGATCGTGGGCTACGGCGTGGACTATGCGTCGATCTGCCTGATCTTCTCGTTCGGCATCTTTGCGCAGTTCTGCTTCGAGCGGCTGCTGCAATCCACAGGCCGGACAAAGCTCTCGATGATGACGCAGCTGATCGGCGCGGTCATCAACATCGTGCTCGACCCGATCCTGATTTTCGGCTGGTTCGGCCTGCCGCGGCTCGAGGTCAAAGGCGCCGCCATCGCGACCGTCGCCGGGCAGATCATCGCGGCCATCATCGGCCTGTTCGTCAACCTGAAGAAAAATCCCGAAATTCACATCCGCGCGAAGCTCGTCCGCTGGCACAGCGCGACGGCGGGCGAAATTTACCGCGTGGGCGTGCCGTCGATCATCATGGGTTCGATTGGCTCGGTCATGACGTTCGGCATGAACAAGATCCTCATCGCCTTCACCACGACGGCGACGGCGGTCTTCGGCGCGTATTTCAAATTGCAGAGTTTCATCTTCATGCCGGTCTTCGGTCTGAATAACGCGATGGTGCCGATCCTGTCCTATAACTATGGCGCGCGCAAGCCGGAGCGCGTGAAGAAAACGGTCAAGCTCAGCATCTTCACGGCCATCGGCATCATGATCTTGGGCTTTGCGGCCTTTGAACTGATCCCCGATGTGCTGCTGGAGCTGTTCGACGCGTCGGAGACGATGCTCTCCATCGGCACGACGGCGCTGCGCATCATCGGCACGCACTTTTTGATCGCGGGCATCAACGTCGTCGCCATGTCGGTCTATCAGGCCGTCGGCGATCCGCTCTATTCGCTGCTCAGCTCGGTAACGCGGCAGCTGGTGGTGCTGCTGCCGGCGGCGTGGCTGCTGGCGCGGACGGGGCGGCTGGAGCTGGTTTGGCTCGCGTTCCCGATTGCGGAGCTGGCCGCGCTCGCAATGAGCGCCATTTTCCTGCGCAAGACGCTCCGCACGGCGGAGTGCCGCATGGCCGACGATGACTACGGCGAAGTTGTTTAGGGCGTAACCGAAAACTGTTCATACGCCCTGTCTGAACAGTTCTTTGCGAAACTGGTCAAAAACTTAACACAAATTAACGCCCTCATTTGCTAAGATACTCCCGAATCGTT
>ENA-UESC01001113-UESC01001113.1-human-gut-metagenome-genome-assembly--contig:-NODE-1113-length-22042-cov-5.858183_pt1 | contig 22042 bp, 20 predicted proteins | sample MGYA00242998_ERZ507999 | MGnify/ENA primary metagenome ERZ507999 (study PRJEB26167, sample SAMN06115465) | human gut metagenome | host: Homo sapiens | place: China:Hubei | collected 2016-04-27... | reverse complement strand
CTGGGACGAGGTGAAAGACCGGCTGAAAAAGCCCGCCCTGGGCCTGTCTGGCGGCCAGCAGCAGCGCCTGTGCATCGCCCGGGCCCTGGCCGTCCAACCGGAGGTGCTGCTGATGGACGAGGCCACCTCCGCCCTGGACCCCATCTCTACATCCAAAATAGAAGACCTTGCCATGGAGCTGAAAAGCGAGTACACTATCGTCATGGTGACTCACAACATGCAGCAGGCCGCCCGCGTCTCCGACCAGACCGCTTTCTTCCTGCTGGGCGACCTGGTGGAGTACGGGGACACGGAGCAGCTCTTTTCCATGCCCCAGGACAAGCGCACCGAGGACTACATCACCGGGAGGTTTGGATAATGCGAGTCAAATTTGAAGCACAGCTGGAGCGGCTCAACGTAGAACTTATCACCATGGGTGCCCTGTGCGAGGAGGTCATCTCCGGCGCGGCCAAGGCCCTGCTGGACGGCGATTCCGGCCTGCGGGAGACCGTGCTGGCCGCGGAGCGGGACATCAACCAAAAGGAGCGGGACATCGAAAGCCTGTGTATGAAGCTGCTGCTCCAGCAGCAGCCGGTGGCCCGGGATCTGCGCACCATCTCCTCCGCCCTGAAGATGATCTCTGACATGGAGCGCATCGGCGACCAAGCCGCAGACATCGCTGAGATCACCCGGGATATCGCCGACAACAGCATCAAGGACCTGGTCCCTATCGGGGACATGGCCCGGGCCACCATCAAGATGGTCACCGACAGCGTGGACTCCTTTGTCCGCAAGGACCTGGGTCTGGCGGAGGCAGTGATCTCCTCCGACGACGTGGTGGACGATCTGTTTCTCCAGGTCCGTGAGGAGCTGATCCGCCGCATCGGCATGGGGGACAGCGGAGAGGTGTGCATCGACCTGCTGATGATCGCCAAATATCTGGAGCGCATCGGAGATCACGCCGTCAACATCGCCGAGTGGGTGGAGTACTCCCTCACCGGGCACCATGCTGACCTGCCCTGAACGGCGGGCGCCCCAATTTTCACAGCCGTAGGAGGTCCTACCCATGATTTATTTTCTGGAAGACGACCCCAGCATCCGCAAGCTGGTCATTTATACCCTGAACAGCCAGGGCATGGAGGCGGAGGGCTTTGAACTGCCCTCCCAGTTCTGGGCCGCCATGGAGCGGCAGCTCCCCTCCCTGGTCCTGCTGGACCTGATGCTCCCGGAGGAGGACGGCCTGCACATCCTCAAGCGCATCCGCGCCGGCGCCTCCACCGCTAGGCTCCCCGTCATCCTGATCACCGCTAAGGGGACCGAGTACGACAAGGTGGTGGGCCTGGACGGCGGGGCGGACGACTACATCGCCAAGCCCTTCGGCATGATGGAGCTGATGGCCCGCATCCGCACCGCCCTGCGCCACAGCGGCGGGGAGGCGGAGCCGGTCCACGCCCTTACTTTGGGCCCACTGCGCATCGATCCGGCCCGCCATCAGGTGCTGGCCCACGGGCGGGAAGTCACCCTCACCCTGAAAGAATTCCAGCTGCTCTCCCTTTTGGTGGAGCATGCGGGGACCGTATTCACCCGGGACCAGCTGCTCAACACCATCTGGGGCTATGAGTTCGACGGCGCCAGCCGCACAGTGGATGTCCACGTCCGCACCCTGCGTCAAAAGCTGGGGGAGGCGGGCCGCTGCATCGAGACCGTGCGGGGCGTTGGCTACAAGGCGGAATCTGATCCGTCCAAAAGTGAGGAACAGCCATGACATCTAAAATCTTCCGCAACTCCTTTCTGGTGGGCGTTGCGGTGTTCTTTCTCTCTATCGCTCTGTTCATGGGCGTGCTGTACCAGTATTTTGGCAGCCAGCTGCTGATCCAGCTGGAGTCGGAGGCCGCCCTGGCTGCCCGTGGGGTGGAGATGGGCAGCATGGATTATCTGGACGGCCTCTCCTCCGCCAACCGTATCACCTGGATCGACGCCGGCGGCACTGTCCTCTTTGACAACCAGGCCGACCCCGCCCAGATGGAGAACCACGCCGACCGGGAGGAGGTGCGAGCCGCTCTGGAGAGCGAGACAGGCACCGCCTCCCGCTACTCCACGACCCTCTCTCAGCGGACCCTGTACTTTGCCCAGCGGCTGGCTGACGGGACGGTGCTGCGGGTGTCCAGTGAGCAGCGCAGCCTCCCTTCCCTGCTCCTGTCCATGGTCCAGCCCATCCTCATCATCCTGGTGCTGGCCGTGGCCCTGTCGGCGGTGCTGGCCTCCCGCCTTTCCAAGCACATCATCAAGCCCGTCCTTGCCATCGACCTGGAGCACCCAGAGGACTCCGACACCTACGAAGAGCTCACCCCCCTGCTTTCCCGCATCAAGCAGCAGAACCAGACCATCGCCCAGCAGATGGCCCAGCTGCGCCAGAAGCAGAACGAGTTCACCGCCATCACCGAGAACATGAGCGAGGGCTTCCTCCTGCTGGACCGGCAGGGGCGCATCCTCTCCCACAACTCCGGTGCCCTGCGCCTGCTCCACGCCGCCGCCCCTGAGGAACGGGCCAGCTACCTCACTCTGAACCGCACCGAGCGCTTCCGCCAAGCGGTGGATGCCGCCCTCACCGGCAGGCGGGACGAGCAGCTGGTGGACCTGGGAGGCCGCTGCTGCCAGCTGCTGGCCAACCCCGTGATTCAAGACGGCCAGGTGGCCGGCGCCGTGCTGGTCATCCTGGATGTCACCGAGCGGGAACAGCGGGAGGAGCTGCGCCGGGAGTTCACCGCCAATGTATCTCATGAGCTCAAGACCCCCCTCACCTCCATCTCCGGCATTGCGGAGATCATCAAGGGCGGGCTGGTCAAGCCGCAGGACATCCCCGGCTTCGCAGACGACATCTACGGCGAGGCCCAGCGCATGATCCGCCTGGTGGAGGACATCCTCCGCCTGTCCCAGCTGGATGAAGGGGGCAGCTCCCTCCAGACGGAGGAGGTGGACCTGTACCACCTGGCCCAGGAGGTGGCCGGCCGCCTGACCCCCGCCGCTGTCAAGGGGCAGGTCACCCTGGAGGTGACGGGCGGACCGGTGCGGATCTCTGGCGTGCGCCAGCTTTTGGACGAGATGATCAGCAACCTGTGCGACAACGCCATCAAGTACAATCGTCCTGGGGGCCGGGTCACTATCTCCGTCTCCCGCTCCGACCGGGGCGCGGAGCTCTCTGTGTCCGACACGGGCATCGGTATCCCTCCTGAGGACCAGAGCCGGGTCTTTGAGCGGTTCTACCGGGTGGACAAGAGCCACTCCAAAGCCATCGGAGGCACCGGTCTGGGACTGTCCATTGTCAAGCACGGGGCGGCCTTCCACGGGGCCGACCTCTCCCTGGAGAGCCAGCCGGACCGCGGGACCACCATCCGCCTCACCTTCCCCGGCCAAAACGTGAAATAAGGCACATGGCCCGCCGCTGGTACGGCGGGCCATGCTTTTTTCTCTCTGGGAAAAATAGACGGGATCCTGCTCTGTTCACCGGCTGCTTTTGTCTCGGCTGGAAAAGTGCGGAGCACGGCCCAATTTTTTCAGAAAAGGGCTTGACAAATCCGGTTAGCAGAAGTAAACTCTATCTGTTCCGATGGTTAGATTAAGCTAACCAGCTTTTCAAGCAATTCTAGCAGCAAAAGTCAACCTGATCTGGGAGGGAGTCTCATGATGCCCCTGACAATGGCCAGACCCGGCGAGACCGTGGTCATCCGAAAGATCACCGGCAGGGACGAGGTGCGCCAGCATCTGGCAGAGCTCGGCTTTGTGGTGGACGAGTCGGTGACCGTCATCAGCGAGATGGCCGGCAACCTGATTCTTCAGGTAAAGGACAGCCGGGTCGCTGTGGACAGGACCATGGCCAACCGTATTATGATTTGAGGAGGAGAGAAAGGATGAAAACGCTGAAAGACGCCAAGGTGGGAGACACCGTCACCGTGGCTAAGCTCCACGGCGAGGGAGCCGTGAAGCGCCGCATTATGGATATGGGGATCACCAAGGGGGCCTCGGTCTATGTACGAAAGGTGGCGCCTCTGGGAGATCCGGTGGAGGTCACGGTGCGGGGCTATGAGCTCTCTCTGCGCAAGGGAGATGCGGATATGATTCTGGTGGAGTGACTGGTCTGCTCCGGTTCCTGGAGGGCCATGGGAGCAGAATATGATTTGAGAACCAGAAGTTTGCAGAAAGGTTAGCATAAGCTAATAAAGAAATAAGGAGGAGAAGGAGTCGTGTCGATCAAAATGGCGTTGGTGGGCAACCCAAACTGCGGAAAGACCACCATGTTCAACGCCATGACGGGCGCAAACCAGTATGTAGGCAACTGGCCCGGCGTGACGGTGGAGAAGAAGGAAGGAAAGCTGAGGGGATATTCTGATGTGGTGGTCACCGACCTGCCCGGGATCTATTCCCTGTCCCCCTATACCTTGGAAGAAGTGGTCAGCCGGGACTACCTGATCAATGAGCGTCCCGACGCCATCCTCAATCTGGTGGATGCCACCAATCTGGAACGCAACCTATATCTGACCACTCAGGTTCTGGAGATGGGGATCCCGGTGGTGGTGGCCCTGAACATGATGGATCTGGTCCGGAAAAACGGAGATCAGATCAGCGCGGTGAAGCTGTCGGAGCAGCTGGGCTGCCCCGTGGTCGAGGTGTCCGCCCTGAAGGGGACCGGGCTGAAGGAGTTGTATGCCAAGGCGGTGGAGATGGCCAAGGCTGGGACTTGGCAGGGCTGCCGGCACCGGTTTTCCGGCCGGGTAGAAGAGGCCCTGGAGCAGATCGGTGGTCTGATCGCCGGTACAGTTCCCCAGGAGCAGCTGTGCTGGTATGAGGTGAAGCTGTTTGAGCGGGACAACAAGGTGATGGAGCAGCTGGCGGGCCAGGAGCTGGCCGGACCGCTGGAGGAGATTGTCACTGCCTGTGAGCGGGAGTTGGACGACGACAGCGAATCCATCATCACCAACGAGCGCTATGAGTACATCACCTCCATGCTAAAGGGGGCCTATCAGAAGAACCGCAGCGGAATGACCGTCTCGGACCGGATCGACCGGATCGTGACCAACCGGATCCTGGCCCTGCCCATCTTCGTGGTGGTGATGGGCCTGGTCTATGCCATTGCCATGGGGACCTCTCCCGCCGCCCTGTTTGACGGCAGCGGCGACCCCTGGGGCATCGGGATCGGCACCTTTGGCACCGACTGGGCCAACGATGTGCTCTTTGGAGAGATCGTTCCCGGCTGGTTTGACGCCGTGCTGGGGGCGTTGAACGTGGTGGAGGGCTCTGTGCTCTACGGCCTGATCCAGGATGGCATTGTGGCCGGTGTGGGCGCTGTACTGGGCTTTGTTCCCCAGATGCTGGTGCTCTTCCTGCTGCTGTCGGTGCTGGAGGACTGCGGCTATATGGCCCGCATCGCCTTCATCATGGACCGGATCTTCCGCCGCTTCGGCCTGTCCGGCAAGTCCTTTATCCCCATGCTGGTGGCCACCGGCTGCGGCGTCCCAGGCATCATGGCCTCCCGCACCATTGAGCAGGACCGGGACCGCAAAATGACCATTATGACCACCGGCTTTATCCCCTGCGGAGCCAAGATGCCCATCATCGGACTGTTTGCGGGCGCCCTGTTCGGCGGCTCCGCCTGGGTGGCCACCTCCGCCTACTTCATCGGTGTGGCTGCGGTCATCCTCTCCGGCGTCATGCTGAAAAAGACGAGGCCCTTCGCAGGTGAGCCTGCCCCCTTTGTGATGGAGCTGCCCGCCTACCACGCCCCCACCGCGGGCAACGTGCTCCGGGCCACCTGGGAGCGGGGCTGGTCCTTCATCAAGCGGGCCGGTACGGTCATCCTCCTCTCCGCCATTCTGATGTGGTTCCTCCAGGGCTTCGGCTTCACAGAGGCGGGCTTCGGCATGGTGGAGGACAGCGACCACTCTCTGCTGGCCGCCATCGGCAGCGCCATCGCGGTGATCTTTGTCCCCCTGGGCTTTGGAGATTGGCGCTCCACTGTGGCCACCTTCACCGGCCTGGTCGCTAAGGAGAACGTGGTAGCTACCTTTGGGGTGCTCTTCCAGTATACCGGTGAGATCTCGGAGGCGGGGGAGGAGATCTGGCCCCAGATCCATGCGGCCTTCACCCCCATTGCGGCTTACAGCTTCATGATCTTCAACCTGCTGTGCGCCCCCTGCTTTGCCGCCATGGGCGCCATCAAGCGGGAGATGAACAACACGAAATGGACCCTGGCCGCCATCGGCTATATGTGCGGCTTTGCCTATGTGATCTCGCTGATCGTCTATCAGCTGGGCGGCCTGATGCTGGGCGAGGTGGCCTTTGGTGCTGGCACTGTGGCCGCCGGGATCGCGCTGGCAGCCCTGGTCTATCTGGCGGCGCGCAGAGGCTATCGCCCCGGAGCGGACGAGCGCCTGAACGTGCGCTCTGTGGCCAACGCATAAAATGGAAGGAAGCAGAGGGCCCGCTGCGGCGGGTCCCTGAGCAGAAAGGAGTTTTAAAGTGGGTACTTGGATCGTAGCCTTGTGTGTAGTGGGTGCTGCGGGTCTGGCGGTCCGCTCCCTGTGGAAGGATCATAAGGCAGGAAAGAAATGCGGTGGCTGCGGCGGTGACTGCAGCAGCTGCCGGGGCTGCGGACACTGATCCAGGCGGTCCCGGGATCATAAGGGCAGATCAGCGCCCCTCCGGCCAGCCGGAGGGGCGTTCGTATATAAAAATGAGCAGATAGACTTGCTTTTTTGACGTAGATTTTGTACAATACAGAGGAAGAACGTCATGAAGCATTCTCATGGGCTGACGGCCCTATATGGGAACCGTTTTGAAAAAGGAGTGAAACGAATATGAAAAAGATCTGGCATTCCATGCTCTGTGGCGGCGCACTGGCTGCACTGCTGTGTACCCCCGCTCTGGCTGCCGGAGAGGGGGACTTCTCCCTGGTGGTCAACGGCGAGCCGGTCTCCTTTACCGACGCCCTGCCCCAGTTGAGGGAGAACCGCTCCTTCCTGCCCATGGCGGCCACCTTCCAGGCCCTGGGCTATGAGGATGGGACCATTACCTGGGACAACGACGCCCGCACGGTGACCGCGGAAAAGGACGGAGTGACCCTTCTGCTGGCCATCGGGAAACAGGAGATCAAGGTCACCGGACCGGAGGGTGAGGAGACCATTCCCACCGATGTGGCCCCCTATATCGATCCGGCCTCTGACCGCACCTATATCCCGGTTGGACTGGTGGCCGACGCCCTGGACTACAACGTGGGCTGGGATGGGAATACAGCCACCGTGATGATCGACGATGTGGACGCCATTCTGGAGGCCAACACCGCCACCTATGCGTGGATGGACCGCTATATGGAGTACGGGCGGAAGTACACCCAGGACGCCTGCCAGGTGACTGGCGGCTATCAGATGGAGCTCACGGCGGAGAGCGCTGCGGAGGACGGCACGCTGGAGGAGGGATGTTTTACTTGTAAGGGCGACTACACCATGCTCCAGTCCCTGAAGGCGCTCCAGTTCGATACGGACATGGTGCTCAGCACCAGTGCGCCCAGCCAGGGGACCACATCTCTGGATGTGGACGCGGCCATGCGCATGAATCTGGAGACGGGGAAGCTGTACTTCCAGTCCGAAGCCCTCTCCGGGATGATGGGGGCGGAACAGACAGACAGCTGGTATCTGATGAATCTGAAAAGCACGATGGACGGCCTGTATGGCTCCGGCTACTCCCAGGGGCTGATGGCTCTGGCCTATGAGGAGAACGACGGCGGCTTTGGTGAGGCCCTGGCGCTGTCGCTCCGGGAGTTCACTCCCGCCAGCCCGGATATGACCACAAAGGATATGCTTCAGCTCTATAACCAGCTGTTCAGTGATGAGGCATTCCAGAAGTCCGGCTCCTCCTATGTGTCCTCCAGCCAGTGGGATGGTGTGGATCTGACCTTCACACTGTTCACCACCGGCGGCAATCAGGTCAGCGGCTATGTGATGGAGCTGTCGGCGAACGACCCCAGCGGCCTGAGCATGGTCATGACCGCCTCCATGAAGAACGACAAGATGGAGATGAACATGGAACTCCATGGTATGGGGATGGATATGACCATGACCATGGACGGCGCTTACCGCCGGACCAGCACCAAGCCCGCGGGGACGCCTCCCGCCGGGGCCGAGGTGGTGGATGTGATGGAGCTGCTGCTCAGCATGGTCTCTGAGACCGGGGTTTGAGCAGAGTTGACTGGAAATACCAAAATAAGAGGGGCACAGCCGTGCCCCTCTTAATATTTTTGTGCGTTTATGAAAGGACGCCCAGATGTTCCAGCAGGATCTTGCACCCCATGAGCACCAGGACCAGGCCGCCGGCCAGCTCCGCCCAGGACTTGCCCCGGGAGCCCACAACGGCCCCGGCCTTGACCCCAACAGCGGAAAGAAGGAAAGTAGTCAGGCCGATCAGACTGACTGCCAGTAGGATGTCTACCTGGAGGAAGGCGAAGGTGATGCCCACAGTGAGGGCGTCGATACTGGTGGCCACCGCCAACGGGAGCATGGCCCGGGGGGAAAAGGAGGTCCCCAGGCTCTCCTCCTCCTGGCTGCGGGACTCCCGGATCATGTTCAGACCGATGAGGCCCAGCAGCAGGAAGGCAATCCAATGGTCGATGTTGGCGATCAGGACCTGGAAGCGGCTGCCCAGCAGCCAGCCCAAAAAGGGCATCAGGCCCTGAAACCCGCCGAACCACAGTCCGGCGGTGAGGGCATGGGGCAGGGTGACCCGCCCGGCGGACAGCCCCTTGCATACCGAAACGGCGAAGGCGTCCATGGACAGGCCCACGGCCAGAAGGAACAGTTCAAAAATACCCATATCCGTTTGTCAGTCCTCCCTTTCCAAGCGGAGATACTCCTGCCGGACGTTTTCTGTTACCCGGCGGAGGAGGGCGTCCAGCTGTGCCCGCTCCTGGGGGGAAAGGCCCTGTTCCAGCGTCTGGAAAAAGGCGCGCTGATTGGCCTGTCCATCCGCCACCACAGGCGCGGCCTCCGGAAGAAGGGTGAGATGGATCAGCTTGCGGTTGTCCGGACGGCGGACACGCAGCAGATAGCCTTTCCTTGACAGCCCCTCCACCGCGGCGGAGACATGGGATTTGGTCAGCCGCCGGATCTCCACGATGTCCTTTGCTGTGTCCAGCCCAGGGTGGTTGGCGAGAAACAGCAGAACGTCCAGCTCGATCTGAGTCATCTGATAGCGCGCTAGAACGGGGCTTTGCAGCTTATGATAGAGCAGCTCCAGCGTTCTCGCATGGGTAAAATAGTCCCAGGACACAGCACGGCCTCCTTGGTTTGTGATGAAAGCAGCTGCGGAAGCTCTGTCCGCGGCAGGTATTTGGCAGTTGACATATAAAAAGTGGTGTAGGGTGACTATAACAGCGGGCGGCCCCTTTGTCAAGGGCCGCCCGCCGCTTTTTTCGCTGGATCTCAGGTCAGGGGTGCTCGGTTCGGAGCGTCTCCACAGTGGAGGCGGGGATGGAAAATTCCAGCACGCCTTCCGCGGCGGCGGCCACGGAGGCCTCGTCAAAGACCAGCACCAGTCCTCCGTCCGGCGTCCAGTAGAAGGCCTGTTCAGGATCGATGGACCGGAATTCGTGGGAGAAATAGGAGCGGTCCCCCTCCTCCATCTGCCGGCGCACCTCGTCGGACAGCACCGATACATAGTCTGAGCCGCTGGGGAAGAGGTCGGATAGTGTGGCCATCTCTCCGGTGCTCTTGTCGATGTGGTAATAGCGCAGGATCTGGTATCCGCTGGCCTGGGTTTGAAGGGCGGATACGCAGAGGGTGAACCAGCGGTCCGTGTCCGCCGTCACCTCATAGCTCACGTCCAGACTTTGGTAGCCGCCCTGGGCCAGGACCTCCGCATCCTGCTGGAACTGGTCCAGAAGCCGGTCGATGTCGGCCTGTACCGCCGCGTTGACGGAGCTGCCCGCCTGACCGCCCTCCAGCACCTGAGGAACAGAGACGTCGGCGAAGCTGTGTCCGTCGTCATAGAGGTAGTTCCGCAGGGTGACTACCTGTACCAGAGAGCCCAGCACCGGGATCTGCTCCAGCACCTCGGCCGCAGAGGCGGACACATTGGGCAGGACCACCAGCAGGGAGGCTGCCACAGCGGCGAACCAGGCCCCCCAGTGGGAGAGCTGCCGCCGTTCTGGTTTCCGCCGGGGCGGTTCCTCCAGACTGTCACAGGTCTCCCGCAGCCGCTGGACAAAGGAGTCAGGCAGGGGAAAGGGCTCCTCCCGGGCGCGCCGCTTCAGATCTCGATCAAATTGATCCATGTTTACACCTCAATTCTCCGTGAATGTCTGTCGAAGCCGGTCTCTCGCCCGGCTGAGGCGGGTCTTGACCGCCCCCTGGGAGATCTTCAGGATCTGGGCCGTCTCGGCCACGGAGCAGTCCTCATAGTAGAACAGCGTGACGGCCGCCCGCATGGGCTCCGGCAGCTGAAGGACTGCGTCCCACAGCGTCAGATGCTCCGCAAGATCCGGCTCCGGCGTGGTCAGGTATTCCGCCGCCTGGTCGAAGTCCACGGTCCTCCGCTGCCGGCGGCAGAGGTCATAGCACTCGTTGACCAGGATCCGCAGGAGCCAGGATTTGAATTTTTCCGGCTCCCGCAGGCGGTCCAGATGGGAGTAGGCCGCGCAGACGGCCTCCTGCACCGCATCCTCCGCATCCTGCTGGTTGGACAAGATGGAACGGGCCGTGCGGTAGAGGGCGCTTTGATGCTCCTCCACAAGGCGGCAGAATGTTTCTTTGTCCAGGACAGCGTTGGTCATGGATGGGGGCGCTCCTTTCCGGGGTCGATCGGCCGATCTGTCTGTTTAGACGGGATGGGGGAGAAAAAGGTTACAGAGGCACAGGCATGAGACCTGTATTTTCCTACTATAATATCCCTGGAGAGAAACGTCAACATCTCCCGGCAGAGGGTGAGGGGAAATTTTTTGTGGGACTGTGAGTTTATGACTTCCATTTCTCCCGGAAATGTTGTATGATAAAATAAATCAGGACTGCTGTCCCTCTGGCTGAACAGGCGGTCCAGAAGCAAGTGAGGGCTGAATGATGGAAGCTGCCAACGTACACAACAAGCTGATCCTGGCTGTGGTGCAGGAGGACGACTATGACACCACGGTGAGCGAGCTGAACCAGAACGGTTTTTTTGTCACCATGCTCAGTTCTACCGGCGGGTTCTGGAAAAAGAAGAACATCACCATTATGCTGGGTGTGGAGGAGGCGCGTCTTGAGGATGCGCTGTCTATTTTGAAGCAGTGCGCTGGAAAACGGAAGCAGACCATTTACTCCAATGTGACCATGCCCACTGGGAGTCAGTACGCTGTGGCAATGCCCTCCGTGCCGGTGAATGTGGAGCTGGGCGGCGTGACTGTGTTTATCATGGATCTGGAGCGGCTGGAGAAGCTGTAAGCCAGAGGACAACGCCTTGTCTGCGCCCTGCCGGCCTGCTGGCTGGCAGGGCGCATTTTTGAAGGAAGCTCTGTGAAAATCTTAACGAAGTCTTTACCACCTGTGCGCCTTTTTTAAGGAAAAGTGTCCCGGTCCTATGGTATAATGGACCCAATATCCTGGTTCGCTTCCGGCCTGTCCGGAGCGGGACCTGTCTGGAGGTTTTGCTGTGCTATGACGGAGGCCCTGCTGCTGATCGGCTGTGTGATCGCCCTATGTACCTTGATGGGGCGGTTCCTGGACCGCCTGGCGGTCCCATCCCTGTTGATCTTCATCGCATTGGGAATGTGCTTTGGAGAAAACGGGTTGCTGCGCATTTATTTTAATGACTACTATGCCGTCAATCTGATCTGTTCGGTCAGTCTGATCTTCATCATGTTTTACGGCGGCTTCGGTACCAACTTGTCTGCTGCCCGGCCGGTGGCGGTCCAGTCGGTAGTTCTCTCCACCCTGGGGGTGGCGGGGACGGCGGCGCTGGTGGCCGCCTTTGCCCACTGGGCACTGAAGCTGCCCTGGCTGGAGAGCTTTCTCATCGGCTCGGTCATCTCCTCCACCGATGCGGCCTCGGTGTTCAATATCCTGCGGTCCAAAAAGCTGGCGCTGAAGGAGCATACTGACTCCTTACTGGAGATCGAATCGGGCTCCAATGACCCCATCTCTTATATGCTGACCACTGTGGCGGTGGGGCTCATGTCCGGGGAGAAAATGGTGGTCCCGCTGCTCCTGCTCCAGCAGCTGGCGGTGGGGATCCTGTGCGGGCTGCTGCTGGGCAAGCTGGCCATCTGGGCCCTGCGGCGGGGAGCCTTCCCATCGGAACAGAGCCAGACCATCTTCATCTTTTCTGTGGTCATCCTGTCCTATGCCCTGCCTACCGCCCTGGGGGGGAACGGGTATCTCAGCGCCTATCTCTGCGGTATCTGGATGGGAAATACCAAGCTGCCCCAGAAGCGCTATTTGGTACACTTCTTTGATGTGGTCACCGATGTGGCCCAGGTGCTCATTTTCTTCCTGCTGGGCCTGCTGGTGACACCGGTGGAGCTGCCCTCCGTCCTGCTGCCGGCCCTGTCCGTGATGGCCTTCCTCACTCTGGTGGGCCGCCCCCTGGTGGCCGCCCTGCTGCTGCTGCCCTTCCGCCCGTCACTGGGCCAGGTGGGGGTGGTGTCCTGGGCCGGACTGCGGGGCGTGGCCTCCATTGTGTTCGCCATCATGGCGGTGCTGGGCGGTGTGGAGATGAAATACGACCTGTTCAATCTGGTATTCTGCATCGTCCTGCTGTCCATCTCCATTCAGGGCACCCTGCTGCCCCGGGTGGCGGAGCGGCTGGCCATGATCGATCAGGCGGGTGATGTGAGCAAGACCTTCAACGATTACCAGGAGGAGAGCGACATTGACTTCATCAAGGTCCACCTGGGTCCGGGACACCCCTGGAGCGGTGGGACCCTGCGGGAGCTGCCCATCCCGCCGGATCTGCTGGTGGTGATGATCGCCCGGGGACAGGACACCATTGTGCCGCATGGCGGGACGGTTTTACAGACCGGCGACCTGCTGGTGATGGCGGCGAGGGCCTTTGAGGACCGGGAGAACCTCTCTCTTCAGGAGGTGGTGGTGGAGCGGAGCCACAAGTGGTGCGGGCGCTCGCTCAGCGAGATCTCGGTGCCCCGAAACTGCCTGATCGTGATGATCAAACGGGGGCTGGATACCATTATTCCGGACGGGAGCACCCGTCTGGAGGCTGGGGATGTCCTGGTGGCGGCCCAGTCCAATACAGCGGCGTCCGCCTGACGGGGGCGGGAATGATGACCTCATTCCCGCCTCTTTTTTGCTGTTCTTCTGTGATTTTGTGGATTGATAATTCTTTGGTTCTGTTGTATCTTAGTAAATGTATTAAGTTAATAATCTGTAAAATTTTTCGGCGGTCCGACAGGCGGACTCCAGTTCAGCGCGCCTGGCCCGGATCCGGTGAGAAAGGATGGAACGATCTGATATGATCCGCACCAAAAAGCGCCACCAGCTGGATATGTGTCACGGCTCTCTGGCGGATAAGATCCTGCTGTTTGCCATCCCCTTGATGGCCTCCAGTATGCTCCAGCTTCTGTTTAATGCTGCTGATGTCATTGTGGTGGGGCGGTTTGCCGGGCAGGAATCCCTGGCGGCGGTGGGCTCCACCACCTCCCTGATCAACCTGCTGGTGGCCCTGTTTGTGGGGCTCTCCGTGGGCTCCAATGTGGTGGTGGCCCGGAATCTGGGAGGGAAGCGGCACGACATGGTGGGCCGCGCGGTCCACACCTCCATTCTGATGGCCCTGGTCAGCGGCGCGATCCTGGCGGTGTTCGGCTTCTTTGCCGCCCGGCAGCTTCTGGTGTGGATGTCTTCTCCCGCTGATGTGATCGACAAGTCGGCCATCTATCTGCGGATCTATTTTTTGGGAATGCCTGCCACCATGGCATATAACTTCGGGGCCGCCATCCTGCGGGCCCAGGGGGACACCAAGCGCCCCCTGTATTTCCTGATCATCGCGGGCGTGGTCAACGTCATTTTGAACCTGATTTCGGTCATTCTGCTGAATATGGATGTAGCGGGGGTCGCCCTGGCCACCACCATCTCCCAGTATGTGTCCGCAGGGCTGGTCATCCTCTGCCTGACCAAAGAGGACGGTCCCCTGCGCCTGAATTTGAAGGCGATGAAGCTGGACCGGCATATTTTGGGGCAGATCCTGGAGATCGGCCTGCCCGCCGGCTTCCAGGGCATTGTGTTCTCCTTGTCTAACGTGCTGATCCAGTCCTCCATCAACTCCTTCGGCTCTACCGTGGTGGCTGGCTCTGCAGCTGCCGGCAACATTGAAAACTTTGTCTATCAGGCCATGAATGCCTTCTATCAGACCAACCTGACCTTCACCGGTCAGAACTACGGGGCAGGGGAGTGCCGCCGGGTGGATAAGACCCTGCTGTACTGCCAGGGCTTTGTGATTGTGACCGGACTGCTGCTGGGCAATTTGGTCTATTACTTTGGACATCCGCTGGTGAGCATTTACGCCCCCGGAGAGGAGGATGTGATTCGGCAGGGGATCATCCGCCTGGGCTATGTGGCCCGGCCCTATGCCCTGTGCGGCATCATGGATACCATGGTTGGCAGCCTGCGGGGCCTGGGTTACTCCATTGGGCCCATGATCGTCTCTCTCATCGGCGCCTGCGGCCTTCGGGTCGCATGGATCTTCACTATTTTCCAGATGTACCGCACGCCGGAGAACCTGTACATCTCTTATCCCATCTCCTGGATCGTGACCGGCGCAGTCCACATTCTGTTTTTCCTCTATGCACGGAAAAAAGCGTTCGCTCTGGTGCGGGCCGACTCCCGCAAGGAGGCGGAAGGGGAGCACCCTGTGACAGAGGAGCAGTGAGCCAGAAGCGCTCCGGATGCGGTGGCCAGCTGGGCCGCCGTTCGCTATTTTGCTGTGCACACTGGAAAAATCTTACCATATGCTTGAACCCCAAAAAAATCTGCTTCCGGATTTTAGTTTTCCCTAGACAAAGGAATCCACCTTGTGATAAGATACCCACAGCAGAGTGGGAGAAGCGCTCTGCATAGAGAGGAAGCGCACCGGTTTCCGCCGAGGCCGGCCCCGGGTCAAGCGCCCGCGCATCCCCATTATGGATGAAAAGAAGGAGATCAAAATGGAAATCCGCAAAATTTTTGTCGTCGGTTCTGGTCTGATGGGCAGCGGTATCGCGCAGACTGCCATCCAGGCTGGCTATGAGGTCATTCTGAACGACCAGAGCAAGGCCGCCCTTGAGCGGGGGCAGGCCGGCATCAGCAAGCGCCTGGAGCGCCTGGTGGAGAAGGGCCGCATGACCGCGGAGGAGAAGGAGGCCTGCATGGGCCGCCTGACCACCTCTGTCAGCGTCCATGTGGCGTCCAATGTGGATATGGTCATCGAGGCCATCTACGAGAACCTGGAGGCCAAGCAGTCTATCTTCCAGCAGCTGGACAAGATCTGCGACAGCCGCACCATCTTCGCCTCCAACACCTCCTCCATCTCCATGACCAGCCTGGCCGCCGCCACCAGCCGTCCGGAGAAGGTGGTGGGTATGCACTTCTTCTCCCCCGTGCCTGTGATGAGTCTGGTGGAGATCGTCTACGGCCTGCGCACCTCCAAGGAGACCATCGACATCGTGGACGAGTTGGGCAAGAGTATGGGCAAGCGCACCATCCTGGCCAAGGATAAACCCGGCTTCATTGTCAACCGTATGCTGCTGCCCATGCTGAACGAGGCCGTTCAGGTCCTGGACGAGGACATCGGCACCGTGGAGGATGTGGACGAGGGCATGATGCGGGGCTGTAACCATCCCATGGGTCCCCTGGCTCTGGCTGACATGATCGGCCTGGACATCCTGCTGGAGGTCATGGAGACCTTCTACCTGGACCTGGGCGACACCAAGTACCGTCCCGCCCATCTGCTGCGCAAGATGGTGTCCGCCGGATACCTGGGGCGCAAGTCCGGCGCCGGCTTCTATGTCTATGACGAGGGCAAGAAGGTCGGCGTGAATCCAGTCCTGGTTAAGGCCTGAGTACACAAACTCAAAAGATCTTACAAGCGCCCCGGGGCTCTGCTGAGCTCCGGGGCGCTGCGTTTGACAGTGGAGAGGAGGGATCCGCTTGAAGCTGAGGAGATACCGCGTCTCTGACTGCTCGGAGCTGACGCGGCTGTTCTATGACACGGTCCACTCCGTCTGTGCCAGGGACTACACGCCGGAGCAGCTGGATGCCTGGGCGGACGGACATCCGGATTTGGAGACATGGGACCGCTCCCTGCGCGCCCATGACACCTTGGTGGTGGAGGAAGGGGGACGGATCCTGGGTTTTGGGGATATGACGGCGGATGGCTATCTGGACCGCCTGTTCGTGCATCGGGAGGCCCAGGGACGGGGGATCGCCTCCGCCCTGTGCGCCGCGCTGGAGTGCCGCTGCTCCGCTTCAGAGTTTACGGTCCACGCGTCACGGACCGCACAGCCCTTCTTCCAGGGCCGGGGGTATCAGGTGGTGCGGGAGCAGCAGGTGGAGCGCAGAGGGGTCCTGCTGACCAACTTTTTGATGGTGCGGCCGGCGGATGGTGTGGAAGAAAAGAGAAAATAATTAAATAAAAACAAAAATAAAATTAAAGATTGACTTTAATAAAATTAAATGCTATAGTGGGGGCAGAGAGGGGGAAAGAGGATGCCCATTGAGACAGTTCCTGAGTGGATGGCCGGACTGGAGGAGGAGGACGTGGCCTTCGTCCGGCGCTTTGTGCTGGCCTCCGGGTCCCTGAAGGAGGTGGCGGGGGGCTACGGTGTGACCTATCCCACTGTGCGCCTGCGTCTGGACCGGCTGATCCAGAAGATCCATCTGAGTGAGGATACCGCCGCCGATCCATATATTGCACTGATTAAGCGGCTGGCTGTGAACGAGAAACTGGATCTCGACACCGCCAAGGTGCTGATCTCCGCTTATAAAAAGACGAAGGGAGAATGATACCATGTTTATGGCTTCGCTGGCTGGTCTGATAGCCCTGCCGCTGATGTTGCTGAGTCTCCTGCTGCCTGTGGCCCTGGCAGTGGCCCTCCAGGTGTGGCTGTGCAAGCGGAGGAGCCGCTGGCTGGGCCTGATCCTGCCGGGTCTGACCCTGTTGGCCAGTCTGCTGATTCTGCTGTCCATGGCCGCCTTCACCCAGGTGGGAGCGTCGGAAGTGGTCTATGATGAGCACGGCGCTGTGGTGGAGGAGCACCATGCGGAGCATTGGGAGGCGTTCACCGGGGCGGAACTGGGGGCGGCGGGAGGCGTCTTCCTGGTAGCCAATATCCCCACCGTGGTGCTGGGCGGCATCTGGCTCCACTATAAGAACCGCCGGGATCTCCGGGAGGAGATGAAGCGGATGGACCTTCAGGACCTGGAATAGGGTGTGGCGCCAGGCCATTTTCCCAGGTAATGTGATCCTTCGGACTTGTGGGAAACTGTTTCAGATCAATTTGACTTTTTTCAGAAAATCGTATATAATTAAAAGAGTTTTCTGAAAAAACATCCCTATTTCTCGGATTTTCCGGTGAATTTGGATATTCCCACAAAAGACCGCGGGGCTTCCCTGAAAAATTCGGAGGATCCCCTTTGCCGGCGCTTGCGCCGGTCCGCCGCTCCACGGTCCTGTTTTGGAGGTTTCTGTATGAGTTTTGCCATTCCCCGGTATCGGGAACCGGATTTCGCCGCCCTTGGGCTGGAACGGGCGCCGGATGTGAAGCTGGTCCCCGCGGAGCGGGACGGAGTGATGCCCCGCGGCTACCACGCCACCACGCTGTTTCCTGAGTATTACCACATTGGCGGCCGGTGGGTCCTGGCGGAGGACAGCCGCATGGACTGCGTGGCCGTGGTGCGGGACGGGGCGGTGTCCATCGTAGAGTTCCGTAACGTCAGGGCGGGGGAACTGGTGGTGGTTGGCCGAACGGAGGACGGCTCCGAGGGAATCTACGTCCACCCCAATTGCTTTGTGGATCAGAGCGGCGAGGCGGAGGCATTTGCCTTCCGTACTGGGCGCAGCCGGGAGACCGCATATTCCATCGACTATGACGGCCTGTACGACCTGCTCCGCCACGAACGGGAGCATGGGAATATCCTGTGGGTCATGGGACCGGCCTGTTCCTTTGACGCCGACTCCCGGGCCGCCTTTGCCGCCCTGGTGCGGGACGGCTTTGTCAACGGGCTGATGGCCGGAAACGCCCTGGCCACCCACGACCTGGAGGCGGGCTATCTGGGGACTGCTCTGGGGCAGGATGTGTACACCCAGCAGGCCCACTTCAACGGCCACTATAACCACATCGATACCATCAATGAGGTCCGCCGCCTGGGCTCCATCCAGGCATTCGTGGAGTCCGGCCAGGTCCGCAACGGCATCATGTATGAGTGCGTCCGCCATCAGGTGCCCTTTGTGCTGGTGGGCTCTGTCCGGGATGACGGCCCCCTGCCGGAGGTGTACGGCGATGTCTACCAGGGCCAGGACGCCATGCGGGAGCTGGTGCGGAAGGCCACCACCATCATCTGTATGGCATCCACCCTCCACACAGTGGCCACCGGAAATATGACCCCCTGCTACCGGGTGGTGGACGGGCAGGTACGCCCCCTCTTTTTCTACTCGGTGGACATCTCGGAGTTTGCGGTGAACAAGCTGCGGGACCGGGGAAGCCTGTCGGTCAAGACCATTGTGACCAATGTTCAGGATTTTATCGTCCATGTCCGAAAGGGCGTCTGTCCTCCGGAGGGCTGAACCATAGGGAATATAAAATACGCCTCCGCCGGCCGGCGGAGGCGTATTTTTGTGCCGTTTAAGCATCCGGGCCGCTCCGGTCCTCCCGGAGGACGTCAGCGGCAGCCCGCAGAAGCTTTTTCAGCGTGAGAAGGATGTGGCTCCGGGTATCCTCGTCCAGCTGGACCAACCCCTGGATCAGGGTATACAGCCGCCTGGGCTGGGCCAGGTCCTCCAGCTCCTGGGCCTGGGTGTCCTCAAAGGCCTGATACAGGCTGTCCAGAAAGCGCTCACGGTCCTGGGGCGTGAGACCGGCCAGCCAGTTTTTCAGTGTGAGATCCAGATTCCGGCTGCCGCTGCTGAGTTCCTCTAGACAGATGAAGCTGCCTCCCCGCACCGCCCAGGTGTATGGGTCATGCTGGAAAATGCCAAGGTGGCGGCTTTTGACCACGGTATACGGCTCCTCGTGCTCCAGAAGCATCCCCACCACAGAGGACTGGGGAACATAGCTGCGGATGCGGGGGAGCAGCTCCTGATACCCGGTAGCGGAGAGCACCCGCTGAGTGAAGCCGGGGCTGTCGTAGCTGTATACCGCGCCAATCCGGTCCCGCAGCTCCGGGGGAGAGAGGGAGGCGGAAAAAACAGCCAGGTTGCCCCCTTTGGAGTGTCCAGCCAGCAGCAGAGGGCCGGGGCGGGCGGCAGCCAGCCGGGCGGTATAGTTCAGGGCGGCGGACTGGGCTGGGACGACCTCCAGAAAGCTCAGATTAAAGTCCTCCTTCCAGCCCACCAGAGTGTTGTCTGTTCCGCGAAAGACCAGCAGGGCCTCTCCGGTGTCCAGCAGCACGGTGAGGGCGGAAAACTGCATTTCCCGCTCCGGGTCCAGGCAGTCCTGATAGAACGTGAGGGGCAGGGAGGCGAAGCGGGGAGCGGAGAGGAGAGCCTTCAGCAGGGGAAGATCATGCCTGCACCGCACCCGGTCCTCTGCCTCCTGCTCCGGCAGGGCGAGGAAGGCCTCCGCCGCCTGCTGAAGGGGGACGGACAGGCTGGGGGAGTCCGGGACCAGCTCCTGAAACCGGACATAGGACAGGGTGGAGAGAATCAGGCCGTCCACAGGGCCGAAGGGGACCTGGGACAGGGGGATATCCCCCCTCCAGGCGAGGTAATCGAACAGATCTGACATGAGACAGCAGACCGCCTTTCTAAAGTTTCTATGGGGTGTAGCGCGCCCCATAGATCAAGAATGGCCGCCCGGGCGGGCGGCCATTGGGAGCGATGCGAATCCTGTGAGGATCAGCTGGCGGGCTGGGACAGGATCTCCTCCTTACGCTGGAGCAGCTCGTCGGACAGCAGCATGGCCTGGACCTGGTCGAAGCCCAAACGGGTGATGGTGTCGGCGAAGCGCTCCTTGGGCTGGCCGTAGGCGCGGAAGAGCAGCAGACATTTTTCGATCAGAGTCAGGAGCTCCTCCTGATCGGTGAAGATCGCGCTCAGGGGACGGCCCATGGCGGTGCGCTTGCCCCAGCGGCCGCCAATGTAGACTTGGTAGCCGGTGGCCTGGGCCTCGATGGCATGGAAGGGGCACTTGGGGATACAGCGGCCGCAGTTGTTGCACTGAGAGGGGTCGATGACGGCCTTGCCATCCACTACCTTGGCAACATGGAGGGGGCAGGATTTTTCACACAGCTTGCATCCCTTGCACAGTTCAGGGATGACGCGGGGGATGCGCTGTCCCACAATGCCCACGTCGTTCAGGTCGGGCTTCACACAGTTATTGGGGCAGCCGCCCACCGCGATCTTGAACTTGTGGGGCAGCTTGACTCCAGCGTAGCCCTTGAAGAAGCGTTCGTGGATCGCAAGGGACAGGGCGTTGGTATCGATCAGGCCGTACTGGCAGGTGGTACCCTTACAGGAGACCACTGGGCGGACCTTGGCGCCGGTGCCGCCGGTCTCCAGACCAGCCTGCTCCCGGAGAAAAGTCCGAAGGGGCTCGATATTTTCAAAGGGAACGCCTTGGATCTCCATGGTCAGGCGGGTGGTCATGGCTACCTCGCCGCTGCCGAAGCGCTTGGCTGCCTCCGCGATGATATGGCACTCCTCCGCAGTGATCTTTCCGTTCCGGGTGATGACACGGCCGTTGAATCGATCCTGGGTGCGCTTGTCCCAGAGAAATCCCAGGGCCTTGACCCGGGTGACCTCACTTTGCGGGATCGGGGCCGCTTTGGTATTGGGTTCGTTCATATCGTTACCTCCCTAAATGGCTGCGTTACGAAGGCTCCGCAGTGCGGTCAGCCTTCCATATCAGACGCTTTCTTTTCTGTATCTACCATAGCAGAAACGGAGAACTTCGTCAATCAAAATATGTTGGAACTTACGGGCTGGGACTGCTCTTTTGAACCTCCGGCGATTGTAGAAGAAAATACTTGGGTTTGTGGAAATGTTCCGAAACAATAATCCCCAGTCCGTTTGGACTGGGGATGTATTTTGAGCGTATTGGAATCAGATCACACCAGCTTGGCGCCATTGACCTTAACGCCGGGGCCCATGGTGGAAGCCACCACGCAGCTCTTGATGTACTGGCCCTTGGCAGCGGCGGGCTTGGCCTTTACGATAGCGCCCATGATGGCGTTGAAGTTCTCGGAGAGCTTCTCAGCGCCGAAGGACACCTTGCCGATGGGGCAGTGGATGATATTGGTCTTGTCCAGGCGGTACTCCACCTTACCGGCCTTGATCTCGTTGACGGCCTTGGTCACATCCATGGTGACAGTGCCGGCCTTGGGAGAGGGCATCAGGCCCTTGGGACCCAGCACCTTACCCAGACGGCCCACCACGCCCATCATGTCGGGGGTGGCGACCACCACGTCGAAGTCGAACCAGTTTTCCTTCTGGATCTTCTCCACCAGGTCCATCTCGCCCACATAGTCGGCGCCGGCGGCCTTGGCCTCGTCCGCCTTGGCGGCCTTGGCGAAGACCAGCACGCGCTGGGTCTTGCCGGTGCCGTGGGGCAGCACGATGGCGCCGCGGACCTGCTGGTCGGCGTGACGGGAGTCAACGCCCAGCTTCACATGGAGCTCGACGGTCTCGTCGAACTTGGCGGGAGCGGTCTTGACGATCAGCTCCATGGCCTCATTGGTATCGTACAGAGCAGCGCGGTCGATCTGCTTGGCGCTCTCCTGATATTTCTTGCCTCTAAACATTGTTCACACCCTCCTTACTCGCCCACGACGACGCCCATGGAGCGGGCAGTACCGGCGATCATGCTCATAGCGGCCTCGATGCTGGCGGCATTCAGGTCGGGCAT
>ENA-UESC01001104-UESC01001104.1-human-gut-metagenome-genome-assembly--contig:-NODE-1104-length-22211-cov-6.575224_pt1 | contig 22211 bp, 40 predicted proteins | sample MGYA00242998_ERZ507999 | MGnify/ENA primary metagenome ERZ507999 (study PRJEB26167, sample SAMN06115465) | human gut metagenome | host: Homo sapiens | place: China:Hubei | collected 2016-04-27... | reverse complement strand
TCTTACGTCCATTAAACTGATTGATAAATAACTGTGCCACACCCTCATCCATCAACTGGTCAATACCTTTAGCCAATATAAAACAATATGGTCTTGAAGTAATCCTTGTGCTGGTGAATATCTGTACTTATACCGATTTGAAAAGTCTGTAAGTAATAAGAGTGAGTAGAAAGAAAATTATTCCTATGCCGGACAGAAGCGTTACGGCATAGAAGTACACAACCTCGCTTATAGGTACGTATTTGTAGATGAACGAACAGGCACAGATTCCTAGCAGGCATCCCAAGTTCAGTTTGTACCAAATACACATACGTTTTGCCGTAGCCATAACATAAAGAATCATTATCACAGAAAATCCTGCATTGATTGAACAATTATACACGAAGCTGTCTGTCAGCGAACCATTCAAGAATTTGTATCCGTGAATGTAGGCTGTTATAGTACAGATAAACGGTGCATACAACCGAACTAATCTACGCAGGACATCCATAGGCTTAAAAATGACTTTATTGCTTTGACCGATGCAAATATAATAGATTTATCCGAATAGGCACAAAAAAAGAGGAACTTTCTCAAGCTCCTCTTTCAAAAACCAATTAAATTACAATCATTTATTGCACAAACAAACAAGTTTTAACTGCCAGCTCCACCGATTTCAGCCCAATCAGCCACAGCCTTTTTGGTATCCACACGGATATAGAGTTTCTTACCAGTCAAGTCAGTGTACTGTGAACCTACTTTAAATACATGAGTGTCCGTAACCAATCTATCGTCAGCATCAGCCGGAGCACCCTTACCAATCGCAACAGCATACAAATGTGTCTTATCTGCCGGATTGAGGATTGTTAAGTTTTCAATTTTAGCCATTTTGTTAAACTTTTAAATATTACACATTTTTGAAACGTCAACTACGAAATTCTGTTCCGTTTCAAAGATACAAATAATATTCTTAATTACAAGTCTTTTGGAATATATACTTTATTAATTTGATTCTTGAACACATCATACATACATCCCATCTTGTGTGCCTGCATATTCAATATGACAAAACTTGACAGGTTATCCTTGGATAGGTTTTCCATAAGTTCGGCATAAGTAAGTTTTGAACCCCACATAAGTCCGGCAGCTATTTTACCTTTAAATTTCGGGTGTGCACCTATCCATTCTTTCATTTGTTCATAGTCGGAAATATCATCTATGACAAATTTAAGATAATCGTGTTCATCCATAAGCACCCAGTTTTCCGAGCGCATTTTTGTAGTTTCTCCTGTACTGCCTAGTTTATAGTCAACCACAAAAGATATACGATTTACGTACTCTCCGCCCATGTCACCATAGTAATTTCTGAAAGGAACATAATTGGCTAGGGAAACAGACCCGTTAGTTTCTACCACGATAAGAAAGTTAGCTTGAATGAGGTCTGTAATCAACTTAGGAATATCTGGGCGCTTCAACAATGGTTCACCACCTGTAAGGCAAATGATGTTATGCCCTATATCATGGCACGTGGCTAGTATTTCGTCAAGTCCCATTTCGGTTCCACTACTCATTTCCAATGCCTCCGGAGTATCACAAAGAACTCCTTTGGTTGATTTGTAACATCTCAAGTTACATCCTGATAAACGGATAAAAGTACATGGCATACCGATTCCGAATCGGTTTACCTCACCCATATAGCCGGGATAGATGCTGTTTATTTTCATATTGGTTATATTTAGAATGATAAGACAAATAATTTTTCCGAGCGGTTAAGATAAGGGGAAAACATTTCTCTCTTACTTTTGTAGATGCCGCAAAAGTACCCTATGGCATTTACAATCGTATCACGGAGTTTAGGTTTCTCACTACGCAAAAGGTCTATAAGCCTTTCGGCACGTTCCTCGGTAGGAGTATCCAAGTAGTCGTTTATACGTTCATAGTATCTTCCCAGCGTGATATTACCCCTTACCATAGGGTAGTAAGTCTGATGTCGGTAATAGTTAGCCATTTCCCCTAATAGGGAAATACATATAACACCTCCGGCAAGTTCAGCCAGACGTGTGTTTTCTACAATCTTGTTTTTAGTTCCGGTCAAGGATTTCAAAGGCTTTTCACAACCTTTGGGAACTCTAAATTCAATAGAACTCCCCACTAAGTAGCGGAAGAGTTCTTGGGTACGTTTGTTCTCCATAACTGTCTAGGTTTCTTATGATATTTTGTAGAATGTAGTCTGCGTTTCGGTTTTCTCATTGCCGTTTTCTTTTACGTGAAACTTTTTCGGTTTCCTTTTCCTCCACTATTTCCTCCACATCAACTATATCCTCACGTGAGGACGGTTTTGCCGGAATGGATATGGTGGACGGTTGTTCTATTTCCTTGGGAGCACCTCCGAATATTTTGGATAAGATACCACCGCCGGCAGAAGTGGCAGCACCCCCAGCAGCACCTTTAGCCTCGATATTTACCGATATTCGTTCTCTTCCCAGTTCGGCTTTAGCAGCCATCAAATCATTAAGGCGGTCAATCTCTCCGGAAAGTCCGGCATCAGCGACACCACCGTCAACCTTTTCAATAACAGAACCTCTTCTTACTCTTTCATACTGGATGTCAATAAGGAAGTCCATCATATCGGCAGGTGTGGCAGGTTTCTTGTCACCCCAGTCTATACCACAGGCAAAATCCTTTCTGTACATAGGACACTTGTCATAAATGTAGCAGGAATTGCAGTTCATTCCTACGCCTATAATCTCATTTACAGATACCTTGTCACGGGTATTGACAATAAACTTGTCAAAGTCCTCACACCATATATCCATAGGGAGAGTTTTTATCCGCTTAAGATAATACTCCCGGCAGTCAAGAAGATTATCCTCGGTTTTTCTACAAGTCATGCAGTCGGGATAACCCCCTTTTTCAAAGAAAGGACACAAATGTCTTTTCAACAAATCAGCATCCTCCGTACCACGAACAGCCTCGATTCTTTTTTCAATTGTATCAGTTGCCATACTATCTTCTTGTTTTATCGTAATACAAAACAGGTTTATTCTTTAGCTTGCAGTGAGCGATTTTAAGAAATTCCCTGCGGAATCCCAACCACCCTAGCAGGTTCATGTTATTTATAGGAATACGCTTTTCACCACGTATATCTTCCATACTCAGCCCGGCATCCTCATATTTGATACGGTTAGCCTTTCTTCTGTACTTATGTTTGTAGTCAATGGTGCTGAAATTTTTCCCGTCATAGTTATAAGTAGTACCAAAACGAGTACCTCCTAACCATGTTACAGAATCCACGGAAAAGAAAGGGAATCTTTGCAACAGGTTCATTTCGGTCCAAGCAAACCCATGTACTTTTGTTCCATAGGCATTTGTAATGCGATATATCTCGGCAGCATTATCTTTCATAGTCTGGTTACATCCTACGTAGTTATGTTGCTGGCAATACTCTTTAAGCCGTAACAGACCAGTCTTGTCACCCTGTGCGTCCTGATGCACCACATATACTACGTTTATATCCTTTTCGAGCGGTTTGAAATATTTTTCATTCCATCGGTCAACAACTTCCCTACCTACAATCATGTCCAAGTCAAGGTTTGCAGCGACAAATATAAACTTTTTATTTTCATGCAACCAAGCCACGTATTCCTCCAAATAAGGAAGCCAGTATTCTTCGGTAGTCATTTTATGTTCCACTTTTTTACCCATAAAGGAGAAAGCTCCGGAGTCCGTCATAAATATACCACCTTCCTTATGTTGTTTCTCCAATTGCGGTGGGTAAAATTTGAGTGACTTTCTCAAGTAGAAGTAAGAAACCAACGTGTCCTTTATACCGAAATCCCGTAATGTGGTATAATCACCTACGGATGATGCGGAAAAGAACAGAGTGGCTTTTCTTTTACTCAACTCATTACCTTCTTCAAGAACTCTGCGCTCCATTTTTCCCTACGTAATGAAGTTATTACTTTCTGGCATTTGTCACATACTCCGCAATTGCGCTTTTCGTTTTCCCCATCGGGGCAAAAAGTAAGATGCGAGTAATCTAGCGTACTTAGTTTCTTAGCCAGCTTTACAAACGGCACATTCATTGCCGGAGCAAGAAGTTTAATCTTATAAGATTTGGCGAACAAATATCTTGCCTCTTCATAGAAAAGATAACCACCGTCAAACCATGAACTTCCCAAATCCACAGCACCGTATGCCACTTTCTTTATTCCCATAGCAGTAGCATAATTACCTGCCATAGAAAGAAACAAAAGATTCCGGCAGGGAATATCCACATTATGCACGTTACCATCCTTATCACGAATAGGCTCAAACTGTAAGGGGTAAGTTACTTTGCGGAAACTCTTGACGGAATCTTTATAGACTTCAATATAATAACCTATTGCGGACAGTTCTTTTTCGATATTGTCCTGCCCATAGTCAACATAGAACAAATGAATATCATACGATTTGGAGAGTTTATCCAGATTATACAGGCTTTCAAAACCTCCAGTAAACAGCAAAACTACTTTTTCTCTTTTCATAATCTTATTAAATAGAAAAAGCCCACTATGTAAATAGCAGGCTTTTTGTGAATACTTTTGGAGGGCTTAACGTCTACGTCCACCACGAGTAGAAGTTCTACGTCCACCGCCACCACGGGTAGCAGTTCTACGAGTAGCACCTCCACCGCCTCTACGAGCAGTACGGGCAGCACCACCACCGCCTCCACCTCTAGTTGTTCCCATAATAGTGAAAATTTAAAAGTCCAGCAGTATTCATTTATAAAGCGATTAGCTGTAAAAACCGCTTGTGCAAATGTACTAAAAACTTTTATTCTTCCAAATAAAACCTGCGAAATTATATACTTAAAAAGAATATTTTAAGTCCAATAGCAGTAGTATTCAAGGACGCATCCTGAAAAAACGGCTGGACACCTATCAATATTCCCTTTTTAGCAAAAAATTTATTGCTTATAATCGCACCCTTAATAGCTTGGTTAAGCGCACCCGCACCAATAACTCTTATTATAATATCATTATCGGGATTGCTTTGGTAGGTAGAATAAATACTACCAGCCAATTTCTTGGCATCAGTAGATGAACTGCATCTTAGGGTAGTGACTTTTTCTTGTACTTCATTAATTGCTTCCATAATTACTACGATTTTACCCAGCGTGACTTTGAATAGTGCAAATATAACAATTATTCGTCTACTTCCACAGATTCAAGTTGTATTTTTGAAATCTTATGTAAATCTTCCGGACGTATAACAAGCAGGTATCCTTTACCACCTTTTTGGCGCAAAGCGATAATGGGAATTTTTTTCTCCACTTTAGCCTTGTTCCTAGTATCCTCGAACAAAGTCCATATAGCGGATTTTCCCCTAACCTTACATTCAATGTACAGTTTGGGATGAAGCGTGTCGCTGTTAGTATTATGACCGCTATTACTTCCGGACAATGGAACTCTCTTTGTACCGAAATGTTTGGCAACTTCTCTTTCAAATGACTTCCAACAGCTCTTTGACGTTGGTTTCTTAACCACTACATTATTCTTACGGATAACTTCCTTCTTAGGTCGTAATCTCCTACCGATACTTCTTTTAGGCATTACATTAAAACGGTTAATATTTCCACTGGAATATCTACTCTTACAAAATGTGGATTATTGCAGGCGTTCCAGTTTTCATTAGAATTTAGGTAAGGCTGATAAAGATTACACATTCCGTTTTTGTAGAACTGTGTAATCTGATATACCTTGCCTGAATATACACTTTTTATATAGCTTCCCAAAGGGAAACAGCTAGGATTATGGGGCATAAGTCTACATATTTTCGACACCTCTTCGTGTCAGTTCCCTACTAAGCATTGCCAGCACATTACTGAATGATTCGAGTTTTCCCGCAAGTAGGTCACGGAATATTTCCGCTTCCAGAAGTTTCTTATTCAACTTCTCCACTTCGGGAGTTACTTTAGCGGAAGTTTTTCTTTCGGTTACAGTATCACCACCTGCGGACAGCATCGCCTTATCACACGCTAAGTCATATTCAGACTTACATTGGGCATAAACAGCACAGGCTTCCATGTGTCTATCCTCGGTAAATTCACGCCATGCGGAATATTTGGCAATCATGTTACCCAGTTCGGTAGAACTTGTTTCCGCTATGGTTACTGGCATTGTGGGTAAACCTCCTTTTGGAGCCTCTACCTCGGCAAATACTTTACGGAATCTTTCTAACGGAGAAGATTCCTCTTTAGGTTTTCTTACTGGCATAATTTGTGAGATTTAATGTTTAAAACAATAAGTTGTATAAGGACAGCTCAAAGCAGCCTTGCAATGGGCGTCCGGACAAATTCTTGCAGGAGGAGTTTTAGTTTCCACACAGTCAATAATAGTGTTCATCTTTTCATCGGCTTTTTCCAACTCCGTTTCATTTACGGGCATGAGGAAATCCTTTATTTCGGAAGTATCCTTGTTTATGTACAGGTACAGAACTTTAGTAGCACCTAGTTCTCTAGCGTACAGGGATGCCTGAAACTCATGTTTGGCAAATGGACGGAATATCGCTTTTCTGTAAAAGAAAGAGTTCATGGTCTTTATTTCCAAAACCACTTTCTCCCCGAATACCGATTTCTTGAATACACCATCAGCCTTACCATTTATGTAACGGTCTTTATTCACTACTGGAACTTCCGCCTGTTCGAGAAGTCCTATTTTATAAAGTATAGCCTGCATATATACATGATACCATGTACCCACATCGAATGTTCTTTGAAGTTCCCCCGTGATGGTGGAAACCCTAACGTCACTGGGAGGAAGCCTACATAAGTCATAGTACATGAGCCTTGGGCATCCGTCCAATAATTGTGACGGGTGAAATACACCTTCTGCACGTTTATCCGGAGCCATTACAGTCATATAGAAATCCATGAACTCCATAAAGAAAATATCACGGTTAAAATCTTCTGTTATACCAAGAAGTTTCTTAATCTTTCTGCGGATTCCCAAAACGGAAAATATACTGGCAGAAGTAACCCCGTTTACACAGGCAGAATTTATCTTATCAGAAATTGATAAAGGTTTCTCATCGGAAGAACCTTTTATAGTTTTACGGAGTAACCTCCCTATACCACCTCTAGTCATTTTTATTTAAGTTAAAAGGAAAGGAGCAGCCATTTCTGAACTGCTCCTAACACGGAATGGAAAATTACAAATATCAGAGAGTCTGGTGATTCCAAAGTGGCTCGAACACTTGACCCACGCCTTAAAAGGGCGTTGCTCTATCCAACTGAGCTATGGAACCAAGTGGAACAGCATCGGCAATCTCACAAATCCAACGCTGTTCCTAGAACATCATTTAACCTCCGATTTGATGTTTCAAAGATAACAAATATTTTTTAGTTTCCAAAATGCTGTTTATAAAACATGAACTTTTGCTGCACTTAGAGTAGCTTTCTTGATTACTTTCCCTAAGCTGAAAGCGAGATTACTCATGTCCTCAAGCACAACCCAATGTTTGAACATTGTCTTTGGGTCATAACACATATTAATACAGACCTGAATTACAGTAAAGTCCATTTTCTCTACTTTATCCACACATTCCTTTGTATGTTCTATCGCCTTACTGCCCCTGTAACGGGAAGCACTCGGTTCACCGTCTGATAGAACAAACAGCAAAACATGATTCTGTGTCTGTTTGCGAATACGCTGGGCGGTTTCAAGTATGGCAATACCATCCCTGTTTTCACATCTTGCCTCAACAGAACCCAGGGAATACCTTGGCTTGAAAGTTTTTTCACGGTAAATCATTAGTTCGGTAGCACCGTCAAAACGACTGTCACCCGAATGACCGTAAATGAACAGTTCCACTTTTGGAGAATCCCCCAAAGCCTCATTGATAAGTATGGCAGTATCACGGGCAGCTTCTATTCTACCACCGCACATGGAACCACTCTCGTCAATAAGCACGCCCACACTTACACCGTCAGTCCTTACTTCACCTTGTCGGATATATACGGTAGGAACACCCTGTACGGCTTCGGCAAGTTTGGAAGTATCCAGCATGCCGCTTCTCATAGAGCGGTGTATGTACTGGTATTCCTTACAATGGCAACGTATAACTTTGGATATTGCCGGAGCATAACGTTTAACTCTGGCAAGTGATTCCTTGTACCGTTCCTCATTAGTAGGAGGAAATTTGAAAAAGGCATCCTTGGTTCCTCCCATATCTACTGTGCCCTCACATACATCTCCAAGCAAACCTCTGTCCTTTTTCACGGCATCAGCAATTTTGGAGTCATCCATACGGTCCGGCATTGAACGGTCAAGTTTGTCAAGTATATCTGAACTGTCGGATGCCATTCGTTTCTCAACCTCCACACCCGATAGTCCTCCTCCGGAAGCGGAATCCTCTTTCATTTCCTCTTCAAGTTTGTCCTTATAGAACTCTTTAAGAATATCAAAAACCTTATAGGCAGCGAGAACCGTTTCCTTAGTAGTTACTGGATAGGGTAAAAGCACTTTCTTTATTTCAACGAGATATGGAGCATACTTTACTATCTCGGCTTCATCTATGTATTTAGGGTATCGGACAATCTCCAGTATAAGATTGAGAAGAACCTCAAAATCATTAAGTTCCGATTTTTCTTTTTTGGGAGCGACATAATCCAAGTAGTAACTGTCAAACCAGTAATATTTGCTTCGTTCCAAGAATCGTGCGAAACCCGGTTTCAAATCACCGCAAAGTTTCTCAATACGTTCATCTTCCAGTATATTGAATAATCGGGATATGATTCTGTTACCGATAGAAGTCAGACGTTCCTTGTTTGTGTACAACAAGTGGCATCCCTCATGTACAGTGGTCCCCAAAAATACGTCCAACCGTTCACCAACAGTAAGAGCCTTGTCAGTAAGCATTATGGTGGAAACCTGTACTTTCTGAAAGTCAGTGAAACTGTCCTCCCCGTTATGAATTATAACTTTTACCTTGTAGGGAATATCCATAGAAGTTATCATATCACGTGCCAGAGGATATGCACGCTTTATCAGTTCTGCTTCATCAGCACATTCCAGATAGTAGGAAGAATAGGCACTGCCCTCTTCCAAGGTACTTTCCCAATCAAGTTTCCCCTCTTTTCGTATATGTGTGAACGCCTTACCGTCACGTTCCAACCAATCTTCCAAAAGTTCGTCCACGATTTCATCGGTGACAACCATATCTTTATCCACAGCCATAGTCAATATGTTATTTTAAATAGTTCCTTTTTATAATACCCGGTTTTAAGCAACTCGGATTTCTTGGCATTAAGTATAGGAAACGCCCTATCTTTCAAGATGCGTTTCCCGTTATACCACAAGCTACCGTAGGTCTTTTTCTTAGGTTTGTCTACGGGAAATTGATTACTTGTTGCCATAGGCAAGAAATTTTTATCTACTACTAATCACCCTGCATACGATACCACGTTCTCCATCGGAGCGAGTACCTTCAAAAAGAGGAAGGAGAACCAGTTCCATAGCACGTACCAAATCCCATCCGTCAGCAACCAAGTCACCCACCATAAGAGTTTCACGGGTGGAAATGGAACTGCTTATCTCCTGTTTGTTATACATATTACGCAAACTGTTTGCAACCTTTGTAATAATTATAGCGTCCGAAAGGGAAATTCCACAGCGTCTTACCAAAACCTTGTTTTCCTGTTCCGGTGGCATATATGATAATTCGATAGGGAAGAAACGTCCTACAAGTGCACGGTCCATACTCATTGTACCCGTATATTCCACACCAACATTGGCAGTTGCTACAAAACAACATTCCGGATGCACTTCTATTTCACGTAAGTCCTCACCGCCGGCAATTTCCACAGGAAGTTTTCTACGGCTGTCAAGACAGGGAAACAGAATGTTATTAGTAGTAACGGGTGCACGGGATAACTCGTCCAAAAGCACTACACCCGGTTTGGATATATCCCTTGTAAATTTGGCATAGTCAAATACTGATACACCTCCCTTTTGCAATCGGTGTACACCTAAAAGTCCGGCTACTGGGTCATACATGGAACCCATATCATAGACAGAACAGGATATGCCAAGTTTCTTACAGGCAAGTAACACAAGTTCGGTCTTACCACCACCCGTAGCACCGATAAGCATCGTGTTCACCTGATTCTGAATATTACGCATAAGCAGATACCATACATCTGAATCTACATAGAAACCCTCTGAACCGATAGAGGGGATTTTAAATTCCGGATTTGTTTTCATCTTCCCCAATAAAGTTTTGGAGGAAGTCTTGGTTTCCTTTTTTTCATCTGAACTGCCAGAATCATAAGAAGAGGTGGAGGTACCTATAAATATTTCATAGGCTCTAACCATTTCTTCGGTAGGCTTATGTTTCGGGTCCCGATAATCAGCATCAAGAATACCGATAGGAAAGATGTTTCCTGCCTGATAATACTTACTGGCAGGCTTGAGCATATCGGTCACAAAGGTTGTACCCGTGGGGTACGCATCCCTTAAAGACCTGTCGGCACTTACATTTACCGTGCTGTCGATTTTAGTACCATCTTCAAAAGTCTGACCGTTAAGTGCCTTACAACGTTGTCTACCCTCTTCTACGAGAGTTCTCAAAAAGTAATATTTTTCCATTTTGTGAGATTAAAAAAGTTTATGTGATTTTTCTAAGTTATAAATTATACTCTCTGCGGTGCTCAAATCCAGATTTTTTCGGAGTGTTCTTTTCCGGAATCCTGTACCATCAGTCATTTGTGAATATTCCACCACTTTAAACAACCCGTGTTGTTGTTTCTTATATTCAAAGCGGAATATACGGTATAAGTTTATTTTCGGCATAGTTAAATATACAAATTTTTATGGAAATAACAAAACCCCCTAACTGTTATCCTTATACGCAAGTTCAATCAAAAATTGTAAGTCCTCATAAGTAAGAATAGCAAGGCTGTCACGGGATTTCTCAAAATCCACCACAAAGATAGGAATTTTTTTAGCCGAACATTTCTTTTTCAGTTTAACCCACTCGGATAATTTAAGGCTATATGATTCATGGGCTGTGGTTTTTGCCTCAATTTCACAAAAATCAGTAATCACATCATTTTGCCCGAATGTGGCTCCTGAATTGATAGTCGTATAGCCACGGAGTTTTTTAGCTATACGACTTTCCTGTTTTTTGGAACGCTCCCGTGTAGTAGTGGAACCGTCCATAAGTTTGTTCAGATACCCGAATTTACTCTTTACCATTGTATAGAATATATCCGGTGAATCTTCATTACGCTATCCCTGTAACTGGTGGTAAGAGTTACAGAGTAACCAACACTTTTAAGTATCTCTACCAACTCGGACACATCCGTACAGAATCCTATCGTCAATGAACACTTGCCGCTTTCAGCAGCCATTTTTATTTTGGTAAATACCTCCCTGTAAGGAGTGGTGGCGATTTCCCTCGCCTGTTGTGCAGTAAGATACTGCTGTTTTTGTTTTTCAGTCATATTCCTAAAATAAGTTTTGTACACTAAAATAAGAAATTTTATCAGAACTTTCAAGCCACTTGGAATACTCTTTACGAGCATGAGTTTCCCAATTGGTTTTTCCCATATTAAACCCATGAAGAACTTCTTTGTTCCATGCGTGCATTACAGCTTGTTCCAAAGTATCATGCACACAGTCAGAACGGGTAAGAGGATGTCCATACCCATGGGTACTTGCCATAAATGAAGTAACACAACCCCATTTTCCATTTCTTTGAACCGCCTCAAAACAAAGACCAGTCTTGGGAACCTTCCATTGTAGGAACGTTACTGCTACACCAAAACAATTAAATACCGTTTCTTGGGGAAATAACATTTCTATTAATGTTGTAAGTATGCAAGCATCTATCATATTTTTGGTTTATTTTAAAATGTCATCAATAGATGATAAAACACTCTCCAGTCTTTCCAACTGCTCAGAGTATTTCATAAGAAGATTTTCTTCTCTTTCCGTAGCCTCCCCTCCATTGTGAATATCATTATACTTTTCGTATTTTGATTTTACACTCTTATATGCTTTCTGAAAGAACGGAAGCAATATCTTACATTCCTCTTTGGTCATACAGACCGTTATCTCGTATGGAGATGAATACGATTTTCTAGTGCCATCTATGTGACTCATTTCTGTTCGTTATTGAAGTCATTAATATAACTACGCCCAGCATCAGTTGGACGATAAACAACATCACCAAATGGTCCAGCCGATTTCGTCAACAAACCGTTTTTTACCATTTCTTCTAAATCATCAGAGGGTTTACTATAACCACCCCATCCTTTTTTGCAGATATTCCTTAAATGAATAAGCTGCATCTTACTTAATTCTATATTCATTTGGTTCATATTTGTTCAGTTTTGAATTTCTTGTTTATTTCTTTTTCTGCCGCCTTGGCTCCTTTCTTGAAACCCTCTACAAAGCTGTCAAAACAAATTCTGTTTATTTCTGGAGTACAGCTTCTCAAAAGTGGGCAAATCGAACATCTTTGGCTAAGTCCGGCTGACCTCTTGGCTATTTTCGTTACGTTTTTCATAGGCTTTACACTCTTCACAATGCAGTTTGTAAGCATGGGCAAACATTCCTAGAGTAACAGGTTCAAAGTTAAAATCCGCCTGTTTCCCTTCTATAACAACAGAAACACACAATTGTCCATCGCAAAAGTCAATATACGCTTCACCACCTCCATTTCCTTTAATGGAAAGTGTTTGTGTCTGTACGCTATTCATTATTCACCTCCTTTAATCTTTTAATTATGGCATTAGCACAATTAACCGAATATTTAGCAGCTACATCAGAACAAACACCAATATCGTTTGCTATAACCACATTAACGATTTCTTTTGCCAATTCGTATCTACGCTGTTCCCAGTCGATAGTTTCACTAAAGAAATCAAGTTCTGATACTTTGAAATATTTATCATTCACCAATGCAGTGCCATCATCATATAAATCCTTGATATTTACAATTTCTCCTGTTAATTTTACTCTTGCTTTCATTGTTTAATCATTTATTATATTACCACCAAAACATTCCACCCCAAAATAATATAAAAATAATACCTGCTACAAGTTTGACAACAGCACCCAAACCAAAAGCACCGTCCTTACCATTAGATGCCCAAAACAACCAAAGTATTAAAACTATAATTGCCACTACATTATACCATGCTATTGTAATCATAATTGTTCCTCCTTTGTTTTAAAGTGTTCAATCAGTTCGTTTACGGAAGCCTTGTGTATTTTTCTACCTTCATTACATACTTCATCACCACATTTAAACCATAAATCCCCATCGGTAAACCATTGGTACTTGTCTGTATCATCCCTTAATGCAGCGATAGCTAGGAAAAGTTCCTCGTTAGCTCCGCAATCAACAAGGACATCTATTTCTTTAAGAGCATTTATATCATCATCGCGCCATGAATAAACCGAAATAATTCCAAACATACAAGTACATAGATTATGCCAACCTAAATATGGATTACAATAATAGCCAAGTTCTTTTAATCTATTTCTAATATTATCAGTATTTTTGCGTATGAAACACGGTGTTGTAAATCCCATAGTTATTCCTCCTTAATTATTCGCTCATTTATAATAAACTCTCCATGAATATCAATGGGAAGCATATTGGAAACACTCGCATGATAAGTCTTACCGTCCATTGCCTTACATAGTGGATGTATTTCTTTAGGCATAGGGGCAGGACATTTTTTACAATGTCTTATCATTTCAAAATGTCTATTTTCCTTATTGCCACAACATTCACAATGAATTGGATAGTAAAAATAAGTACGTTCCAACTGGGTTTCTTTTCCACATATTTCGCATCTGCCCCATTCTATTGAATTACACATAATTTATTCCTCCTTCTCTATCTTAATATCAGTTACTTTACCACGACTGACAAAACATTCATCTTTACCTGCACCAAATATATCGCAAATAAGATAGGTACTATTATCACATTCATCTCGTAATGAACATTCTTGACAAGGGATTTTGTTCTCGGGCGACAATACATGAAGTATTCCGTTCTTTATTATTCCGTTCTTTATTTCCATAGTCAAATACAATTTCTCATATACGTTTTCCTATCAATCATACCGTTTTCTGATTCTTCTACCAAGTCAAAGAATGTATTAGCATAACAAACATGCTCGTCTATCATTATACATATCCCATCAGACGGATAATATTCACATGAAACATTATCATCCCAATCTATATGTTTTTGTGCTTCTTTGGCTATATCATCACAAGCAATCATATACTCTATGTATTTATTAGATGCTTTTCTTATTTTGTCAAATATATTTCCTTTCATGGCTTTTCAATTACTCAATATATAAAATAATCCCTCTATGTATCATATCTTCCAATTCTCTTTCCGAAAACTCATCGAATGTATGTTTATCCATAGTGCAAAAATGATACCTTACAAGATGCTTTTCATAATTGATGTTTTTATGATAATCAATCATTACATCACTTATAACCGTCTCAACAATCTTACCGTTTACAACAAAAGAAAAACGTGTTCCGACATCATAACACACCTTCTTAAACAAAAGAACTTTACTTTCATTCATTTTCAATCTCCTTTCTCTTTAATCCGTTCAAGTACATCCCTGTTGGCTTCTAGTATATCATCAAAAGACGGGATGGGCATCCAAGCTACCGTATCATAATACACCGTATCATAATACACTAATGCTTTTGCTTCCCATTCTCCATCTATATAATTGTTTACACATATAAAATAATTATTAGAGCGCTTCACCTTACAGAGTGTAAATACCATATCTTCATTTTCCGGCAACCGTTCATTAACGCTTATCCAAGGAGATTGCTTTGACTGCCATTCGGCACCTTGAACGAAATTCATCTCTCCAAACTTTGCCAAATCTTTACCAAACAAAGTTCTGTCAACTGTCCTGTGATTAAACAGGATATTTTCTCTTGCTGCTTCTTCTACTGTCTGTTTCATATCAAAATACTATTTTAAAATTCTTACCTTTCAATGTAGGAAGCCTGCCTGTGACAAACTTCTCCAGTTCCTCTTCGTCTATCGGGAACAACGGGCAATATTGGTATCTGAACGTATGTACAAACCGCCCGTCAAGCATTACATCAAAAACCAGTGTTTTCATATCTTGTTCACTTTTGTCCATAAACTAAACTCGGTATAGAGATATTTCCATTTATCCCTGTAACGGTATTTGTCATTCGGGTATTGGCAACGGACACAATAATCCGTCTTATATAAAACCTCATAGATTACTCCCCTGTGTTCAAACAGTTCGTGACTATCAAGGGTTCCTACTTCTACCTTCTTCATAACTGTAAGAATTCAATTATCCATATAATCTATACTACCAATATTTCACGGTAAGAAATACAAATAAGATTGGAAACCTCATTCTCATCGTGACACCATGCAAGAAACCATTTCTTACCTTTAGTAGTATTAAACTGCCCTTTCCACATTTTACCGTTATACTTACCCGTAGGCTCGGAGTTTGTATAATCCGGCAATAAGTCAAAGTCCAGTTTACTCATAAGCACATAATCATCGTCCAAAACAAAACCGCTAGGGTCTGGTTGTACCCAATGTTTTCCAAGTGAATTTGTCATTGGTGGAATAGTATTCTTGTTCAAAGAAACATTATCAGTGTTTTCCTTAAACTGTGCACCCGCAATAAATCCTTTATAGTAAGCAGTAAAAGCATTTCCGTCATTTTGCGATTCCGCAAACTTATAGGCGGCTTTTTCAATTTCTTTATTCATCAGTCAAGCATTTTATAGTGTCTTTTAAAAGTATCCCAAGGAGTGTAGTCTACATAAGGAGTACCATCCCATGTATTTTGCCATGTATATTTGGCATAAAATATGGAACTCCATTTAAAGAACTTGAATTGCCATATAAACGAAATGATATTGAACGCCAAAAATACTGCAATCTCGAACAGTGTATATGCTATGCAAAGCAAACACCATATAATCAAATGTATTCTTAAATATTTCATAATAAGCCAAAGTCTAAAAGTTTCGCAATCATAGGCGGTTCCATCATTTCCAGTTTAGCCATAGAACATGGGGTATAGGTAAGTCCGAATAACAACATTCCCTTATGACAGAACTTTCCGTATTTTGATATTGCCTCCAACTGCTCATCGCTTATCGGAATAGGGGATTTCTTAGTATATGCAGTCCTAATGTATCCGTCATACAGGATATGGTTATTGTGCACTTTTACCCACCCTTGTTCGCATAACCAAGTGTCCATAGATTTATGGGGGAAATCTTTCAATGGGTCAACACCGTTTTCTACGGTCATACGACTTCTTATAGCATCAGCCAATGCCGCATGGAGCATATTGGCGTAAGAACCGTTTGTTCCAAAATAGGTTCCATCCCGTGCAATCCATCCGGCATCATAGTTGTCAGTTATGGAAACTGGCTGTATCTCCTTACCAAGAAGTTCCTTGGTGTTTTCAGCACCCTCCATATATTTGGAAAGCTGTTCGTCCTCAGCTTCAAATTGTTTCAGTAATAATGAATATTCTCCGTTAATAATAGCGCTTAACCTTATTTGTAACATGGAAACTACATTGTGTCTGCCTCTTGACAAATCACAAGAAACGTCTGGATAAACGGCATCTATAAAATCAAACACTCTATATAGTTTGGCAGCTCTGTCCAAGAACTTGGTACACTGGTTCACTAATAAAACTATACGTTCTACATCCTTCATGTGAGAAAGTTTTCCACGGAATGTTTCCCAATCCTTCATTGTAGCGGAAAGAACTATTGACACTACATCCTTAATCGGGATTTCCAGTTTTTGTTTTTGCACAAATCGGGCTATTTGCTCCAACGCCCGGTAATATTCCCTTGCCGTATCACCAATCTCTTTATGGTTTCTTTCATACCACGAGGACAAGTTGGGTCTGGGAAAATCCTTATGTAAAAACCTGTCATAGGTAGCAATCTCAATAGTCTGCTTATCGTCCATTACTACACAGACCATATCACCTTTAAGTATCTTGAGAGCGATATTATCCGGACACCCCATAAGGGGTGTGGTTATTACCTTTATAGCTTTTTCTGGGTCTAACTCATATAATAATGCTTCTTGGGCGATTTGCATAAGAAGTTTACCTGCATCATCGCCTAATGTGAAATGTACGGTTCCTTTTTTCATAGTGAGAAATTTTTAATACTTGAATATAGGAAAAATTTAGGAGGAAAACAATCTGAAAAATAAAGCCCCACTGGATTTTCCAATGAGGCTTTGAGTTTACTTTTTGATTGCATCACGTAATTTGCGGAGAGGTGAATCTTCCACGTTCTTTTCATCATGGGGTTTTGATGCTTGAAGTTTCTCCATGTTCTGCTTTGTAAGTTTACCAACCATTTGTAGTCCTTGACCACCAAATAGTCCTCCAAAAAGTCCTTTTGCCATAATCATAAAGTTTTAGTCAGTTTCCGGTTTTTTGTCCTCCACAGGTTTTACTGTGTAACGACCTCCTGTACCTTTGACAATCTGAAAACCGTTTCTTTTCAACAACTTGTCAGCCAGTTTACTGGACACCCTCCAAAGGTTCCCCAAAAACAAATTGTTAGGGGGTAAGTTGACATATCTCTTGCTGCATTTGAGAATAAGAACGATTTTCTTAAATTCATCTTCGGGTATTTCAATTTTCTTTCCCATAGTCAAAATATTAATATCCGACTAACTCGGTACTAAAGTAGTATAATTGCTGATTATCTAACCTATGATTGGTTACTACTTTGTTACTCCGTCAGCCGGATTTGTTAGTTATTCGATTTTCTCAATATGTTCTTTTTTGTACTTTATGATTTCACCTTGGCATATCAAGTGAACGCCCAAAGTAATAAGAAGTACGCCTACCACCATTCTCCAGTTGTGAAAAGATATGCGGAACGGTGAAATGCTTATCTCTGTGTGAAGAGCCATAAGGAATACGAGCACCGCCACAGGAATAAGCACAGGAGTTACATCAAAACATCTCACGGTACACCTCCTTTTCCAACTTTTTAAGCATCCCGGATTTTGTAAGTTCGTTCACGAAATTGTCTATGCCCTGTACATGAAGGTCTTTATAGTCATACCAAGAACCTTTACGTTCTACAAGATTGTATTTCATGGCAAGGTCAACTATCTGTCCGGAAGCATCAGTAGAATATGCCTGTGTTCCTCCATAGTCCACATAAGCGTAAAAGAATGTGGCACTTCTTTGGGGAACACCCACCTTGTTTTTCACACATTCAATGGATATGTTCCTTCCGATTACAATCTCACCCTCATCAACTTTGGCATTGAGTTTTTTAAGTGCCTTGAATTTCACGGATAGTGATTTCGTGCGCTTCAACTGTTCACCGTTACGTATGACTTCTGGGTCGCCGTATGCTATGCCCGTTTTTTGGTATGCCGAATTGATAACTATAAGGGTGGATTCCTTTGTCGGATTACTGTTCATGGCAGCTTGGAATTTACGGCACGCCTTATTCCAGAACCGTGCTCCGGAAGCCATCTGCTGGTCTTCCATAGATTTTCCTATTTCCTCGTCAGTACCGATAGCGGACATACTGTCCAGAACCACAAGACTTATTTCTTCACTCTCAAGCAATGCCTGTATAATATCCACACAGTTACTAAGTAGGGTAGGTCTTACCAAAATAAGACCCTCATTGTCAATACCGAAATTTTCTCCCCAGTCGGGAGTGTAGGTAGCCTCAATATCCACAAGAGCAACTCTTCGTGCCACAGGTGGTTTTTTGGGCTTATAACCGTCACGCAACTCAAAGGATTCCAGTTCCCTCATTGTATCATCGCCTTTATAGGTGAATGACTTGAAAGCGTTAGGCTCATGGTTTGCCCAATCATAATGCTGGAATTTTGCTATGGCATCATAGGAAGCATAGCTTTTAAGGGAACCGTTCTCACCATAATGTTCGATAACTCTTCCTATGGGGAAACCTCCACAGGTAACATAGTTATATGCCGGAATACGGCTTAATATCTTACGGCACTTAGGTAGTGTAGCCGCAGTGTGAACAACTCCGTCACCCATCGTATCATTGAACTTGGATAACATGGAGTTTAGGACTGAAAGTTTTTTAGCCATAGTTTATTTGTAATTTTCCATTTATAATACTCCCATTACTAGACCATAGTTGAATCTGTATGGATAAGATAGTACATCTGGATTTTTCATCTCGCCCCAGTTTGCAAGTATTTTGCCATCGGCAATTAACGGCACGTCCAGTTTGACGGTGTTTTCCATACAGTCAATAACCACTTTTTCACATTCCATCATTTGGTCCTCACGTACTTCAATAAGAACCTCATCGTGAACCTGCAATAAAAAATGGGCATCAAGATTAAGTTCCTTGAACTTCCGGCACATTGCAATAGTAGCCAGTTTCACTATATCCGCACCAGTTCCTTGGATAATGGTATTTACCGCCTGTCTTAATTCAGCATAATACATGGCTTCATTACGGGTGAACTTGGACTTTGTGGTTTCCTTGAAAACACGTATTCTACCGAACAGATTTTTCACGTACCCATGTTTTCGGGCAAAATTTTCAGTAGCTTCTTTCCAATGGGCAAATCCTATGTACGACTTATGATAATTGTCAATCATCTCAATGGCACGTTCCTTGGCCACATTGAAAGTTCTCATATACTTACCGATTCCCATACCGTACAGCACGCCAAAGTTCATCACTTTTGCCTGTTTACGGGTAATATTACAGGCTTTGGCAACCTCACCATGTGGGTCACGTCCGTGCAGGAAGATATCCATAAACCGTTCATCCTTACTCATGTGCGCCATCACACGGAGTTCCAACTGTGAGTAGTCATAGTTGACAAACTTATAGCCCGGTCTTGGAACAAATGCCTCACGTATGGGAAAATGGTAATTGTTAGGTTGGTTCTGTAAGTTAGGTCCGGTAGATGCGAAACGTCCTGTCTTTGTACCACAACTGTTCAAGTCACCTCTTAGAACCGAGTGCTCGTCAACCAAGTTAGGAATAGCCTTAACATATCCGGTGTACAATTTGTTCAACTCCGAATATTCGTTCATAAGAGCACCGACACGTATTCCCATAGAATCCCATTCCTCAAATGTAGCAGCATCCGTACTGGGTGCTCCTGTTTTTTTGGAATAGCTTACAATAGGAAGTTTCATCTTATCAAAGAATACGGCAGCTTTCTGCTTTGCAGAATTTAAGTTGAACACACAACCGCACTCATCATACACCTCATCAAGTATCTTGGGAAGTTCGGCAGTTATCTGCTCACCCATTTCCTTTAACAAGGGAACATCAATAAGAACCCCACGAATTTTGGCATCCCGAAGAATCGGAATAAGCGGAAGTTCAATTCTATCATGTATTCTATGGGCATCCTCATCCATAAGAGGATTATACTTGTAGAATACTTTCGTGGTCCAGTAAGTATCCTCACCAGCATATCCGGCAAGAAGTTCAAGCAGGGAATCACCTTCAACAGACCAGTTTATCTTATTCCACGCCTTACCGCATATCTCCTTAAAGGTCTTTTTGACGTAACCGAAATCCTCGGCAACACGTTTCTCTAGCTGTTTGTCGAGTGACGGGTTTACTAGATGAACCATAACCAGTGTATCCGCGAATATCTTATAACATTCATCCTTGATACCGTTCATCTTATTTATCATGGTATCGTACTTGGCGTTGTGTGCTATCAGCTTGTAATGGGGAAACCTCTCATTGCAAACTTCGGCAAGTTCATTCATTGGAACCCCTTTTGAGAAGAAGAAATCCACTGGAATAAAACAAGCGCCCACACCTTTTTGGTGCAAGGAAAGTCCTAGAGGAATCGCATCATATTCCAACCCTGTGGTTTCCCAGTCAAATGCAAGAAGTTTATCCTCTTCGCACTTACTGAAATACTCCTTTACTTCCCCGATATTTTCAAGTAACTGAACCACACCTTTGAAAACAGGAATCTTTATCATAATTACTTCAAATAAGAATAAGGAGTTAAGTCTTGAACCTAACTCCTTACAGTTAACACTTAATCTTCATCGGTATAACCTGCTTCGTCAATTTCGTCCTCCGTAGGCGGCTGGCAATATTCCTCGGCAGTCATTCCTTGTTCATCCCAGTCAATAGGTCGCATACGCTTATCATCTTCGTCAAAAGCCTGCTCGAAGTTATAAGTGGAATCCTTACCCTCGCCGGAACGTGTGACCTCAAGAACCATTTGATTAAGTTCTCTTCCTTTCTTGTCCTTATCCCTAACCTGTTTAAGTGAGTTAGCGATAGTAGAACCGACAATCCATATCTTTTCAACAGGTTTGTCGTTCTTAAACCGTTTCTTATCACTGTCCCAAGTACCACGGTAATCAAGAATCTTGAAAGCAGCACGCCATGTCTGTTTGACACCATCGGAACAAAGGACACAATGTTTTCCTGTATTCAATTGACAGGGAACAATAGTCCATTTTCCTCGTTTGTCTTTCACTTGATGTGCATCAAAACAATAAGGTTCTTCTTGGAGAATCTGGATAATGGCGCTTTCACCAGTTTTAAGCCAAAATTCACGAAGAGAGTTTCCAGCTTCTTCAATGCGTTTTTTAACTTCTTCCTGTCGTCTTGCAACAGCACCCCAACCTTGTTCTCTTTTAGAACTTCTCGGTGAACTTTCATCACCACCACGTCTTGAACGTGTACGTTCAATAGTCTTACTTGGCATAATCTTTAATTTTAAATGGCATTGTATTGCCGGTTACACATAAAATAAAACGAATGTGCTTTTATTAATCACACTTAAATATAAGAAAATTTTTTCATCAATGCAAATCCTTTCTAAGAGCCTTTAATTCCTCGATTAAAGTAGAAGCGGATTCTAGTTTGACTACATTTAGTCTTTCCCTTATTTCAACACCCTCAGGGGTAGCACCTACATGTATCATGGATTCCCACAATGAATCATTAGTGATGAGCCTGTCAAGTAGATTTCTCCTATTCTCATAAACAATATGGTCTACGTATGTTTCATCCCGTAGATACCTTAGTGTATCAAATGGTATTTTATGTTCATAGGAAAATGTGTCAAAAGGACCTACTTTTATTGACCGTTTCTCATCCAAGTAAGCTATGGGGTCATTGTGGGAATCCATGATACATGTA
>ENA-UESC01001101-UESC01001101.1-human-gut-metagenome-genome-assembly--contig:-NODE-1101-length-22233-cov-8.179003_pt1 | contig 22233 bp, 27 predicted proteins | sample MGYA00242998_ERZ507999 | MGnify/ENA primary metagenome ERZ507999 (study PRJEB26167, sample SAMN06115465) | human gut metagenome | host: Homo sapiens | place: China:Hubei | collected 2016-04-27... | reverse complement strand
AGCCCGAAGGAGCTGCAACGGCTGACGGACCGGCTCGGCGATCTGGCAAATCTTCTGGAAGCGATCACCGAAGCGGAGCTGTCGCGGAGCAGCAATTCATACTTCGCTGCCGGTCTGGATTTCGTGAGCAAGGAGATCAACGCCGTGTATGCACAGATATACGATCTGGTGAACGGCTGGGAGGTAACAAAGTGAGCGCTTCGCTTGCGGCCGCGAGCCGCGCAGACGATACGCGCGAGAAGGCTGAGTTGATCGCGCTGGTCAGACAGTTAACCCCGAAGGAAGTAGACCGTGTAATTAAGCGGATGCAGGCGCTGCTCAACGGGCAGCAGAAGAAACAGGAGGTCGCAGGATGAGAGCAAGCAGAGCGTATTTTGACGCGCACAAGTACACACCATCGCCAGAGGAAGCAATCGAAATCGCAAACAGGCGTTTTACAGTTGCCAACGCCAGATCTGCGATTGACGTAGCTTTCGCATTCAAGGCGCAGTCCGGAAACCGAACCTTTCTCCCACTCCCCGGTCTTGACTATGGAAACGCCGAAGATCAGACGGGAATCATTCGGCTGCTCGGCTCGATCTGGACAAGCGGATATGTCGCGGGCATTCGCTCAGAGCGGGCGCGTCGGCGCGGAGAATAGAGCATCAAAACAGGGGACGCAGGCCAGTGCGCCCCCTGTTTTTTGCCCCGGAAATTTCCCCTATTTTTTCCCCTAAGAGCTTTGTATCGCTTTGAACGCCATTGTATGCGATGTAAAAAACGTATTGATTTTCGTATGGGATTTCACGCAGTTTTAAGCGATAAAACGAACTTTCATAGTTCAAATCTCTCCTTCCGCGCCAGAAAAACCTTGAAAACATCTGTTTTCAAGGTTTTTCTCATTTTCCGGATATGCAGCGGGCTGCCGCAGAAGCGGCAGCCCGGATTTTTTATCAGTCGCCCATCAGCAGGTCCATGACATACATTTCGAGTTTCTCGAAATTCTGCTCCTTGACGCAGGCAGCCTGGAATTCGTAGTCGAATCTCTTGACCTTGTCCAGCAGCTTCTCGAAGATCTTCTTGGAGTTGATGAGGTGGCGGTAGCAGTCCTCGTCGGGCTGGGTACGCATAGCCTTGACGTCGAGACCGACGCACTCGAAGTTGCCGCGGTCGCCGAAGTTGTTTTCGTACAGAACCTTGACCTGGTTGAATGCGTTGCGCAGGTTGTCAACGCCGAACGCCTTATCCTGGTCATAGCGGCAGCCGTTCTGGTCGTTCAGATGCACGCCCCACAGCTTGTTCAGAGCCAGTGCGAAGCCCATGTCGTTTGCGGGATCGAGACCAGCGAGGATGGAGTGCGCGGATTCAATGCACAGGCCGACACGGTTCGGATCAACAGTGTAAGCGCCGACAGCCAGTGCGTGACCGGCAGTGCCGCAGATGGAGCGGTCGATGGGCTCATTGGGCTTCGGCTCGACGAGAATCAGCGCATCATCACGATAGGTCAGGATGTCGTTGAACGCGTCGCGCAGCTGGAGGGTCATTTCAACGGGATTCTTGCCCTCGGCGCAGAGCGTGCCCTCACGGGCCAGCCACAGCTGGATCTTGTTCGTGCCAAGCGCCTTAGCGATGTCGCAGGAGCGGCGGGCACGCCACTGGGCAAACTCACGGTCTTCCTTGCGGGAAGCAGTGAAGCCGCCGTCATTCGTGCGCTTGTCGAACCACAGACGCGGCGCGACAAACTCTGCAAACAGGCCGTATTTGTCGAGCATCGCCTTGACGTCCTTTGCGTAGTCGATGATCTGCTTCTCGGTCATGTTGTTCATGTCGGGAACGGCGTCGTCGTCATGGAACTGCATGCCGGCCAGGCCGATCTCGGCGTACTTCTTCATTTTCTCCTCGAGAGGAATGCTCTTGCGATGGCCGGGGCCAAAGGTTTCGTTGCCCTCGTGGACGTTCCACGGGCCTGCGGTAAATCTGAATGTTGCCATGTCTGTATCCTCCTGTATCCATTGTTTGGTTTTATACAAATATGCGCTTGAGGGCGGATGGTTTCTGGCGAGAACCGCCTTCGGATACCATCATCATAGCGGAACCGGCCGTTTCTTCAATGTTAGACTTGCTTTTTTTATCCGACAATCTTGCGATTTCAATTTTTTCAGCAGTCTTTCACAAATTCGTATCTTCGGATTTGTGCGGTTCATCAACGAACGGAGGAAAACTTCTTTCGCCGAAATATCCCCCCGGGCGCTTGCGTCGGTGCTCGGCTGCGTCGTCACGCTTCAGCTTGGTGCGTTCTCCGTTGTGCTGGAGACGACGCTCTCCGGCATCACGGCGCTGCCGCTCGGCGCGTTCGCGGTGCTCATGCAGCCGATCCATCTGGCGATCGGTCTGGTCGAGGGGCTGATCACGGCGGCGGTGCTGCTGTTCGTCTATCAGACGCGGCCTGAGCTGTTGCAGGACGCGGCAGGCTCCGGCGCGAAAAACCGCTGCTCGCGTAAGGCGGCACTGGCGATTCTGGCGGCTGCCGCGCTCGTCATCGGCGGCGGGCTGTCGCTGCTGGCAAGTTCCAGCCCGGACGGACTGGAATGGTCGCTGTTCGGCAATGAGGAGGCCGGGTATTCGGCCAACATGGGCCTTGACGAAGAACAATACGGCACGCAGAGCGCCGCCGCGGAAAAGGCGGCCGCTGTGCAGGAAAAAACGTCCTTCCTGCCGGATTACGGCTTTGCGGACAGCGACAGCGCCGCAGGCACATCTGTATCCGGCCTCGTCGGCTGCGTGATCGTCGCAGGACTTGCCGGGCTGATCTGCCTGGCGGGCAGTCTGGCACGGAAAAAGAAAAAACAGACGGCGGCCGGATAAGCCGCTTCGCGGCAAGCCGGACGGCTTGCCGCACTTCGCATTTTTGAACCGGGAGGGATGCAGCGTGAACAGAGCGGAGCAGGCGGGGCTTGAGCTGCGCGAAATGGACGAGCTGGCGGCGCAGGATTCGGTTCTGCATCGCCTCAGCCCGCTTTCCAAGCTGTTCGTGACGGTTTTTTATATCGCCGTCACGGTTTCCTTCCCGAAATACGGCCTGACGCGGCTTGTCTGGATGGCACTGTTCCCGGTGGCGGGCTATCAGCTTGCGGGGCTTCCGATGCGCCTGTGCTTTCAGAAGCTGCGCATGGTGCTGCCGCTCGTGTGCGCGGTCGGGCTTTTAAATCCGCTGTTTGACCGGCAGATCGTGGTGCAGGTCGGCACGCTTGCCGTCTCAGGCGGCGTGTTGTCCATGCTGACGTTGATTTTGAAGGGCGTTTTCTGCCTGCTTGCGTCGTTCCTGCTGATGGCCACGACCACGATCGAGGCAATCTGCCGCGCGCTGCGGCAGCTGCATGTACCGAAACTGCTGACAAACCTTCTGCTGCTGACGTTTCGCTATGTCAGTCTGCTTCTTTCCGAGGTCGCCGTGATGCAGCAGACCTACAGCCTCCGCGCGCCGGGGCAGAAGGGGATTCATATTTCCGCGTGGGGCTCGTTTCTCGGCCAGCTGCTGCTGCGCAGCATGGATTGGGCGCAGGCGCTCTACGAGAGTATGGAGTTGCGTGGGTTCAGCGGCGAATTCCCCGGCGCTGTGCGCGGACGAGGCTCGGCGGCGTCGTGGCCGTATGCACTCGTGTGTCCGGCGCTGATGCTGCTGGCTCGTTATTTTGATTTGTCCGCGCTTATGGGCGGACTGTTTGTCTGAGACAGGAGGCGCTTATGCTGGTATTTGATCACGTCAGCGTATTTTACGGCGGGACGCAGGTGCTGCGCGGCCTTTCGTTTTCCATTCGGGACGGTGAACAGGTCGGCCTGCTTGGCGCGAACGGCGCGGGAAAGTCCACGCTTATGAAGGCCGCGCTCGGCCTCGTCCCGTATACGGGCAGCATCACCGTGGATGGTCTTCCCGTCACGCGGGAAAACCTGCCTGCCGTGCGTCGGAAGCTGGGCTATGTGCTGCAAGACGCAGATAATCAGATGTTCATGCCGACCGTGCTGGACGATATGCTCTTTGGGCCGATGAACTACGGTCTGAGCCGCGCAGAGGCCGAGCGGCAGGCGGACGAAACGCTTGCCAGTTTGCACATGGAGCATCTGAAGCTGCGCCACAACCACAAAATGTCCGGCGGAGAAAAACGCATGGCTGCTATCGCGGTCATTCTTGCCATGAAGCCGGATATGCTTTTCATGGACGAGCCGTCCACCGCGCTCGACCCGCGCAACCGCCGCACATTGATCAATGTCCTGCGCGCAAGGCCGGAGACGAAACTGATTGCCTCGCACGATCTGGATCTGGTTCTGGAAACGTGCCGCCGCGTGCTTCTGATCGCGGACGGCGCATTGGCTGCCGACGGCCCCGCGCAGGAACTTCTGCGCGACAAGGCGCTTCTGGAAGCAAACGGGCTGGAACTGCCGCTGTGCCTCGCAGGTGTCCCGGAATTCTGAATCTTGCATTCCCGAAACGCATACAGTATAATGGAAGCGTCCGGAAAAAGGAAGAAATAAGAGCATTCAGAAAGGACTGTGTAGTTTATGAGTTGTTCAGAATTAAAAGCCCGCGCAAGAGCACAGCTTGGCGGCGGTATTTTTCAGAACCTCTGGATGATGGGGCTGGCCGTGTGCCTGCTGATCTATCTGATGGAGTCGGCTGCCGCCGGCATTATCCCCGGCATCGGCGCACTGCTTGTAGTCGGTCCGCTGGAATATGGTATGGCATATATTTTCCTCAAGCAGGCGCGCGACCATCAGCCCGTGCAGCTGGGCGATATGTTCCGTGGCTTTCAGGACGATTTCGGCGGAACGTTCCTCATCGGCCTTATGACGTCGCTTTTCACGTTCCTGTGGTCGCTGCTGTTCGTCATCCCCGGCATTGTCAAGGCGTATGCCTATTCTATGGCATACTATATCAAGCTTGATCATCCCGACTACGGCTGGAAGGCCTGCATTGACGAAAGCCGCCGTCTGATGGACGGGCACAAATGGGAGAAATTTGTGCTTGACCTGAGTTTCCTCGGCTGGATCATCGTCGGCTCTTTGTGCCTCGGCGTCGGCACGCTCTGGGTCACGCCGTATATGGAAGCGGCAAACGCACAGTTCTACGAATATGTCCGCACCTGCCCGTCCGTGATGGAAGACTGAAAGGTGGCTGCGTATTCATGCTTTGCCGGGCGGACACTGCTGTCCGCCCGGCAAAATACACCGCCGGCGAAGCCGGCAGAAAGGCAAATGCCATGAGACTCGATAAATATCTGAAGGTTTCCCGTCTTATCAAGCGCCGCACAGTTGCAAACGAGGCGTGCGACAACACCCGCGTGACAGTCAACGGCAAGCCCGCCAAGGCCAGCTATGACGTCAAGGTCGGCGATCATATCGCCATCGCCTTCGGTGCGCGAACCGTCACGGTCGAGGTACTCGCCGTGGCCGAGGCTGTGCGCAAGGACGACGCGGCAGCCATGTACCGCGAAATCTGAACATAAAAAAGCTGCATAGGCCCGTCCTTCCCGCGTATATATGTAGGGAGAAGCCGGCATACCCGGACAGAAGAAAGGATGATACCATGCAGCAGGCGCTGATCGAAACGAACCTTGCCCAGCAGCCGCACCGGCTGACGCTCGACTCGCGCAGCCGTCTTTCCATCACAGGCGTTCTGGAGGTCGAAAGTTTTGACGACACGGAGATTTTGCTGACCTCCACGCGCGGCCCAATGTCCATCCGCGGACAGGGGCTGCATCTGCAGCAGCTGTCTATCGACGGCGGGCAGGTTTTGGTCGATGGGAGCGTCGATGCGATCTCGTATGAGGATGATATTCCGCGCGGCGGCTTTTTCGCCCGGCTGTTCGGCTGATGGAGATCCCCGTCTCGGCGCAGGCGCTGACCTTTGCGCAGGGGATGCTTCTGGGGCTGGGGCTGTGTCTGGCATACGATCTGCTGCGGGCGCTGCGGCGGCTCTTGCCGCAGACGGGCTTCGCAGCGGACGCACTGTTCGGGCTGCTGCTCACGGCCTCGTTTTTGTCCTTCGCGCTCACGGCGGGGCAGGGACAGTTCCGGCTGTATGTGTTCCTCGCTGTATTTTTGACCGCTGTTTTGTATTTTCTGACGCTCAGCCCGTTTGTGCTGCGCGTATTCCGGACGCTTTTCCGCCTGCTGGGGCGGATTTTGCGGACGCTGCTCGCGCCGCTGCGCTTTTTCTTGAAATTTCTCAAAAAAATTTCAAAAACCCTCTTTGCAAGTTTCCGAAAATGGGGTACAATGACCTGTAAGCATATTCTCGATTGGAAACACGCACAACTCGAAAGGAGCAGACGCCGGAATGAAATTCGTCAAGTCGTCTCTGCTGGTCAAGCTGGTGATTCTGATCCTCGTTGTGTACGCCACTGTTACCCTGGTGCGCCTTCGTTCCCAGATCAACGAAAAGGAAGCCGAAGCCGCCGGGCTGACAAGTTCTATCGCAAGCACACAGCAGGAAAATGACCGTCTGCAGAGTTCGATCGACGCACTCGACACACCCGATGGGCTGGAACAGGTCGCGCGCGACCAGCTCGGCATGGTTTCAGAGGGTGAGATTGTCTTTGAAGACGTCGGTGACTAACAAAATGGGGGATTAGGATAGAAAGATGCAGTTGAAGGTTGGAGAAATTGTTGAAGGAACCGTCAAGAGTCTGACAAAATTCGGCGCGTTCGTCGCGCTGGACGCAAATACGACCGGACTTGTCCACATTTCCGAGGTCGCGCACACCTATGTGAGCGATCTGCACGAGTATCTGACCGAGGGTCAGACCGTCAAGGTCATGGTCATCGGACTGGACAATGGAAAGATCAATCTTTCCATCAAGCGCACGCTGCCTGCGCCCACGCGCCAGCAGAGCCAGCGTCCGCGCGGCGGCGCACAGCAGCGCCAGGCGCAGCCGAACCGGCAGCAACCGTCCGCGCCGCAGCAGAAATCGTTCGACGATATGCTCAAACAGTTTATGTCTGAGTCCGACAGCAAAATGTCCTCCATCCGCGCCTATTCCGACCACAAAACAAAAACCAGAAGAAGATAACGTCATTCGCCCCAGCGCGGTCTGCCGCGCCGGGGCGGCGTTTTATGAGGCATCAAAATATGAAGCATGTCATCATCACCGGCGGCTCACGCGGCATCGGGGCCGCAGCCGTGCGCGCGTTTTCTGCGCGCGGCGATCAGGTCGCATTTCTCTATGAAAAGGAAGCCGAACAGGCGGCGGCCGTCGCTGCGGAGACGGGCGCGCTTGCTATCCGCTGCGATGTGTCGGACGAGGCGGCGGTGAACGCTGCGTTTGCGCAGCTTTCCGGTACGGATATCCTCATCAATAACGCCGGGATCGCGGATTATGATCTCATCAATGTGATCACGCCCGAGCGGTGGCGCAGGCTGTTCGCCGTCAACGTGGACGGCGCGTTCTACTGCATCCGCGCAGCCCTCCCCCATATGCTGCGGCAGCAGTCCGGCTGCATCCTCAACGTCAGTTCCATGTGGGGACAGGTCGGTGCGTCGTGCGAGGCAGCGTATTCGGCGACGAAGGGCGCGATTCTGGCTTTGACCAAAGCGCTGGCGCAGGAACTGGGGCCGTCCGGTATCCGCGTGAACGCCGTCGCGCCGGGCGTCATTCAGACCGACATGTGCGCGCATGTAGACCCCGCCGTCATGGAGAGCCTGCGGCAGCAGACGCCCATCGAGCGGCTGGGCACGCCGGAGGATATCGCGCGGGCGATGGTCTATCTGGCAGATGCAGCGTTTATTACCGGGCAGGTCCTGCCCGTCAATGGAGGATTCGTCATTACCTGAACTTGCTTTTACAAAGGAGGAACCCATGAAACGCTTCTTGCACAGACTCCCGCTCCTGTTCGTCGTTCTTCTGCTGCTGACCACAGCGGTTTTCGCCGACATGGGCCCCAAGCCGCAGCTTACCGTCGTCGTGGAACACGCGCCGTCAGAACTGTATTATCTCGACCTGCTTGCAGAGGGCGAATACGAGTACGACCCTGACTTCGCCATGGATGAAACCGATCTTGACCCCGAGCTGCTGGCCGCATTCCGCGCCGCGATCCCTGACGGCTGGCACGCCTGCATCGCCGAGGGCACAACCGGCGCTCCGATCTGGGGGAAACTCACCGGCGACCCTGCCGGACCTACGAATTATCACAGCTTCCGCTATTACGGCGTCCCAGAGACATACCGCATTCTGATCGTCACGGCCTCCGGCGAGACGTTTTTGTCGGACGTACTGACACGCAGGACGCTCCAGTCCTCTGTCACGGTCGATTGGGTGGCGAAGACGGCGAAGCCGCCGCTGCAGTCCGAAGGGTATCTGCTGCAATTCGCCGCGACGTTTGTGCCGACGATTTTGATCGAACTTGTGGTCCTGCTGCTGTTCGGATTCAAGCTGAAAGAGAACTGGAAGCCGTTCCTGCTCGTCAATCTTGTGACGCAGGGGCTGCTGCACGGATATTTTGCGCTGTTCGCCGTCAACAACGGCGTCGGGCCGTGGTATTTCATGCTCTTTATCCCGGCGGAGTTGGTGATTGCACTGCTCGAGGCATTTATCTACCGCGCCGCACTCAAGGGCCGGTCAAAGCGCCGTGCGTTCCTCTGCGGCCTGTGCGCCAACGTCTGCTCAGCCGCGCTCGGCTATTTCCTTGCAGAGCCGGTCTGGCGATTTGTTGTATCGATCAGCTGAGGTGCAGATGAAAAGCCTCCTCTTGCCGTGCCCCGCACGGTAAGGGGAGGTGGCATTTTCGAAGAAAATGACGGAGGGGATTTGTTGCAAAGTTCAGAGTTCTCCGAAATTTGCAGCGTTCGAATCCCCTCAGGCCCGTTGGGCCAGCTCCCCTTGTGCCCAAGGGGAGCCTTTCGTGCGTGTGAATTTGCCGAAGATTTTCGTAAAAACCGGTGCGTCCTGCCGGGCGGACAGAGTCGTCCGCCCCTATGGAGCAGGCATATATCCGGACTTTTTGACAGACTGAAAAAAATTCAATGCAGAAAGCCGGATTTTTGGGGTGAATCTGCCATTGACATTTTCTGACCCGCTGTATATAATGGCTCCAGAAATCAGGAAAGGAGCCGACACGCGATGAAAAAGCTGTTTACGACCGCTATGATGATGCCCATGTGCATGCGCCGCATGTGCATGTTTTCGCGTACCCAAAGATCGGCTTGCTTTGTTTCATAAATTTCCATATTGGCAGACAATCCGCCAATTCCGGAGCTGAGAAACGATGTGAGTTTCCCGGCTCTTTTTATTTGTCTCAGAAAACCTATTAAAACACTGTGGAAGGGGATTTCCCATGATCGAGCTGAAACACCTCGGCAAAATCTATTCCTCGGCCTCCGGCAGCGTGGAAGCGCTGAAGGATGTGAATCTGACTATCGCGGACGGCGAGATCTTCGGCATTATCGGCCTGTCCGGAGCGGGCAAATCGACGCTTGTGCGCTGCATCAACCTGCTCGAGCGCCCGACCTCCGGAGAGGTCTGGGTAGACGGTCGGAATCTGACGACGCTCAGCCAGAAGGAACTTCTGCAGGTTCGCCGTCAGATCGGTATGATCTTCCAAAGCTTCAATTTGCTTGAGCAGCGCACGGTTCTGCGCAACGTCTGCTTCCCGCTTGAGATCTCCGGTACGCCGAAGGCGGAGGCAAAGAAGCGCGCGGAGGAACTTCTGAAGGTCGTGGGCCTTGCTGACAAGGCTGCAAGCTTCCCCTCGCAGCTTTCCGGCGGACAAAAGCAGCGCGTTGCCATCGCCCGCGCACTGGCAACCAATCCCCGATATCTGCTGTGCGACGAAGCGACCAGCGCCCTTGACCCCAACACAACGCGCTCCATTCTCGAACTGCTGCGCGAGATCAACAAGTCTCTCGGCGTGACGATCATCGTCATTACACACGAGATGAAGGTCATCGACCAGATCTGCGACCGCGTGGCTGTCATTGACAAAAGCTGTATCGCCGAAGAAGGCCGCGTGGCAGACGTCTTTACGAATCCCAAGTCTGATATCGCGCGCGAGCTCGTGCTTCCGCAGGAGCGCCCGGTGCTCGATCCCACGACCGGCGGCCGGAAGCTGCGCTTGATCTTCAACGGCGAGGATACGCAGAAGCCCGTCATTTCCGAAATGATCCTGGCTTGCCGCGTGCCTGTGAATGTGCTGTTTGCCGATACGAAATCCGTCGAAGGCGCGGCTTACGGCCATATGATTCTCGAACTGCCGAACGACGAGCACGATGCAGAAAAGGTCGTCAGCTGGCTGAAAAACAGCGGCCTGACGTGGAAGGAGGAGCGGTAAATGGCTACCGAATATTTCGTAAAGCTGTGGGACAACAATATTATCCAGCTTGGCATCTGGCAGACGATTTACATGACCGCTCTCACGACGATTTTCGCGTATCTCATCGGCCTGCCGCTGGGCGTCATCCTCTGGGCGACAGACAAGGATGGCCTGCACCCCAATAAGTGCGTCAACACCGTGCTCGGTTTCATCGTAAACTTCTTCCGTTCCATCCCGGCGGTCATTCTCATGGTCGCTATGATCCCGGCGGCAAAGCTGCTGCTCGGCACCTCGACCGGCAACGGCGCGGTCATCGTCACGCTGATCATTGCTGCTGCGCCGTATGTGGCGCGCATGGTCGAATCCTCCTTGAAAGAGGTTCCCGCAGGCGTGATTGAGGCAGCACAGGCAATGGGCTGCACAAATTTTCAGATCATCTGGCATGTGCTGCTGCCCGAGGCAAAGCCCTCGCTCATCTCCGGCTGCGTCATTTCAACCGTCACCATCCTCAGCTACACGGCGCTTGCCGCGACGCTGGGCGGCACGGGTCTTGGACAGATTGCCATCATCCACGGCCACCAGAGAAGCCAGAAGCTGGTCGTCTGGGTCTGCGTGCTGCTGATTGTTGTAATCGTCCAGCTGATTCAGATTGTCGGCACGACCGTCGTCCGCAAGACCGACAAGCGCGCCCGCTGAGTAACCGCTGAAAGGAGTTTTCCATGAGATTGATTTTTGAGCGGCTGCTCCGCATCAACTGGCGATGCGGACGAATGTGACCGAAGCCATCCGCACGTTAAAAACGAACTGACTCTTTCAACCTTCTAAAAATAACAAAAGGAGATTTTATCATGAAAAAGGTACTTGCAATCGTTCTTTCCGCCCTGCTGCTCGTCGCCGCGCTTGCCGGCTGCGCTTCCAAGAGTGAGACCGCTTCCAACGACACCCCCGCCTCCACCGATGCTGCTGCTTCCACCGATGGCAAGCTTGAGGTGCTGAAGGTTGGCGCTTCCTCCACTCCGCACGCTGAAATTCTCGAGCAGGTTAAGGACACGCTGGCTGCCGAGGGCTATGACCTCCAGATCGTGATCTACGACGACTATGTGCTGCCCAACCAGTCCTTGGCTGACGGCTCGCTCGATGCGAACTACTTCCAGCACACCCCGTATCTGAACAGCTTCAACGCTTCCAACGGCACGGATCTCGTCGCTGCTGCCAAGATCCACTATGAGCCGTTCGGCCTCTACGGCAATGGTGTTTCCTCTGTTGCGGACATTGCCGCTGACGCAACCATCCTGATCCCGGCTGACGACTCCAACGAGACGCGCGCGCTGCTTCTGCTGGCACAGGAAGGCCTCATTGAACTGCCCGCCGACGCCTCCGCTGAAAAGGGCGTGACCACGCTGGATATCGTTGATGCGAAGGGCCATGACGTACAGCCGCTGCAGGCCGATACCGTCCCCGCACAGCTGGCCAACTCCAACCCCGGTACGGTCGCTGTTATCAACGGCAACTACGCGCTGCAGGCTGGCCTCCATGCCTCTGATGCGCTTGCCATTGAAGACGCTTCCGGCGACGCCGCACAGACCTACGCCAACATCGTCGCCTGCCGCGCAGGCGAAGAAAGCAGCGCCAAGATCCAGGCGCTTGTCAAGGCGCTCCAGTCCGACGCTGTGAAGGAGTATATTGAAAAGACCTACAACGGCGCTGTCGTTGCGATCTTCTGAGTTTTCTGCTCTACCGCCCGGCTCCATTTCTGGAGCCGGGCGGTTTTGTCTTTTCTCCGCAGCAAAAAACCGAGGCGGCTGTTTTCAGCCCCCTCGGTTTTCTCTGAACGATTCGCTTATTTCTCCATCAAGCCAACACAGTCATAATACGGCTTGGAGGCGATAAGTGCTTTGTTCTCTTTAAAGATATTGTGCATGAGCGTAATGACGGCATAATCGCACTGCGCCATGGCTTCGGCAAGAGAATAATTATGGTATCCCGCCACATCGCCCCGAATATACGGCTCACAGGCAAGAACCTCATAGCCGCGCGCTTTCAGGATGTTCGCAAACAGGACGGACGGGCTTTCGCGCGTATCGTCAATGTTGGCTTTGAAACTCATGCCGAGCACGGCAATTTTTGCGCCGGGCTTCACGTCGCGCGCGATGCGGTCCGCCGTCCAGGCGGGCTTGCCATCGTTGACAAGACGCGCCTCGTAGATGAGCGGCGTAATATCCTCGAACTTCTCATGGATGAACCACGGATCAACCGCGATGCAGTGTCCGCCGACACCGACACCGGGCGAATGCACGTTCACTCTGGGGTGGCAGTTGGCAAGTTCAATCAATTTGAACACGTCGATGCCGAGCCGGTCACAGACTTTGCTGAGTTCGTTGGCATAGGCGATGTTGATATCGCGGAACGTGTTTTCCGTCAGCTTACACATCTCGGCAGTCAGATCATCCGTCAGGCGGATCGTGCCGCCGGTGACGACCTTTTCATAGATTTCCTTGGCGAATTGCGCCGATTCCGGACGGTTCGAGCCGATGATGCGGTCATTCTCGCGCAGTTCAATGAGCATCCGGCCGGGGATGATGCGCTCCGGGCAGTGCGCTGTCATAAACTGCTCCGGTGCAAGGCCGGACACCTCAGAGACAATCTTCTCCACCATGCGCGTGGAGTAGGGAGGCGAGGTGGATTCGAGCACGCAGAGATTCCCCGCGCGCAGAACAGAGCCGACCTCCCTTGCGGCGGATTCAACAAAGCGCATGTCGGACACGCGCTTGTGCTCCTCCGTCTCGCGGTAGGGCGTCTGGACGCAGATGATAAAGACGTCAGCCGGCTCCGGCTTTGTCGTAAAGTGCAGGCGGCCGGTTGCCATGGCCTTCGTCATGGCGTCCTGTAAGCCGGGTTCTACAATATGGATATGGCCCGCGTTCAGCGTGTCCACGACGGTATCCTTCACGTCGAAGCCGCAGACCTCATAGCCCGCCAGCGTAAATGTGATGGCGGTGGGGAGGCCGATATAGCCGCAGCCCATGATCTCGATTTTTTTCATGCTTTTTCGCTCCTTTGTATGCAAACATACAAGGATACTATATCCTATTTTTTACGCTTTTGCAAGCAGAGTCTGCACCATATCCGTCTTTTCCCACGGCAGATCAAGTTCCGCGCGGCCAAAGTGGCCGTAACCGGCGGTCTGACGGTAGATCGGGCGGCGCAGGTCAAGCGTCTTGATGATCGCCGCCGGGCGCAGGTCAAAGCATTCACGCACAAGCTGGGCCAGCTTATCATCCGCGATCTTGCCGGTTCCATATGTCTCGACGAGAACGGAAACAGGGTGCGCCACGCCGATGGCGTAGGCCAGCTGCAGCTGGCACGCGTCTGCCAAACCTGCTGCGACCAGATTTTTTGCGATATAGCGTGCCATGTACGCGCCGCTGCGGTCAACCTTCGTGGGGTCCTTGCCGGAGAACGCGCCGCCGCCGTGGGCCGCGTAGCCGCCGTAGGTATCGACGATGATCTTGCGGCCCGTAAGGCCCGAGTCGCCGGCAGGCCCGCCGATGACGAAGCGGCCCGTCGGGTTCACATAGTATTTTGTGTTCTCGTCCAGCAGGCGCGACGGCAGGTTCGGCTCGATGACCGTCTCAATAACGGCCTTGCGCAGATCGTCGATGGCGATGGAGTCTGCGTGCTGAGTGGAAACAACGACAGTATCGATGCGGGCGGGCATGCCGTCGGGGCCGTATTCCACGGAAACCTGGCTCTTGCCGTCCGGGCGGAGCCACGGCAGAAGGCCGGACTTGCGTGCGTGGGTCAGCGCCTTGGTAAGATTGTGCGCGTAGGCAATGGGCGCGGGCATGAGTTCCTTCGTCTGTGTGCAGGCAAAACCGAACATCATGCCCTGATCGCCTGCGCCGGTCGTACCGTCGTCATACGCATTGTCAACGCCCATGGCGATATCCGGGGACTGCCGCCCCATGGCGACCATGACATTGCAGCTGTGGCCGTCGAAGCCCATCTCGGGGCGGTCATAGCCTGCGTCGCAGATGGCCTTGCGGGCGATCTGGGCGATGTCGATGCGGGCGGACGTGGTGATCTCGCCCATGACGAGCACCATGCCGGTCGTCGCCGCCGTCTCGCAGGCGACGCGGCCCATGGGGTCCTGCTCGAGCACGGCGTCGAGTACGCTGTCGGAGACAAGGTCGCACAGCTTATCGGGATGTCCCTGTGTAACGGACTCTGAAGTAAAGATTTTTCTGTTGTTCATATCTGATTCCTTTCCGGGCATAAAAAAGCGCCCTGCCCGAGGGGCAGAACGATATACGGTTCTCTCCCTCATCTTTCGATTCCTTCGCCGGATTTGGCACCTTGCTGTGCAGCAGGTTGCCGGGTTTCATAGGGCCGTTCCCTCCACCACTCTTGATAAGGCTGTTCAGTTGTACCCTGATTATACAAAAACCGCTGAAAAAGTCAAGAGAAAAGTTTTTCTTTCGGCAAATTCCTCTGTTTATCCCGCGTCAAACGCGCCTATACTCCAGAAGAACAGAATGTTTACATTTGCAGGGTAGATTTTTCCGACCGAAGCCGGTATGATGAAACCTGAACATCAGGAGGGTGAACGCTATGAAGGATCTTCGCAGACGGTTTGAACGCTTCTGCCTCAAAAACCGGGGCAAGGGCATTCCGAATCTCATGCTCGTCATTGCCATTGGAAATCTGGCGGTCTATATGCTCTCGCGTATCGACCCCAGCAACATCGTCTACAGCTATCTCTGCTTCAGCCGCTCCGCCATTCTGCGCGGACAGGTCTGGCGGCTGTTTTCGTACATCTTTACCTATCTAAATGACGTCGGCGGAGTTGGGCTGCTTCTGGCTGCCGTTTCGCTGTTCTGCTATTATCAGTTCGGCAAAATCCTGGAAAGCTACTGGGGCACGTTCCGCTTCAACCTTTATTATCTCGCAGGCCTTGTGCTGACCGATCTGGCCGCGCTGCTGCTGGGCTCCGGAGCTGACGCGTCCGCGCTGAACCTCAGTCTGTTTCTTGCCGTGGCGACCATCGCGCCGGAGGCAAAGGTGCTGCTGTTTTTCTTCATCCCCATTAAAATGAAATACATGGCGTGGGTCTATCTCGGCTTTACGGCGCTGAACGTGTTCTCGTATCTGCAAGCGGCCTCGTTCCTCTCGTTCTATTGGCTGCTGCCCGTCGTGCCGCTTTTGAACTATTTCCTCTTCTTCGGCAGCGATATCAAGAACATCCTGCCCGACGCACTTCGCTACCGGCAGCGGAAGAATTACCGCACCACCGCCTCAAATGCCCGCCCGAACCCCAACTGGGCAGGCTCCTACCGCTCCAAATCCGGTGAGAAGCCCTACCGGCATAAATGCACGGTCTGCGGCCGGACGGATACGGATTATCCGAACCTCGAATTCCGCTATTGCTCAAAGTGCAACGGCTATTACTGCTACTGCATCGACCACATCAACAACCATGTCCACATCACCACGCCCCCGGAAGGCGCGGGAAAAGAAAAATAAAACGGAGGGACCGTCATGAACGAAGTATTGCACTGCCTGCTGACCCGCAGAAGCGTCAAGAAGTATCTTTCGCAGCCGGTCGAGGAGGAAAAGCTGGAGGCCGTTCTGGAGGCCGGAACGTATGCTGCCTGCGGCATGGGCCGTCAGGCCGGGAAGATCGTCGTGCTGCAAAATCCGGATGATATCGCGCAGCTGGAAAAGATGAACGCCACGATTCTCGGAAACCCGGACGCGCACCCGTTCTACGGCGCGCCGGTCGTATGTGTCGTGTTCGCGGACACGAACGTCAACACCTGGGTCGAGGACGGCAGTCTTGTCATCGGCAATATGATGGCTGCCGCGCACAGTCTCGGCCTTGGCAGCTGCTGGATCCACCGGGCCCGGCAGGAGTTTGAAAGCGCGGAGGGCAAGGCGCTGATGAAAAAATGGGGCGTGAGCGAAAATTACGCCGGCATCGGCCACTGCATCCTCGGCTACGCCGCGCAGGAGCCTGCCCCCGCAAAGCCTAGAAAGGCCGATTTCATCGTCCGCGTTGATAGTAACCGATGATCCAATCGCCTGCGGTTACCAGCGGATCTTTTACCGCAGCTGTGCAGTTTGAAAAGCTTGAAATACACAAAGTATTCCTGCGCTTTCAAACTTTCATCTGCGGCAAAATCTCTCGCTGGTAACTCTTGTCGATTAAATCATCGGTTACTAAACCCCTTGCAAAATCGAAAAAACAGGCTTATACTAAAGAAAAAACAGGAGGGCACTGGTATGAAGTCCATTAAAAGCGTCCTGAAGATCGCGGGCGCGGTCATGGCCGTGATCGGCACCGTGCTTGTCGTCATCGGCTTCCTCGACGAGATTTGCGCAGGCGTCAAAAAGCTTGCCGCCTGCCGCGCACGCCGCGAGGAAATGAAGGATTACGCAGATTGAACGAACGCCTCGAAGCAGCTGCTTCGGGGCGTTTTGTACGTTAAAAATGATGGTTTTCTACAACAGGCCGCCGGCATTCCCGGCGAACCATGCGCCAATGATTTTGTGGGGAAGGCAGAAACCATCAAGCGCCGGGGCAGCGCCATACCGGATTTATTTCAAGATGCGTTTCATGCTTTCTGACAGTCGGACCCGCTCTGAGCAGCTGCTCGGGGCGGGTCCTGCATATCAATCACTCAATGTCGTGGTTGACAACGGGGGCAGGCTTGTCAAGCTGTTCGGGATGGGACAGCAGGCGCTTGAGGTGCTTGAGCGTGGTGGCGTAATAGAAGCCGTCGCAGATACGCTCGTCGGTGTTGACGGTATAGTCGATGTACTTGCGGCGCACGACGGTGCCGTCGTCAAGCACTTCGTTTTTGTGGTACTTGCAGCCGAAAGCGACGAAGACGGGCATATTGCCAAAGTCGTACAGATGGTGCACGATGGGCGGGATGCCGAGCGAGCCCATGGAAGTAAAGAAGATTGAGGCGTGGAATGGGCTGACCTCCAGCAGGAACTTTGGCAGGAAGCCGAAGTAATCGATGGTTTTGAGCAGCCAGACTACGAATTTGAACAGCACGCCGGGAATAAAGGACAGGAATTTTGCAGTCTTGTCAAAGTCACTGCCGCCGATGGCCTGCCCCTGAATGGAAGCGATGCCCTTGTTGAGTTTTTCGTAAATATCATCGATGGTGTCAGTCGGCTTCAGATGAAGCTTTGTGATCGACTCCGGCGCGGAGGTGTCCATCGAGGTCTTGACGACCATGCAGAACTGAATGTCGTCGTCGCGCGAATAGACCTGCTGCCCGGACAGGAAGCGGTTGAGCGCCGGGTATTTCGCCACGCACTGGACATAGGCGGCGAGAAATACATGCGTCACGCCGAGATTCGTATAACCTTGCTTGCGCTTTTCGCGGATGTAGCGCTCCATGGCGGAGATTTCAACGGACTCGCGGATAAAATTGGACGACCCGCCGCGCGTCGGCATGATATAATTGGCTACGACCGCCATCGGGTCAAGCGTGCGCAGCTTGCGGCCGTCGGGACGGTCGCCCCAGGTGGGGTGGTACGCGCCATCGAGATAGACCTTCGCGCCGAGCAGCGTCAGAATCCCGGCAAGCAGGAACAGCATATCAGGCAGAATCTGCCGCAGCTGGGGCCAGTTCTCCTGCGTGAATTCCTTTTCGTGCATGCCGACCAGAATGCCGAGTGCGGCGAGCAGCAGCAGAAGCAGCGGGATCGTGCTTTTGATGTGGCCGGAGACGGTCACGGCGTAAAACGCGGCGATGGCGAGATAGGCGACCCAGAACATGAACGTCAGCCACAGATACGGTGAGACGAGCGTGATCTTGATGCCGTAATAGATCGCAAGCAGAATGACGGGCACGGATGAACGGTAGAACCGGTCGCTGCCATTGCACAGGATATTCAGCACATAGAACACACAGCCCACGACCGGCAGCACGACTAAAAACCACACCGTCTTTGCGTCTGCGCCTTTCCCGCAGACATTTGCGATGCGAAGCGCTGCCGAGGCCAGCATGACCAGCGCGGCCAGCCAGATAAGCGGGTTCTTCCGGCTGACATAGTAAGCAACTCTTTTCTTCATAGCTTTATCATACCAGCCGCAGGCAGAAAAAGCAAGAACTCTGGGGAAACAGGGAAAATTTCCGCGCGGCTGCAACAAAATCGGCCGAAAGCCCGACATGATAGACGTCAGCATGTTGAACACAACGCAAAGGAGGAATGCGGCTTGGACGAAAAAGAGCTGCTGCGGCAGCTGCAAAAGCAGCGCACGGGTGCACTGGAGCAGGCGGTCGCGCAGTACGGCGCATACGTTCTGGCCATCATCCGCAACCGCAGCCGCGGCGTTCTGACGCCGGAGGACCACGAGGAAATTGCCTCAGACGTGTTTTTCGCGCTCTGGAACGGCGCGGCGCGCATCGAACGCGGGCAACTGCGGCCATGGCTTGGCGCGGTGGCGCGGAACCGGACGGCGGAGGCCATGCGCAGGCAGAACGTCTATCTTCCGCTGGAGGACGATACGCTTATCACGCTCGACCGGCTTTGGGAGCAGATGATGGAAAAGGAGCGCTGCGCAGCAGTCGCACAGGCCATGCGTACCCTGCCGGATGAGGACCGGGAGATCTTTTACCGGTTTTATGATCTGTCGCAGACAGCCGCGCAGATCGCGGAGGACTTACATTTGAACGCATCGACTGTGCGTTCGCGTCTGATGCGCGGACGGCGGACGCTGCGCGAGGCTTTGGAAAAAGGAGGTCTGTTTTGTGAAGACGACGTGGGATGAACTTATGCGCTATGCGCCGGAGCAGGAGATTCCGCTGCCCTCGATGCAGGATGGTGAGTGTGCGCGAATTTTGAACAAAACGATGGGAAAAATCAAGGAAACGAAACAGAAGCCCGCCCGGCCTGTCCGGACGGTGCTGATTGCGGCGGCCGTCGCGGCACTGCTGTGCGGCAGCGCGTTCGCGGCGCACTCCTTCGGCTGGTTCGACCGGCTGTTCGGCGAAAAGGCCGCGCTGGTCAAGGAGCACGTCACCAGCTACGACGAAACTACGACTACGGATATCACACAGCCGACGTATGCCGAGGAAGAGCAGGCTATGATTGCCGAGGGCACGATGCAGGTGCCCGACATCGCCGAGCTGTCGGATACGGGCGTATCGGCCACGACGGAGAATTTCGTGTTTACGCTCCAATCCATACTCGTCTCGAAGGATTCCGTTCTCGCAGTCATGCGTATTGACGCGCGGAACGACGAAGCTGCGGCACAGCTTGCCGCGCTGCCGGAGGCCGACGGCTACCAGAAGGAGCTTGAGCGGATGCTGTCCGTGGGTGTACGCAACAACACCGGCTTTGGCACGGATCACCGGCTGGAATGGAAAAACGGTGCCAAGGGTATGGACATTATTCAGGTAGATGGAAGCACGGCGTATGCGGTCGTGACGAACAATGGCGGCGAATTTGAACCGGGCGACCGGCTGCTGTTCCGGGCATCGTATCACGACCAAAGTGCCGACCTGTTTGAGATTCCAGTGCCGGAGCAGATGGAGCAGGAGCTGGTGATTGAGTTGGATGATCCATACTGGAAGACCGCGACGATCACGCCGATCTCCTTCCGGCTTGACGGTATTGATTCCTCGCAGAGCAGCAATTCTGTGACTGTTACACTGAAGGACGGGACGAGCTTTGATCTTGCCAGCAAGGAAAACAACTACGCGGACAGTGCCTACGGAACCTACGGTTCCATGAGTCATTCAGCAAGCTGGATGTACGACTCAGATCAGTGCAAGGAAACCTGGCTGTTCTCCCAGCTGATTGATCTGGACGAACTTGCGTCCATTACCGTGTGCGGTGTCACCTATCCGGTTTCGCCATAATAGACGCCGCCCCCTGCCGCAGCGTGCGGCAGGGGGCGGCGGTTTGTTTATGATTACTCCCGTATCTGCCGCTGCTCCAGCGCGATGCGGATGGCTGTGCCGTGGTCGGGAACGGAAGATGCGGTGATGGTGTGGCCGAGGCGTTTGCAGATCGTCCGGCAGAGATAGAGGCCGAGGCCGCTGGCCTTCTGGTCGCCGCGGCCGTTGTACCCGGTGTAGCCCTTTTCAAAGATGCGCGGCAGGTCCTCCGGCGCGACGCCGATGCCGGTGTCGCGGATGACAAGCGTTTTGGGCGCTTCAAGTTCGATGGTGATGCTGCCTGTGCGCGTATACTTGAGCGCGTTGGATAAAACCTGCTCCACCACGAACAGCAGCCATTTTTCGTCCGTCACGCACGATGCGTTCAGCGGCTCATAGCACAGCTTCAATTTTCTCCCGATGAACTCACCCGCGAACCGGCGCACGGCGCGGCGGACAATCGTATCGAGTTCACATTCGCGCAGGACAAGATCGCTGCCGCCGTTCAGCCGCAGATAGACCATAACCATTTCGACATACTGCTCGGCGCGGGAAAGTTCCTGCAAAAGCTGCCTTGCCTGCGGCGTATCCTCCTGCTGAAGCTGCAGCCGCATGGAGGCGATGGGTGTTTTGATCTGGTGCGCCCAGAGCGTGTAATAGTCAAGCATGTCCTGATACTGCGCATTCATGCGCGTTTCGAGCGCCTGCTGCTGCGCACACAGCGCCTGCACCAGCGCGCGGTAAGCCTCCTCTGGGATGGAATGCGCAGCCGGGAGCGTCTCGGGAAGCGTGGGCAGCTGGCAAAGGATCAGCCGCAGCGTCTCATGCCGCGCTTTGACCCGCCGGAAATCCAGCAGCAGAACCGCAAGCCCCAGAATGACACACAGCGCCGACGGATACCATACCGCCGCCAGCGGCAGGTGGTACAGCGCAAACGAGACGATAAAAATGACCGCGAACAGGAAAAATGCGGCGATCTTCCCCGTTTTTCCGCGCAGATACTGTAAAAATAACCGCATATCTATTATTCCACCAGATAGCCCGCGCCGACGCGCGTGGCAATAAAGCCCGCAAGACCCGCGCCATCCAGCTTTTTGCGCAGGCGCGCCATGTTGACCGAAAGCGTGTTCTCATCGACAAAGCTGTCCGTCTGCCACAGCGCCTCCATCAGCTTCTCGCGGCTGACGATTTTGCCCTTCTCCTTTAGAAGCGTCCACAAAATGCGATACTCGTTCTTGCTGAGCGGCAGCTTTTCACCGTTTACGAGCAAAGACTGATCGCCCGGCTGCAAAACGGTTCCCCGGTGCGACAGAACAGGCTCTGCGGGCGCAAAATCATATGTCCGGCGCAGCAGCGCCTGCACCTTCGCCGTCAGCACGTCCAGATCAAAGGGCTTGGCGATAAAATCATCCGCGCCCATGTTCATGGCCATGACGATGTTCATATTCTCCGATGCGGATGAAAGGAACACGACCGGCACCTGCGAAACGGCGCGGATCTGCGTGCACCAGTGATAGCCGTTGAAAAACGGCAGCGAGATATCCAGCAGCACAAGCTGCGGGGCAAAGGCCGTGAATTCTTCCATAACGGTGTGGAAATTCTGCACGCACCGCGCGTCCAACTCCCACTGCCGCAGATGCGCGCAGACGGCCTGCGCGATGCCGGGGTCGTCTTCGACCAGCAAAATACGGTACATGCGTCCGCCTCCTGAACTTTTTTTCCTCAGTATAGCACACCCGGCGGCCAGCCGCAAGAAAAGGTCAATTTCCTCTTTCTTTATTGGAAGAAATCGTGTATACTATATTCCAAATTACGCTTCTTCCGAAATGGGGGATTTTATCATGGAGCAGGAAGACAAGAACATGCAGGCGGAGCCGTCCGAAGCGCAGGAAAACCCGAAAAAGCAGCCGCAGCCCAAGGGCTACGAGGCATATCTGAGCCTGTTCGATCTGGTGCGGATGCTGGCAGTCATTACGCTGGTCTTCGTATTCTTTTTCCGTCTGAACGGCGTGAGCGGCAGCTCGATGTACCCCACGCTGGTCGATAAGGA
>ENA-UESC01001074-UESC01001074.1-human-gut-metagenome-genome-assembly--contig:-NODE-1074-length-22627-cov-37.259202_pt1 | contig 22627 bp, 18 predicted proteins | sample MGYA00242998_ERZ507999 | MGnify/ENA primary metagenome ERZ507999 (study PRJEB26167, sample SAMN06115465) | human gut metagenome | host: Homo sapiens | place: China:Hubei | collected 2016-04-27... | reverse complement strand
TATGGAAATTTTCATATTGCAAAAGGAAACGCCTGCCGCGTTTCATCCCCACCGGTCGAAAGTCTTTGGAGGGGTTGGGGGGGCGGGGGAAGGGGAACCTTTCTGGAGAAAGGTTCCCCTTCCCCCGCATTCTCCCTTACCACAAACCTTACGAAGCGATGTGCGCTTCGGTGTCGTAGATGTACAGCGGCGGGGCCTTCTTTTCGATGACCGCGTCGTTGATCACGCACTCCTTCACGCCGGGCATGGAGGGAAGCTGATACATGATGTCGAGCATGACGCTTTCCATGACGTTGCGCAGGCCGCGCGCGCCGGTCTTGCGCTCGATGGCCCTGTGGGCGATGGCACGCAGGGCGTCGGAGGTGAAGCGCAGGGTCACGTTGTCGAACTCGAACAGCTTCTGGTACTGCCGGGTGAGGGCGTTCTTGGGCTCGGTCAGGATACGGACGAGGTCGTCCTCGCCGAGATCGTCCACGTGCGTCAGGACCGGGATACGGCCCACGAATTCGGGGATGAGCCCGAACTGCACGAGGTCGGCGGGATGCACCTGTTCGAGGAGCTCGCCGAGGGTGCGCTCCTTTTTGGTCTCCACCTTGGCCCCGAAGCCCATGCTGCCGCCGCGCATACGCTGCTCGACGATCTTGTCCAGACCGATGAACGCCCCGCCCACGATGAACAGGATGTTCGAGGTGTCCATGCGGATGAATTCCTGCTGCGGGTGCTTGCGGCCGCCTTTGGGAGGGATGTTGGCTTCCGTGCCTTCGATGATCTTGAGCAGCGCCTGCTGGACGCCTTCGCCGGACACGTCGCGGGTGATGGACGGCCCGTCTGCCTTACGGGAGATCTTGTCGATTTCGTCGATGTAGATGATCCCCTTGCGGGCCGCTTCAAGGTCGTAGTCGGCATTTTGAAGCAACTGGACCAGAATGTTTTCCACGTCTTCGCCCACATACCCGGCCTCGGTCAGCGTGGTGGCGTCCGCGATGGCGAACGGCACGCGCAGGACGCGGGCCAGCGTCTTGGCGAGGAGCGTCTTGCCGCTCCCGGAGGGGCCGACAAGCAGGATGTTGCTCTTTTCGAGCTCCACACCGTCGTCGCCCTTGAGGGCGTCGGCGTAAAAGACGCGCTTGTAGTGGTTGTGCACCGCCACGGCGAGGATCTTTTTGGCCTCGTCCTGCCCGATGACGTATTCGTCGAGGCGGGCCTTGATTTCCTGCGGGGTAAGCAGGCGTTCGTCTTCGCGGACCTGCTCGATGGCGTTCTGGGCCATCATTTCGTTGCAGGTGGCGATGCACTCGTCGCAGATGTGCACGCCGTCCGGCCCGGAGACGAGCTGGTTCGCCTGCGTTTCGGTTTTGCCGCAGAAAGAGCAGCGGGGTTCGTTCGGGGGAGTGGTATTGGGCATCTCTCTTCCTATTCGGACTTTTCGGCGAGGAGGTCACGGCGGGAGGCGAGAACCTTGTCCACCAGACCATAGGCCTGCGCCATTTCGGCGGTCATGAAGTTGTCGCGTTCGGTATCCTGGGCGATCTTTTCGATGGGCTGGCCGGTATGCTTCGCCAGCAGCCCGTTGAGGGTCTCGCGCATACGCAGGATCTCGCGGGCATGGATGTCGATGTCGGTGGCCTGTCCCTGGAATCCGCCGAGGGGCTGGTGGATCATCACCTGGCTGTTGGGCAGGGCGTAGCGCATACCCTTCTGGCCCGCGCTGAGGAGGAAGGCTCCCATGCTGGCGGCGCGGCCCATGCACACGGTGGCGATGGGCGGGGTGATGTAGTTCATGGTATCGTAGATGGCCATGCCCGCCGTGACGGAGCCGCCGGGGCTGTTGATGTAGAGATAAATCTCTTTTTCCGGGTCCTGCGATTCGAGGAAAAGCAGCTGGGCGCAGATGAGGGACGCCACCGCGTCGTTGACCTCGGAGCCGAGGAGCACGATGCGGTCTTTCAGCAGGCGGGAAAAAATATCATAAGCGCGTTCGGTGCGGCCCGACGTTTCGACGACGATGGGCACCGTCATATCAAGAATATCTTGCATACTGTCTCCATATGATAATTGGGCATCAGGGCTTTCCCCGTCAGATAAGCACGATTGCGCCGTTGTCTCGGGATGAAGCCATAAAAACGGGAAATAGCACAGGGCCCCCATACAATAAAGAGGGGAGTGCGGACACTCCCCTCTCCTTATTTTTCCCAAAAAGCGGGCGGAAAACGGACTAGTCCGCGTTCTTGGGCTCGCTCAGGCTCACGGCGGGGACTTCGTTGATCTTCGCCTTGCTGTAGACCATTTCCAGGGCCTTGTCAGCGAGGATGCGGTCGCGCAGCTCATAGATCAGGCCGCTCTTGTGATAGGCTTCGCTGACCTTCTTGTAGTCCTGCTGGGCGCGCATGGCCATGCCGTAGATGGCCATTTCCACTTCCTGATCGTTGACGGTGATGTTTTCCTTCTGGGCGAGGGCCATCAGGAACACCTGGGGACGCAGGGTTTCGAGGGCTTCCTTCTTGGCTTCTTCGCGCTTTTCTTCCTGAGCCTGGTCCTTGCGGAGGTCGTCGAGGCCCATGCGCTGGAGCTTCATGGCCTGTTCCTGCACCACGCGCTCGACGCGGGCGTTCAGCATGGAATCGGGGATTTCGAAAGAAACCTTTTTAAGGAGGCCGTCGATGAGCTTCTTCATGGCTTCGCTGCGGGCGGCCTGAGCCTTCGTGGCGGAAACGTGCTCGACGATGGAGGCCTTCATCTTTTCCAGGCTTTCCTGGCCGACCTTCTGAGCGAACTCCTCGTTCACTTCGGGCTTCTGGCTGGTCTGGATCTTGTTCACCTTGATGGTGAAGATGACGGTCTTGCCGGCAAGCGGCTTGTGGGGGTAGTCGGCGGGGAAGTTCACGGGGCCGGTCTTTTCTTCGCCGACCTTGGCGGTCTTCACGAGGGCTTCGAAATCGGGGAGGGCCTGGCCCTGGCCGAGGGCCACGCCGAAGTTTTCGCCCTGCACGTCGTCGATCTTGTTGCCTTCCTCATCGGTGCCGGAGTAGTCGACATCCACGGTGTCGCCGTCCTGGGGCAGGCGATCTTCGGTCACTTCGGTAAGTTCCGCCATGCGGCCGCGGAGGTTTTCAATGATTTCGTTCACGTCGTCGTCGGACACGTCGGCCTTGGCCTGATCGACTTCGAGGCCTTCGTAGTTGGGGAACTCGATTTCGGGCAGCACGTCGAAGGTGACGTTGCACTTGAATTCGGTATCGCGGGCGAAGGCGTCATGGTTGTCCATTTCCATGCTGGAAACGGGGGTCAGGCTGGAGTCCTTGAGGGTCTTCTGGAGGAGGCCGTTGATCTCGTCCTGCGTGGCGCGGGCGTACACGTCTTCGCCGAAGCGCTTTTCCACTACGGACGCGGGGACTTTACCCTTACGGAAGCCGGGCAGGGACAGATCCTTCTGGAAGCCCTTGACGGCGGTGTTGATAGCGGCGTTCACATCATCCGCGGTCAGGGTGAAGGCGATCTTTTTCCGGGTAGGGGAAAGGTTTTCAACGACAAATTCCATGGGGATTCCCTCCTTAGGGGAGCCGACCTGCTCAAGGGCGGACGGACGAGCTTTTTATCAATCAAAACACGAAGTTTATGAATGCACCGGAAGGCTTTCTGGTGCGAGAGGGGGGAGTTGAACCCCCACGGAAATCCGCTGGATTCTAAGTCCAGTGCGTCTACCAATTCCGCCACTCTCGCCAGTCGGCACACAAAGGAGGGACTCTACTGCGAAATCCCAAAAATCGCAAGTTCCATCCTGTTCAGGTGGGGTTAGGTGGTACGGGAGAGAGCCGCCGCTTCGTCCTCATACTCCTTCAGCTTCCTGTAGAGCGTGGCGACGCCGATGCCGAGGGCGGCGGCAGCGGCCTTCTTTCCGGGCGTGTCGTCCCCGCAGCGGCGGACGGCGTCCAGAATGGCGTTGCGTTCCAGATCGCGGAGCGGGATGATCCCGCCGGGCGGGAGGGGGGCGGAGGGGGAAGGCGCGGAAGAGGGCAAGGCCCCGCGCACGGAGGCGGGGAGCATGTCAGGATGCAGGACCCCGCCGGACGGGGCCATGTTGACCATAAACTCCATCACATTCTCGAACTCGCGCACGTTGCCGGGCCAAGGGTAGGCGGAGAGGGCCGCGAGCATGTCCGGGCCGAGCGACGGGACCGGCTTGTTGAACCGGGCACTGTAGCGGGCGAGGAAATGGGAGGACAACAGTTCGATGTCGCCGTGCCGATCGCGCAGGGGAGGCACCTGCAGCGGGATCACGTTCAGGCGGTAGAAGAGATCCTCGCGGAAACGGCCTTGGCGCACCGCTCCGGCAAGATCTTCGTTCGTCGCCGCGATAATACGGATATCCACCTCAATGAGCCGGTTGGAGCCGAGGCGGGTGAAGGCCCGTTCCTGCAGGACGCGGAGCAGCTTCACTTGCAGGTAGAGCGGCATGGTGCTGATTTCGTCGAGGAACAGCACGCCCTTGTGGGCCAGCTCGAATTTGCCGATGCGCCCCTTGGCGCTCGCTCCGGTGAACGCGCCGCCCGTGTAGCCGAACAGCTCGCTTTCGAGCAGGGCGTCGGGGATGGCCCCGCAGTTGATGCCGATGAAGGGCTTGTCCCGGCGGCCGCTGGCGGCGTGGATGGCCCGGGCGACGAGTTCCTTGCCGGTGCCGGATTCGCCGGTGACGAGGACCGTGGACGTGGAGCCCGCGATCTGGCGGATTTGATCTTTCAGCTGGAGCATGGCGGGCGAGCGCCCGATGAGGTTTTCGACGCCGGAAAGGGAGTCCCCGAGGGAAGAGACGCGATCCGCCATGCGCGGCAGGGACTCGAAGGTGAAGACCGTGGCAAAATGGTAGTCCGACGGCGCGAGCGGGGTCATCTGGCCCATGAGCGTGTACTTGCGGCTCCGGGCGGTGACCACGAATTCCTCGAGATCCGAAAAGGATTCCCCGGTCCGTTTGAACTGCACGTCCGTGGGCAGGCCGTCGTCCTTGAGCCCGAGATCACGGCGGGCGATGTCGTTCAGATAGGAAATGCCGCCCTTGGCGTTGAAGATGACGATGCCCCGGCTGTTGATTTCGAGAATCCGCAGCATGATGTCGAGGAATGACCGGGCGCGGAGCAGGTCGGCGTGGTCGTGGAGCTTGTGCAGGATGAATTCCGCGCAGCGCTCGATGAACTGGACGTACACGTCCTTGTGCCCGAGGACACGGGCGCGGTCCTCGTCGGTGGAGCAGACGAGCCCGATGACGCCGAGCACGTCGCTGCCGTCGATGATGGGCGTGCTGATGGAAAGGGTTTCGCGGCAGAGGTCGCGCCCCGGGCAGCGGGTGCAGATGAAATGCTCGCGGGGCGTCTCCATGACGAACGAGCGCCGGATGCGCATGACGTGGCGGTAGGTTTCGCCCTCGGCGCGGATGTTTTCCCCGACCCCGGAGGCATAGAGGCCCGTCCCGGCGAGGCGGTTCAGGCCCGCGTCCACGACTTCCACATCCACGCCGACCACGCGGGCGATGAGTTCCGCATAGTCGGCCACCGTATCCCGGATGTCCAGCAGCATGGGCATTTAGGCTATCCAGATGACGTTGGCCTGACGCCCGCAGATCCCGTCCCGGCGGTAGGAGAAGAAGCTGTCCGGCATGGACGCCGTGCACAGATCGAGGCCGAAGATGCCTTCGTCCGGCAGGCCCGCCTCCAGCAGCTGATCGCGGGTCAGCCGCCAGAGGTTCATGGTCTTGTCGCGGGCGTTGAACCAGTTGGCGAAATCGGGGCCCCATTCCTTGCCGTAATTGACGAATTCCGAGCGCTGCGGCCCGAGGCTCGGGCCGCGCACGGCGAGCAGATCGCGGGCGTCGAGGCCGTAGCGCCCGCAGAAGGCCGCGATGCCGGACTGGAGGAAACGCAGGCGGTTGCCGCGCCAGCCGATGTGGAAGGCCGCGATGTGCCGCCCTCCCTTGTGCGCGACGAGGACGGGCTGGCAGTCGGCGGTCTTGATGATCAGGCCGATGCCGGGTTTGTCCGTGGCAAGGCCGTCCCCTTTGGGAAAGGCGGGCGGCTCCACAAACCGCTCCAGCGGCGAGGCCGGGGGATCGAAAACGAGCGTATCGCCGTGGATCTGATCGAGTTCGGCGATTTCGGCAAGCTCAAGAGATGCGGCGAGATCCAGCCGGTTGGCCGAGACGCGCAAGGGATCGTCCCCTACCGTATAGGCGATGTTCCCGCCTCCATAGGGCCCTTCCGAAACGCCCCAGTCGCGGGTCTGGAAGGCGCAGCGGACGCCCGGGGCGCCGGGAAAGGCGAAGGGGATGAAGCTCAGAGCCATATGAGTTCCTTTTCGGTAGCGTAGCCGTGCATGGGGATGTCCAGAGGCCCGGCGGGAAATGCGGCGAGCTGGAGGGAGTGGACCAGCGCGAGCCGCTTCGCGCCGCCCCAGCCGGGCAGGGCGAGCAGACGGTCGTAGAAGCCCTTGCCGTACCCGAGGCGCGCCCCGGCGGGGCTGATGCCCACGGCGGGGACCAGAATCAGATCCGGCAGCCGGAGAGACGCATCCGTCCCGGAAGGCGGGACGAAGGTTCCGGCGGCGTCCTGCCCCCATCCCGTGCGGGGCAGGGGTACGCACGCGGGGCCGGGCTCGGAGAGGCCGAAGGCGCCGGGCGCCAGTTCATCATAGCCCCGGCACAGGACGAATTCCATGATTCCTTCGCCCGCGCTCGGCGGGAGGCAGCGGGGCAGGAGCACCTGTTTGCCTTCGGCCCACGCGCGTCTGATAATTTCATCGGTGGAGATTTCGTTCCGCACGGCGATATACATGGCGACAGTACGGGCGTCGCGCCACTCGGGGAGGGCGAGGACACGCCGCTGGACGGCGGCGGAATGGCGTTCCCACTCGGCGGGGTCAAGGGCTTTACGGGCGCGTATCAGCTCGGAACGCAAGACATTTCTGTCCGGGGCGGCGAGGCCGGAGGGCGTACCCCTCGCAGAAGGGGAGGTCGGGGGAAGGGACATGGCGCACCTTTGTCAAACCTGAAACAATAGGTTAGGGTACGAAAGATCAGTGAAGCGGAATCCCTTGCAGGGAAAGGCAAGCCGGTATACCCTGCAACCCCAACAGTACAAGGAAGTTGCCGACATGCCAAGCGCCCAGCCTCTTTCGTCCTTTGCGGTCCCCGCTTCCGGAACTTCCGGTGCGACGGCCCCGTCCTCCGGGGTCCGCACATGGATCGTCATGGGCGATCTTCACGACAAGGCAGCCCGGCTTGGCGAAATCCAGGGGCTGGAAGAGGCCGACGGCATCATCGTCACCGGCGATCTGACCGTCACCGGCGGCGCGGCGCAGGCCCGTAATGTGCTTGAGAAGCTCACCCGCTACAATCCCGTCATTTACGCGCAGATCGGCAACATGGATCGCGCCGAAGTCACGGACTGGCTTGCCAAGCAGGGATGGAATACCCATTTATGCGTACGTGAGCTGGCTCCCGGCGTCGCGCTCATGGGGCTTGGCGGCTCCACGTTCACGCCGTTCGGTACGCCGAGCGAATTTCCCGAGTCCCGCTTTGCGGACTGGCTCGAACACATGTGGAGGGAGGCCCGGACGTATCGTCATGTGGTGCTTTCCGTGCATACGCCTCCGCATGACACGCTGTGCGACATCGTCGGGGACGGAATCCACGTTGGTTCCTCCGCCGTACGTGACTTCATTCTGGACGCGCAGCCTGATGTGTGCCTGTGCGGACACATCCATGAATCCCGCGCCGTGGATCGCCTCGGACGCACCGTGCTGGTCAATCCCGGCGCGTTTGCGACGGGCGGCTATGCCGTCCTGCGGCTTGCGGGGGACGACCTGTCGGTGACGCTTCACATGCTGGACTGACCGGTTCGCCCGGATCGTCGCTTCCCCGCCCGGACCGCTGGCCTGTCCGTGCGCAGGGGCATTTGTCACCGCCGGAAAAATTTTTTGGAAACCCGCGTCTTGCGGCCTTGCCCGCCTTCCGTATTCTCCGGAAAGGCTTTCTCCCGGCGAGGCCCGTATGCATGGGGCTCCTTCGGAGACGCCGAGCGAACGGCGCGTCCGAGCCCGCGATTTTTGCGGCCGCCCGCGCCAGCCGGACGGCACCCCGATACTTTTTTGTTTTTTTGAGGAAACATATGACCGATTCTGAAAAGATCGCAGCCCCGGCGGAACAGCCGGCTGCGTCCGAAAAGCCCATGTCCGCCGCTGCGGATGCCGTTGAAACCCCTTCCGAGCCCGCTCCCGAAAAGAAGCCCCGCCGCCCGCGCCGCAAGAAGTCTGCCGTGGAGCAGGCCACGCTGGAACTTTCCGCTCCGGAGAACGCCGTGCCGGCGCAACCCGTGGAGGAACAGTCCGTGTCGGCCCCGCCCGCGCCCGAGGCTCCCGCACGGAAACGCCCCGCGCCGAAGCAGTCTGCGGCGAAAACAGCCCGGAAACAGTCCGAGCAGCCGAAACAGCCTGTTGAGGCGCCTGTGGAGCCGAAGCAGCCTGAACAGCCCGTGTTGACCGAACATCCCGTTCAGATTCCCGCCGTCGCCGCTTCCGTTCTGCCCGCCGAGGCGGTTGCGTCCGCCGTTCCCGCCGTGTCCGAACCCGCCGCCGTCCCTGCCGTCGCCTCGCCGGAGGAATCCGCTGCCGCCGATGCTTCCGAAACCGCCGAAGGCGATGCCGCCGCACCCGCGAAGCGCCGCCGTTCCCGCCGCAGCGGTCGGGGCCGCCGCCGTCCCGCCGAAGGCGATGCCGCCGTTGACGCAGCCGCGCCGGAAGCGGGTGAAACGCCCATTCTTGATGAGCCCGTAGCCGCCGACGCTCCGGCTGAGGCCTTTGCCGAATCCGCGCCCGCCGTCGAAGATGAGCCCGCAGGGGCTGAATCCGGGCAGGAATCCGCCGCCACGGGCGAAGAGGCTCCCCGCAAACCCCGCTCCCGTTCCCGCCGCCGCAAACCCGCGCGTCCCGCCGCCGAACAGGCTGAGGAGACGCTGAAGGACCAGCAGGCCGCCGTGCCCGAGGATGAGGTGTTCGTTTTTGATGATGATGACGACGACGGACCCGCTGCCGCTCCCGCCGAAGCCGAGGGTGAGGAGGCGCGCGCGCCTCGCGTGCCGCGCAAGCCGCGCCGCCGCCGGAACAAGAAGGCCTCGGCTGCCGCCGCGCTGCAGGAAGCCGAGGACGAGTCCGCCGAGGAAGGCGAAGAGGAACAGGACGCCAAGAAGGGCCGCAAGTCCGCCAAGGCCGCCGCGTCCGGCGTGGACCGCAAGATGCTGGTCAGCGTCCTGCCCGGCGATATGGTCGAGGTGGTGCTCACCGAAGACGGCTCCGTGCGCGAGTACTACGTGGAGATGACCCATCAGGCCAAGATCCGGGGCAACATCTACAAAGGCGTCATCAACAACATCGACACCAATTTGCAAGCCGCCTTCGTCAATTACGGGAACGTGAAGAACGGGTTCCTGCAGATCGACGAAGTGCACCCCGAATATTACCTCCAGCCCCACGAACCCACCAAGGGCCGCAAATACCCGCCCATCCAGAAAGTGCTCAAGCCCGGGCAGGAAGTCCTCGTGCAGGTCGTGAAGGAGCCCAACGGCTCCAAAGGCGCGTTCCTGACCACATGGCTGTCGCTCGCCGGGCGTTTCCTCGTGCTGACGCCGGGGCAGGAGCAGATCGGCATTTCCCGCAAGGTGGAGGACGGCGAGGAGCGCAACCGTTTGCGCGAGCTCATCCGGGGCCTTGAGCCCGGCGAAGGGCTTGGGGCCATCGTCCGCACCGTGAGCGCGGGCACGAGCAAGACCACGCTCCAGAAGGACCTCTCTTTCCTCAAGCGCGTCTGGAAGGATATCCGCAAGCGCGCCACCACGGAAAAGGTCCCCTCCCTGATCTATCAGGAACCGGGCCTCGCCAGCCGGAGCGTTCGCGACTATCTGTCCGACGACGTGTCCGAAGTCTGGGTGGACAACGCGGAAACCGCCGAAGCCATCCGGGAGATGGCTTCCCTGCTGTTCCCGCGCAAGGGCGACCTCGTGCATCTCTATGAGAAGCATGACAAGACCCTTTGGGAAAACTTCGGCCTTCTCAACCAGATCGAGCAGGTACATTCCCGCGAAGTGCTCATGCCGTCCGGCGGGCGTCTGGTGTTCGACCAGACCGAGGCGCTTATGGCCATCGACATCAACTCCGGCAAGATCGGCGGCAAGACGAATTTTGAGGCTATGGCCTTCCGTACGAATATGGAAGCGGCGACGGCCATCGCCCGCCAGCTTCGCCTGCGCGACATCGGCGGGCAGATCGTCATCGACTTCATTGAAATGCGCGATCCCGAGCATTGCCGTGAGGTTGAAAAAGAACTCCGCAACGCCATGAAGGGCGATCGCGCCCGTCACGACATCGGCAAGATGAGTTCTTTTGGCCTGCTCCAGATCGTACGCCAGCGGACCGGCTCCTCGGCAATCTCTATCAGCATGGAGACCTGTCCGCACTGCAAGGGGACGGGCCAGCGCCGCAATATGGAGTGGCAGTCCGTACAGACGCTTCGCGACCTGCACCGCGCCATGCGCAGCGCTGCGGCGGCGGGGCAGACCGAGTACGCCCACAGCGTGGACGCCGAGCTCGGGCTGTATCTTCTGAATCACAAGCGCGAACGGCTCTCGCTCATGGAAAAGGAATTCCACATCCGTCTGGATATCCGCATCGAGGGCATTTCTTCCACGCCGACAGCCCCAGCACAGCAGCAGGGCCATCAGCACAACGGGCAGAACAATGGCAGGTAACGGCAAGAAAGTGCTCCTGCACGCCTGTTGCGGGCCGTGCAGCATCATGTGCATCCAGTCGTTGCGCGACGAGGGCTATGACGTCACGGGATACTTCGCCAATCCGAACATCCATCCCGTCTCCGAATATTTTCGGCGGCGGGAGGCGATGGAACAGGTGGCGGAACAGATGGATCTGCCCATGTTGTGGCAGGACGATGTGTATGATCTGCCCGGCTGGCTCAAGATGGTGCACGATTTGGGTATCGCGGACAATCAAGGGTATGCCCGCTGCGGCTACTGCTACGAGAGCCGTCTTGCCCTGACCTGCGCCATCGCCTCGGAGAACGGTTTCGACTGCTTTACCACAAGCCTGTTGTATTCCCGGCACCAGCAGCACGACGCCATCCGGGGAATCGGAACCCGCGTCGCGGCGTCCGGTGACTACAGGAGCGACGCCGGATTCGGTTCCGAGTTCCTGTACCGGGACTTCCGCCCCTTGTGGCAGGCCGGGATCGACCGCTCCAAGGAAATGGGCCTGTACCGCCAGAACTACTGTGCGTGTATTTTCAGCGAATACGAGCGGTTTGAGAAGAAGCTGAGGAAGCTGTAGAAGATTGGAGGGGGCGGGGAGAACTTTCTTCAGAAAGTTCTCCCCGCCCCCTCCAATCTACCCCCACCCCTTTCAAAGACTTTCGTATAGGTCAATGGAAGGTGAGGTGATATGCAGGCCCTTTTCGGATACGGACGTCTCCCGACTCTGTGGAAAAGCAGGGCGTTGGGGATGTTTCGAGCATTATATGGAGTGTTACAGCTTGTTGCTTGGCTCTGCCATAGGGTATGATTGTTTCATCTCAACAGTATGGTAAAAATACAGTCTTTTCCTCCAGTTTTCCGTTAACGGGTTCTATGGCTGGGGAATTGGTTATCTCCTTGGAACTTCAAGAAAGAGAACATTAATCGTCTGCTGTGCCGCAACCTTTTGCTTAGGCTGGGTTTGTCATGGAAATAAAGAAAGCGCCCGAATAGAAGTTCGGGCGCTTTCTTATGGCTTTTTTCAGTGGAGCCGGGAGACGGATGCCTCTGAAACGGAATACCGTATCCCCTTCAACCGCTATTGACCCATACGAAAATCTTGGGAGGGAGAGGGGAGGGGGGCAGGGAGGGGGAGGGAACCTTTCTGGAGTAAGGTTCCCTCCCCCTCCCCGATGTTTTCTTTGTTAATCCGCCAGAATCGTCTCGTTCTTCAGTTCGATCTTGGCATTGGAACGGAGCAGGCTGAGGAAGCCGCGGAACATCTGCTCACGCTTGGCGTTGAGCACGGCGTCGGTGATCTGCGGAGCGGCGGTCTTCCAGTCTTCGTCGCTCGGCGTCACGACTTCGGCCACGCGGGCGATGACCGCGCCGCCGTCGAGCGTGTAGGCCACGGGGAACCATTCGTTCACCTTGGCGGCGAAGGCGGCTTTGGCCAGTTCGGCGTTCATGCCCAGCTCGCCCATGTAGCCCTGACGGCCGACCGGTTCGGTCTTCTTGAGCTTGCCCTGAAGTTCCTTGGGCAGATCGGCGGTAAAGGTCTTGCGTTCGGCATTGGCGGCCTCGAAGGCAAGCGTGCGGGCCTTGTCCTGCTGGAGGCGAGCCTTGATGTCGTCCTTCACGGCGTCAAGCGGCTTCACGGTCTGAGGCTTGGATTCGTTTACCTTGGCGATGACATAGCCGGTCTTGGTCACGAAAGGCGTGTCCAGCACGGTGCCGGGCTTGGCGGCCAGCAGCGCGGGCAGGTTTTCAGGCTTGATGCCCATCTTTTCGGTCAATTCGGTCGTGTTGACGAGGCCGGTTTCCTGCGGGGCCAGCTTGAGCGGTTCCCCGGCTTCCTTCAGCGACTTGCCGCCGATGACCGCGAGCTGAACCTGTTCCAGCGCTTCCTGTACCTTGCCGGAGGCTTCATCCTGCGCCAGACGGGTGCGGATCTGATCCTTCACTTCATCCAACGGCTTCTGCCCGGCGGCCTTCTTTTCTTCAAGCTGGATGAGGTGCCAGCCGAACTGCGTCTTGACGGGCTCGGAAAGCTCGCCGGGGTTGAGGGCGAAAGAAGCCTTGTCGAACTCGGGAACCATCTGCCCGTGCGCGAACCAGCCGAGTTCGCCGCCCTGCGGGCCGCTGCCCGGATCTTCGGAGACTTCCTTGGCGACCTCGCCGAAGTCTTCGCCGGCCTTGATGCGCTTGGCGATTTCTTCGATCTTGGCCTTCGCCTTGGCCTGATCCTCGGCGGACGCCTTGGCGTCGCTCAGGATGAGGATGTGGCGGGCGCGCACCATTTCGGGGGTGGCGAACTGGGCGGCGTTCTTTTCATAGTACTCGGATACGGCGGCGTCGCTGATGTTCTGGGCGGCGGCCAGCGCTTCCGCGCCGATGAGCAGGTATTCCACGTCGGCCTGCGGGGGCACGGTGAAGGATGCCTGATTGGCTTCGTAATAGTCCTTGATCTGCGCGTCGTCGACGGTAACCTTGGAGGTATAGTCTTCCAGCGGGTAGAAAACATACTCCAGAATGCGGCGTTCGCCTTCATAGCGGAAGAGATCGCGCACTTCGGCTTCGGGAACGAAGGCCCCGGCGGTGACGTCCGCGCGGAGCTTGTTCATCAGCATGTTGTTGCGGAGCTCGGCTTCGAAGTTGCCGGGGGTGTTGCGCTGGGCCTTGATCACGCGGACATAGGCGTCGGGATCGAACTTGCCTTCGGCGTTGTGGAAGGCGGGGAAGCTTTCGATGAGCTTGCGCAGCTCCACGGGCGTCACGACGATGCCGACGCGCTTGGCTTCCTGCATGATGAGGTTTTCGAGAATGAGGTTCTGGATGAGCTGCTGCTTGAGCTGCATCGCCTTGAGGCCGGCCGCATCGAGATCGGGATACTGGGCGCGCACCTGCTGCTCAAGCTGTTCGTATTTCCGCTGGAACTCCTGAATGGTGATGGGTTCCCCGTTCACGGTGAGGATGACCGTGGAAGGGCCGCCCGTCAGGCCGCCGACGCCCCAGAAGACGAAGACCAGAATGATGATGCCAAAGGCGATTTTGACGCCCCACGATTGGGCGTTGGCTCGAATGAGATCCAGCATGACAGCTCCAGTTCAAAGGTTACGGGCCCCGGGAAGCCGTACGGCGCCCCGCACGGCTTCCCGGGATCCGGCTTACATTTTTTCTTTTACGGCGTTCAACAGGCCGCCGGACCGGATGATGTCCAGTTCGGCCGCCGAGAGATCATTCCTTACAGGAAGAACGCCCACGCCCGCAATCTCAATGTTCGTCACGCCGCCGGGCGTGATTTCCGTGAGCGGGATGCGGATATCCGCACCTTGAGCGACCTTAGCATAATCTTCCCTGTTCACGAAGACCAGAGGCAGAATGCCGAAATTCACGAGATTGGCGCGGTGGATGCGGGCCATCGACAGGGCGATGACGGCTCTGATGCCGAGATGGCGCGGGGCCAGCGCCGCGTGTTCGCGGCTGGAGCCCTGACCATAGTTTTCGCCAGCCACGATGACGCCGTTGCCTCCCGCTTCGGAGACGGCGCGGGCGCGCTTCACGAAATCGGGGTCCACGCGCACGAACACGTGCTCGGAAATGGCCGGGATATTGGAGCGCAGGGCGAGGATTTCCGCGCCCGCGGGCATGATGTGGTCGGTGGTGATGTTGTCGCCGAGGCGGATCACGACGTTGGCTTCGAGCACGTCTCCGGACGCGTCGAGGCGGGGGAATTTCTCCAGCGCCACGATGTTCGGGCCGCGCAGGACTTCGACGCCGTCACCGTTTTCCGGCGGGAACACGAACAGGTGCCGGATGGACGGCGGATCGGCGGGCAGTTCCGGCTTGGCGGGCGGGGTCCCCCATGTGGCGGGATCGGTGAATTTGCCGTTCAGGGCTGCTTGGGCGGCGGTCAGAGGGCTGACCAGATAGACCTTGGCGTCCTTGGTGCCGCTGCGCCCTTCAAAGTTGCGGTTGAAGGTACGTGCGCTTACGCCGGAGGTGACGGGTGCGCCGCCGGAACCGATGCACGGGCCGCAGGAACATTCGAGCAGGCGCGCGCCGGAGCCGATGAGCGGCTCAAGGAGCCCTTCCTGCGCCAGCATGGTGAGCACCTGCTTGGAGCCGGGGGAAATCATGGCGTCGGTGCCGGGATTGATGCGGTGCCCGTCGAGGATCTGCGCGACCAGCTTGAGGTCCGCGTAGGAGGAGTTCGTACAGGAGCCGATGCAGACCTGCTCGACGGGCAGGCCGTCGAGTTCGGCCACGGGCACCACGCGGTCGGGCATGTGCGGCTGCGCGGCCAGCGGGACCAGCGCGGAAAGATCGATGGCTTCCTCTTCATCATACGCGGCATCGGCGTCAGGGCCGAGTTCCCGCCAATCGGCTTCGCGGCCCATGGCCTTGAGGAAGGCGCGGGTCACGCCGTCGGAGGGGAAGAGGGTGCCCGTGGCGCCGAGTTCCGCGCCCATGTTGGCGATGGTGGCGCGTTCCGGCACGGAGAGGGTGGCGACGCCGGGCCCGGCGTATTCGAACACGCGGCCCACGCCGCCCTTGACGGTGCGGCGGCGGAGCAGTTCAAGGATGACGTCCTTGGCGGAGGCCCAGCCGGTGAGCGCCCCGGTCAGGAAGACGCGCACGACCTTGGGCATGGGGATATAGTAGGGCTCGCCCGCCATCGCCAGCGCGACGGAAAGCCCGCCCGCGCCCATGGCGAGCGAGCAGATGCCGCCCGCGGTGGGGGTGTGGCTGTCGGAGCCCACGAGGGTCGCGCCGGGTTTGGCGAAGTTTTCGAGGTGGAGCTGGTGGCAGATGCCGGTGCCGGGCCCGGAGTACACGCCGCCGAATTTGGCCGCCACGGTGCGCAGGAAGCGGTGGTCGTCAGGGTTGCGGAAGTTCATCTGGAGCGTGTTGTGGTCCACGTAGCTCAGGGAAATATCGGTCTTGACCCGGGGGATGCCCAAGGCTTCGAACTGGAGCCACGCCATGGTCCCGGTGGCGTCTTGGGTCAGGGTCTGGTCGATGCGCAGACCGATTTCGCTTCCGGGCGTCATGGTGCCGGAAACAAGGTGACTGCCGATGATTTTCTGTGTGAGGTTCATATGCTTCCCTTTTGTCTGGACTGCGTTGAAGCCGAGGGGCGCACCCCAACCGGGCCGGCTGGCGCGAAAGGAGATAATCTACGCGGATAGCTGAACAAAGGCAAGAAGTTGCCTTTTTGCCATTTTGCAACCCCGCGCCGATGATGGCTTTTGGAAGGAGGAACCTGTTTTTTCAGGGCACGGGTGTGTGTCGCCGAGTATGCGTGTTATTTTTTTTAAAAAAGTACGAACAGTGTCGGAATTGTTGGGTAAATGATTATAACATGCGGAAATAAAATAAAAATTGAATTGACGGAAAATCATTTTTCCGGGTAATACATTTTTGAAAAAGATAACACAATATTGTGCCGTGTTATTCAAAACAAGGAGTTCGCCATGCTTTTCAAAGTGTTGCTTGCGGGGATGTGTTCACTCTGCCTCGTTGGGACCGCCACTCTTGCCTCCGCGCATGAATTCATCGTCAAACCCGACAAAACGCAGGCCGCCAAGGGCGAAAGCGTGGGCGTGCAGGCGCAGGCGGCGCACGTATTCATGATCAGCGAAGAGGCCGAGCCGGTGGAGACCGTGGTGGTCGAACTCATTCAGGGCAACGCCAAGGAGCCCGTGAAGCTTGCCGAAGACGCCAAGGTGAAGGCGCTTGTGGGCAAGGCGGCCCTCCCTGCGGACGGCCCCGCCATAATCGTCGGGCATCGTCTGCCGCAGACCTGGAGCGACACGACCGAAGGCGTGCTGGAGGGCGGCCGCAAGGATCTCGAAGCCAAGGGCAAGAAGGTCCTCAAGGTCGGCAAGTATGAGAAGTTCGCCAAGACCATGCTCAATCCCGCCGCGAATGACGGATTGTACAAGAAGGTTTTGGGGCACGATCTTGAGATCGTGCTGTTGACGAATCCCGCCGACATCAAGGCCGGTGACGACATCAAGGCGGAAGTGCTGCTGAACGGCAAGCCGGTAAAGGCCCCGCTTGGCCTGACCTACGACGGGTACAGCGCCGAGCAGGATGCCTACATGGCCAAGGCTGAAACCGGCGCGGACGGCATGGCGTCGTTCAAGGTGACCAAGCCCGGCCTGTGGATGCTGCGTACCGAAGTTACCGAAAAGCTCACCGACGGGAGCGCCGACAAGCGCAACATGCGCGCTACCTATGTTTTCCCGGTGATGAAGTAGGGAGCAGGGAAAAGGAAGGCTGTGGAGGGGCGAGGGAACCTTTCTGAAGAAGGGGAGCACCCCCACGGTTCCCTCGCCCCTCCCCAAACCCCTCCTCTCCCCCTCCAAAAATTTCCATAAGGGCCGATGGAGGGTGGGGCGGCATGGAAATTTTCCGTTGGGAATACGTCTCCCGGCGGGGCGCTAGGAAAGAGCGTTTCTGCTGTGTCGGGGCGCGGCCCGGCGGCATTGTTCGTGGGAAGGATGCGCGGGTGTCCCGGCTGGATGGGGAAAGCCCGATGCGGATTGAGTGTGAGATGAAAGTGGAGTGCCCGGAGGCTCCGTTTCCGGTGTTCCCTTTCCAAGGAGAAGATATGTTGAGACGTGTAGTGTTGGCCGCCCTGTTGGTTCTGGGCTGGTTTTCCGCGGACGCGCAGGCTCACGCGCTGCTGGCGAAGGAGCTGGCGTCCGGAGATGCCCGTGTGGTGGCGTTCTCGTATTCCACGGGCGACGTGGCGGCGTATGCCGAAGCGAAGCTGTACGGCCCGGACAGCGCGGATGTGGAGTTTCAGAACGGGCGTACGGACGCTCAGGGAAGATTCGCGTTCCTTCCGGACAAGCCCGGCACATGGACCATCGTGGTTGCGGACAACATGGGGCATAAGGTTTCCCATCCCATGACAATCACGCTTTCCGATGGAGGTACGGTGGAACGCGAGGTCGCCCCGTCCGGATTCAGCGAATCGCTGCGGGCCTTGCCGGTCCTGTTCCGGGCGGTGCTTGGTGTGAGCCTGCTTTTGAACCTGTTCCTCGGGCTGGCCCTGTTCCGGCATCGTGCGGGGAGGCGGGCTTAGGGATGCGCTTCTGCATCCGCCGGAGTGGAACCGTCATCTCTAGGCAAGGGATAGGTCTAATATGAGAGGGGCGGGGGCCGGTGGAAAGGGCCTTTCGGTTTTGCCTTGGGGGGCAAGGAAAAGCGGGAAGGGGGCGTGTCGCGGAGCCCCTCTTTTTTCTTTTTGCAAGCGGGGCCGAGAGAGCCTTCGTTAGAGGCTTGTTATAAAGATCGTACAAATAATTGAATATTTATTTCGGTGAGAGAAAATGCCCTTGAAAGCTTCACCTCGGATCCTGAAGCTTTTGGTGTTTCCGGCTCTGAGAGGAAGAGGTCGGAAATACCCCAACCTTCACCATGAAGAAAGGAGATTTTCGTCATGAAGAGACTCACCACGCTTCTGCTTGCGGCCGGGCTTATCTGCTCCGCATTCTCCGCCGCCAATGCAGCCGACATCAAGGCTAAGGGCATGTGGGACTTCAGTTTTGAGTATACGAACGATTCGTTCGACAAGCACAACAGCAGCGACCGCTTCGGCGCGGCGCAGCGTCTGCGCACCCAGATCGACGTGATCGCGTCTGAAAGCTTGAAGGGCGTCGTTTATTTTGAAATCGGCGACACGCATTGGGGCCATGCCAAGGACGGCGCTTCCCTCGGCACGGACGGCAGGACCGTTGAAGTGCGCTACTCCTACATCGACTGGGCCATCCCCGAAACCGACGTGCTGGTCCGCATGGGCTTGCAGCCCTTCGTGATGCCTGGCTTCGTGGCCGGTTCCGCCGTGCTCGACGGCGACGGCGCGGGCATCACCATCGGCGGCAACTTCACCGAAAACGTCGGCGCGAACCTCTTCTGGCTGCGCGCTGAAAACGACAACACCAATGGTTATGGCAAGTGGCATGACGATCAGAACAACGCCATGGATTTCGTTGGCCTGACCTTGCCGTTGACCTTTGACGGTGTGAAGATCACGCCTTGGGGCATGTATGGTTTCGTGGGCAGCCGCAGCCTTGGTGGCGACGCCAAGGGTGACATCGATGACATGCGCGCCGGGATGCTCCCCGTGCTCCCCAGCGGCAGCGATCTGACCACGCTTGAAGGCAACCGCAGCGAAGGCAACGCATGGTGGGTCGGCATCACGGGTGAAATGACCACGTTCAGCCCCTTCCGCCTCGCCGGTGACTTCAACTACGGCTCCGTGGATATGGGCACGGTCCGTTCGCTCAGCGGATACGACGGCGCGACCAGCAAGACCATCGACCTGAAGCGCAGCGGCTGGCTGGCTTCCGCCATCGCGGAATACAAGCTTGATTTCGGCGTTCCCGGCCTGCTTCTGTGGTACGGCTCCGGTGACAACTCCAATCCGTATGACGGCTCCGAACGTATGCCCACCGTGGACGCCGGCTGGTCCGGTTCTTCCTTCGGCTTTGACGGCGGTTACGGCATTTCCAGCGATACCATCCTCGGCACCAGCCCCGTGGGCACGTGGGGCGTCGCGCTCCGCATGAAGGACATCTCCTTCATGGAAAACCTGACTCACGCCATTCAGGTCGGCTACTATCGGGGTACCAACAACAAGAACATGCCCGCGAACGCCGGTATGACCACCTTCCATGCCAGCTATCCTGATGCCACCGGCAGCATGGTGGGCTCCACCTACCTGACCACCAAGGACGGCGCGTGGGAAGCCACCTTCGACACCGACTACCAGATCTACAAGGATCTGACCCTCGCCGTGGAACTCGGGTACATCCACCTGAGCCTCAACGACGGCGTTTGGGGCAACGTCCTCGACAACACCAACCGCAACGCCTACAAGGCCTCCGTCAACATGCGGTACGCTTTCTAAGAACAGGCTTTGCTGAACCGGGAGGGGAAACCAAGGATGCGTTTCGCGCCGCGCGGCTGAAGCTCCTCCGCACGGATTGCCTTTTGGCATCCTTCCCTCCCAAACCGCTTCGCCCTTCCGGCCACCCGGCGGGAAGGGCGGAGCCCCGGATTGGCGGCAGTCACGGGCTGCCGATCCGGAGACATTTCCCGAAGGCTTTCGGTGTCCGACAGCAACGAAGCCGACGGCCATCCTTCCTTCTCTCCTATGCGGAAAACCGGGGCAGCCTGTTGCGCGAGGCTGTCCCGGTTTTCTTTTTTTATAATGCCGTCTGCCGGGGGCTTCCCGTCTTAACGCCTAGTTCTGTTCCACCAGCGGGGCGGTATACTGCACTTCGGAGTCCCACGGGAAAAGAATCCACGTATCTTGGCTGACTTCGGTGATGAAGGTGTCCACGAGGGGCTTTCCGGCGGGCTTGGAGTACAGGGTGGCGAAATGGGCCTTGGGGAGCATGTTGCGGATGATGGTGGCGGTGTTGCCGGTGTCCACGAGGTCGTCGACGACGAGCCAGCCGTCGCCGTCGCCTTCGATGGCCTTGAGGACTTCTTCGCCGCCGGTCTGTTCGCGGCCCTGATAGGTACAGATGCACAGGGTGTCGACCAGACGGATGTTGAGCTCACGGGCCACGATGGCGGCCGGGACAAGCCCGCCGCGCGCGACGCCGATGATGCCCTTGAACGGTCCCTGTTCCAGAAGGCGCCATGCCAGCGCTTTAGCGTCGCGGTGGAGTTGATCCCATGTGACGGGGTACAGTTTCTGATAACGGTCGGCCTTGCCCATACTTGGTTTCCTCTCGGGTTTCGTGTGTCTAGTCGGCTTTCGCCTGAAGGCGCAGCTTCCCGAACGAGTCTTCGGTCAGCGCGACGATGCAGAAGTTATGTTTGTCGGCAAGGGCCAGCGCTTCGGCCCTGTCGAAAAAGAGCGTTTTGCCCGCGTCCACGGCAAGACAGCGGTAGTGTTGTTCGATGAGGAGGCGCACGGTCTGCAGCCCGATGGACGGCAAGTCCACGCGTTCGTCCTGTTTGGGCTTGAAGCGTTTGATCGCCACGCAACCTTCGCCGCGCAGTTCGCCGCCGCGCCGCAGGGCGGCGTCCGTGCCTTCGAGGCATTCCACGGCCACCACCATGCCCTGTTTGACCACGATGCATTGGCCGATGTCAAACCGGCCGAGAGCTTCGGCGATGGGCCAGCCGTAGTCGATTTCCGCAATCTCCTCGGCTGAGGGGCCGCGCCGGGTCAGGACGCCTTCGGGGCAGAGCAGGGAGGTGGAGAGTTCCGCCGCCTGGATGAGCGTGAAGCCTTCCTTTTCCAGATCCGCCATGATGGCCCGGAGCAGCGCGTCGTCGCCTTTGCCCCTGAGGGAGAAGAGGATGCGCGCCGCCCGGAAGTCCGGGCGCAAGTCCAGCGCGCGCGGCTTGTTGATCGCTCCGGCCATGCACAGCCTGCGGACGCCGTGCTTGCGGAAGTAGTCGATCACCTTGTCGAACTGGCCCAGATAGACGGTCGTGTACGCGTCGGCCAGCGCTTCAAGGCCGGGATCGGTGAAGCCGTGGAAGGCGCAGACCACAACGCCATAACCCGCCGCCTTGGCGTCTTCCGCCACGAGGCGCGGGAATTGTCCGCTTCCTGCAATAATGCCGATGGATTCGCTCATAATCCGTGCCCTGTACCATAAATGCCCGGTGAATAAAAGCGTGCCGGAGCCCCGCCCCGGCACGCTTACACCATCAATGATTGCGCTGGGATCAGCCTATCTGCACCACGCTTCGGGCGTGGACGGGGCAGGCTTCGACGCAGGCGGGCACGGATTTGCCCTCGCGCTTCATCCAGTCCTTGCACAGGTCGCAGCGCACGGCCACGGAGCGCATACTCTTTTGGGCCATCGTTTCCGACGTGGCGGAGGGCAGGCCGATGGATTCCAGCGAGATCGCGCCGTAGGGGCAGGCCATGATGCAGAGCTGGCAGCCCGAACAGATCTGGGCGTTCATGGTCACGATGCCGTCGTCCTGCTGGAGCGCCCCGGTGGGGCAGATGCGGGCGCAGGGGGCGTTCTCGCACTGGCGGCAGGAGATGGGCGACTTCACCGAGCCGCTCTTGACGACATGGACGCGGGCGACGAGTTCGTCGCGCTTTTTCAGGGCCTCTTTAAAGGTCAGGCCGTGGTGGGCGGCGATGCAGGCGATTTCGCAGCGGCGGCACGCCTTGCACTTTTCCGGGACCGATTCGATCATGTAACGGCTCATGGCATATTCCTTACGAACTTTCGCAGTCAATCTGGGGTGTCAGCAGGCGTCGATGCCGGTGATGAGGAAGTCCCGGCCGCCCTTGCCTTCCAGCCGCAGGCTTCCGCATTCCGGGCAGCGGCAGCGCGGCGAGGTCATGGGAAATCCGTGCCCGCACTCAAGGCAGCGCCCTTCGGCGGGGACGGTCGTGATGTCCAGTTCGGCCCCTTCCGCCGCCGTGCCTTCCGCGTACAGCTCGAAGCACGCTTCCAGCGTTTTGGGCTCCACCGCCGTGAACAGCCCCACCGAAAGCCGCACCCGCGTGATCCTGCTCACGTTGTGGCGTCTGGCCTCGTCTTCGAGGATATGCATCATGCCTGCGACGATGGATGCTTCGTGCACGGGTTCCCTCGCTGGGGAGGGAAGACCGGGGGAGGGAGCTTTTTTCAAAAGTGGGGGACACCCACACGCTCCCTCCCCCGGACCCCCACCCGCAAAAACTTTGACTGGTGGGGAGGCGGCTCGTCAGGAGCCCCTTCGCATCAAAACCGTTTTTCTTTTGGCGCCGCTCCGGGGGACGTGCGCCAAAGGTGAATCTTCTCTCAATACCCCGCCCTCCGTCGACCCTTACAAAAGTCTTGGGAGAGGAGGGGGTGGGGTTT
>ENA-UESC01001067-UESC01001067.1-human-gut-metagenome-genome-assembly--contig:-NODE-1067-length-22841-cov-5.253339_pt1 | contig 22841 bp, 21 predicted proteins | sample MGYA00242998_ERZ507999 | MGnify/ENA primary metagenome ERZ507999 (study PRJEB26167, sample SAMN06115465) | human gut metagenome | host: Homo sapiens | place: China:Hubei | collected 2016-04-27... | reverse complement strand
TCCTGTCTGCGCAATGTTGCAGGCAGGACGTTTTTCGTTACAGCGCATATACAAGGATGCCGACCAAAATCATCGCCAGTGCGGCGAGCTTTTTAGGGTTCATCTTCTCGTGGAAGATCGTAACGCCGAAAATCGTGACGTAAATATAGCCTGTTGCTTCCAGTACAGGCCCGACGTTGAGCGGTACGCCCTTGTAGGCCAGCCTCGTTAAGAGCGTGCAGCCCACAAAGAGGGCATAGCCTAAAATCACCCGCCAGTCGGTGTACTCTGCCAAGACCGACTTGTGCTCCCGCAGCGCGGCCTTCTTCAAAAGCACCTGCGAGACCGCGGAGAGGAACGTGCTGCACAGATACAGCAGCACATAGGGCAGCTGTGCCTGACTCATTTGCCGCCCTCCCCCTCATTGTCGGCCCGTACAAAAAGCACGATGCCGCATATAATGATGACCGCACCGATGACCTGGCGCGGCGTGACGGCCTCACCAAAAACGGCCAGACCCAGCAGAATGCCCCACACCACGGTGACGGCCTTGTTCGCGTAGGCCGTCGTCAGCGGCAGATGCTTGATGACCTGCTGCCAGCCCACCGCATAGGTGACAAGCGCCAGCAGCATCAGGCCGTACAGCACGATAAACGCCGCGCTCAAAAACGGCTGCTGCGCGGCCAGCTTGCTGCACACGCTGCTGCCCGCATAGATGCCCAGGATCACATGCAGCAGCAGGAACCATTTCGCCTGCTTCATGCGTCATCCTCCTCATGCCGGATGACCTCACGCTCGACGTACTGGGGCGCGGCGTTGGCGCACATGTAGATGCGGCCCACGTACTCGCCCATAATGCCCAGTACGACCAGGATCATGCCGCCGAGCAGCAGCAGCAGCGCCGTGGTGGACGCCCACCCGATGGGGGCCGCCGCGCGGGTAAAGTGGTCGATGATGATATAGATAAAGTAGAGAAAGCCCGCCACGGCAAACAGCGTGCCGATGTAAGTCGCAATGCGCAGCGGCTTGACGGAAAACGACGTAAAACCGTTCATCCAGAGATTCAGCAGCTTGCTCAGCGTGTAGCCGCTGCGGCCCTCCTCACGGGCGCGGTGGTGCACCGGCACGTTGCAGATGCGCTTGGTGGAGCGCAGCACCAGCCCGATGACGTAGGGGTAGCAGTGCTCATAGCGCAGCATCTCGTCCACAATGAAGCGGCGCGCCGCAAAGTAGCTGTTGACGACGAGCTCCGGCGGCTTGCCCAGCATGATCTCGGTCATTTTGCTGTTGACCCAGCTGCCCAGGTTGCGCCAGCCGGCCTGACGCTTCGTGTCATAGCTGGCGTAGACGACGTCATAGCCCTCGTCAATTTTTGCCAGCAGCTTGCCGACCTCGTCCGCCGGGGTCTGGCCGTCGTCGTCGAGACAGACGACGATGTCGCCGCTGCACTTGTGAAAGCCCGCCATCAGCGCCGCATGCTGGCCGAAGTTTTTCGCCAGATCGACGCCCACGACATGGCTGTCCGCCGCCACAAGGCTGCGGATCGTGCCGAAGGTATCATCCGGCGAGCAGTCGTTCACCAGAATGACCTCGTAGTCATACTGCGGCAGGGTCTGCATGGTGGCGGCGATCTCCGCCACCACGCCGCCCACCGTATGCTGGGAGCGGTAGCACGGGATCACGTAAGATATTTTCTGCATAGCTGTGTACTTCCTTCTGCGCTCACGGGCGCTTATAGATCACCAGATCCTCGGTGGAGACGACCTGCTGCCAGTTCTCGGCCAGCAGACGGGCGGCAACGCGGGTGTCGTGGCCGCACATCACGTAGCGGGAGGAAATCGGGTTTTCCTCGTCCCAGAGGTAGCTGTTTTTATCAAACTCAATGCCCATGCCGTCCGGCACGGCGTAGAGGTAGCCGTGGAACACCCCGTCGTCATAGGCGTAGGCCAGCGTGTGGTCCCAGGGGTCGGCCCCGGCATCCTGCACGCTGGCGGTCAGGGCGGTCTCGACGGTCTGCATCTGGGCGGCCATTTCGGCGTTTTTCTCGGGCAGGCTGCCGCGCTGGAAGTTCATCGGCAGCAGCAGAACGACGAGCACCGGCAGCCAGACGGCGGCGGGCGCGGCGTCCTCGACAACGACGGCCCCCAGCAGCAGGATGGCCAGCAGCATCATGTGGCGCGGGTCGATGTTGTACATGAACAGCAGTACCAGAGCAATGACCGCGCTGCAAAACAGCGCACAGCCCTTGAGCACCAGCGGGCGGCCTTTGTGCTTATCCCAGACAAGGCAGACCACCGCGATGAGCACAACGGCCAAAAACGTCACACAGCCGCCGCCGATGTAGGTCGTCTCACCGTGGAGTGTGGGCAGAATATCGTCCCGCCAGGCCGCGTGCAGCAGGGCCGCGGCGCGGGCGCACTCATAGCGGGCCGCCGCCACGGGATGGAGCTGCAATAACAGACGGATGCCGTCAAAGTCCATGCCGCCGTCGCTGAAATAGGGCGCAGCGAGCTTGGCCATGGCGAACAGCGAAACCGCAAACCCGCCCGCCGCCGCGCCCAAACAGGCCGCGCGGCGGCGCTTATTCTGCCAGACCGCCGTGAGCGGGAACACCCAGAACAGCAGCGCGTAGGGGCGGAAGATCGTTTCCACCGCGCAGGCCGCGGCACAGGCAATCAGCCAGCCAGTCTTGCCGCTGCGGTGCAGGGCCGCCGCCGTGCCGACGATGAGGAGCGCCAGCATGTAGTGCATGGCCTCCGACGCGCCGCTGACGCAGGAGCGAAGCGGCAGCATGATGCTGAACAGTGCGCCGCACAGCGCGATGCACTGCCAGTAATTCAGCCGCGCGCAGCGGGCAAACACCGCGATGCCCACGGCAATCAGCAGCAAATTGCACCACAGCACGACGTTTACGCCGGCACCGAACAGCAGACCCGGCAGCGCGTAGGCCCAAATCAGCAGCGGGCCCCAGGTACCGTAGCGGCCAATATCCGCGGTGGATTCCTGATAGCCGAAGTACCCCTGCGGGCCGCCGTGGGTCAGCACGCTGACGACCTGGCGGTTATAGAGCGCCTCGTCGTTGTTCATCGTGGTGGGCAGCCAGACCTCGTTCAGCGGCGTGCGGTAGCACAAAAAGTAAAAGCCCGCAAGGAACACGACTGCCCCCAACGCGCAGAGCAGCGCATTGGGGGTCTTTTGCAGGCAGGTTCGGATTTTCTGCATCGGTTTTTTCACGTCAGTTCTCCGCCAGCTTGGCCATAAAGACGACGTCGCGGTAGGCTCCGTCCAGCAGCTCCATATCGCGGAAAACACCCTCCTGCACAAAGCCGGCCTTTTCATAGCTGCGGCGGGCGGCGGTGTTTTCGGCCAGCACGCGCAGGCTGATGCGGTGCAGATGCAGCGTATCAACGCCGAATTGTGTGAACAGACGGGCCGTCTCGGTGCCAAGGCCCTTGCCGCGGGCGCTTTCCTCACCGATGAAGATGCCGTACTCGGCGCTGCGATTGTGGTTGTCAATATCGCGGTAATAGACCGACCCGACGGGCTTGCCGTCGGCGTTGTCGAGGATGATATACTGCACGACTTGGCCGGTGGCGACCTTCGTCGCCAGCCAGCTGCGGTGCATTTCCGGCGTGAAGGTCTGGCGGAAGATGAAGTTCTGCACGACAGACGGCGTGTTGCGCCACTTGACGATAAGGTCCGTGTCGGCGTCGGTGATGGGGCGCAGCGTGACCGCTGTGCCGGTCAGGACGGGGAGAGTGGGTGTGTTCATGGAGGATTCTCCTTGCTCTTTTTACCTTGCTTGTAGGGGCGGGCATTGCCCGCCCGTGCCCGTTTGCCACGGGAAGGGCCATTCCGAAAGGACTCTGCTACGTCAGGCTGGCGGGCGAACAATGTTCGCCCCTACAGTCTCTACAACGTAAAATCGGCGTTTGGGGCAGACGGCCCGGGCGGATATGGAATCCGCCCCTACTGACCTTTATCAGCCCATCTCCGCCAGTGCGCCCTTGAGCGCCTGGGCGATCTGGTCGGGACAGGAGGTCTTCTTCATGCCGCAGCGGATGCCGCGCGTCCGGGCAATGACTTCGTCAATGTCCATGCCTTCGACGAGGCGGCTGATGCCCTGCAAATTGCCGTTGCAGCCGCCGGTGAAGACGACACGTTTGATTTTCCGCCCATCCAGCTCAACGTGGATGCTGCTGGAGCAGGTGCCCCTGGTACGATAATCAAGTTCCATGGTGTTGGTTCCTTTCTATTCGGTGAGATCGCAAACTGTGCAGTTTACATAATTTATAAGATCCTCCGGCGCAAGCAGAATTTGGCAGCCGCGCTGCCCGGCAGATACGCCGATCTCGTCGTAGAGCTGGGCCGTTTCGTCGAGGTAGGTCGGAAACGGCTTTTTCATACCGATCGGGCTGCATCCGCCGCGGATGTAACCAGTCGTCGCCAGCAGATCCTTGACGTGGATCAGCTCGATCTTTTTGTCACCGGCGGCTTTTGCAGCCTTTTTGAGGTCCAGCTCGCAGCAGACCGGGATGCAGAACACGGCATAGCCGCAGCGGTCACCGTGGGCGACGAGCGTCTTGAAGATCTGTTCGGGCGGCATGCCGATGCCCTCCGCCGCGTGCAGGCCGGAGAGGTCGTTTTCGTCGAAGGCGTATTCCGCCGTGTGGTACTGAATTTTGGCCGCATCCAGCAGACGCATCACATTTGTTCTGGTCATGGGTATCCCTTCTTTCCGCCTCATTATACAGAATCCGTGCGCATCTTGCAAGTCCCCTTTCCGTTTGCTATAATACGTCTGAAATTTTTCCCGGAGGCGAAGAACATGTCCATTGAAAAGGTGAGAAGCTATTTCCAGACGCTTGGCATTGCGGAGCGGATCATGGAGTTTGACGTGTCGAGCGCGACGGTCGAGCTGGCGGCGCAGGCCGTCGGCGTCGAGGGCGCACGCATCGCGAAGACGCTGTCGTTTCTGCTCGGCGACGGGTGCATTCTGATCGTGGCGGCGGGCGACGCGAAGATCGACAACAAAAAATACAAGGCAAAATTCGGCGCAAAGGCGAAGATGCTCGCGCACGACGACGTGCCGGAGTATATCGGCCACGCCGTTGGCGGCGTGTGCCCGTTCGTGGTGAAGGAGGGCGTGCGCGTCTATCTGGACGAATCGCTGCAGCGGTTCGAGACGGTGTTCCCCGCGTGCGGCAGCAGCAACAGCGCCATCGAGCTGACGATCCCGGAGCTGGAGGAATATTCGAAATTCGACGAGTGGGTCGACGTCTGCAAGCTGCCGGAATAATTTTTGCCGCTTTTGTCCATGCTAAGCCCGAACTTTTGGGGAGGGCGAAAACATGGCGGAAGAAAAGCAAAAAGATCAGCAGACCGAGCAGCTCGTCGATCTCGGCGCAGCGACGACGAACACCAGCCGGGGCAGCATCTACACGCTGACCATCGTCGGCCAGATCGAAGGGCATCAGGCGCTGCCGGAGAACGTAAAGACAACGAAATATGAGCATGTGCTGCCGCTGCTCGCCTCCGTGGAGGAGAGCGAGGAGATCGACGGGCTGCTCATTTTGCTGAACACCGTGGGCGGCGACATTGAGGCAGGTCTTGCCATTGCAGAGCTGATCGCCGGGATGAAGAAGCCGACGGTGTCGCTCGTGCTCGGCGGCGGACATTCGATCGGGATTCCACTGGCCGTATCGGCGCGGCGGAGCATGATCGTCCCCACGGCGTCGATGACGGTGCATCCAGTGCGCATGACGGGACTCGTCGTCGGCGCGCCGCAGACCTATCAGTATTTTAACCGGATTCAGGATCAAATCGTCAGCTTTGTGACGAAACATTCGAAGATTTCAAAGCAGCGGTTCCTCGACTATATGATGGCGACGGACGAAATCGCGACCGACGTCGGCACGGTCGTCTACGGGCCGGAGACGGTCGAGTCCGGCCTGATGGATCAGCTTGGCAGCCTCTCCGATGCGTTTTCGTGGCTGCACCGGCAGATCGCGAAGGAAAAGAAGAAAAAATAATGCACCGGGCCGGGCGCGAGAGCGTTCGGCCCTTTTCCGGCGTTCCTCCCCGACAAATCCGATCGCAGGTTTTGCAAAGACGGATGGGAGACGGAAAAAGAGTGGAAATATTCTTTGATCTGTGATAATATAAAATAGTATGTGACTATGGGCGCGGGAGACGCGCCGCGCAGATCGGAGGGTGACGTATGACCTACGGACAGGCGATCCTGCTGGGCTTTGTGCAGGGGGTCGCGGAGTTTTTACCCATCTCCAGCTCCGGCCATCTGGCCGTGCTGCAAAATTTTCTCGCCATCGGCGACATGGAAAACCATCTGCTGTTCGACGTGCTGCTCCACCTTGGGACGCTGGCCGCCGTGTTTCTGGCCTTCCGGGGCGAGATCGCGCCGCTGTGGAACGAGGGGCTGCGGATGCTGCGCCTGAAAAAGACGCGGCGCGGCGAAAAGCCGGACGGCGTGAAGCGGCGGATGATCTGGTTTTTGATCGCGGCGACGCTGCCGCTGGCGCTGGCCGCGGTGCTGAACAAATACGTCGAGAGCCTGTATCAGAACACGTTTTTCATCGGCTTTGCCTTTTTGATGACGGGCGTGCTGCTCTTCGCGGCCGACCACATGGGCCACGGCAACAAAAATGAGCGCGGGGCCACGCTGGGCGACGCGGTCGTGGTGGGTCTGGCACAGATGATCGCGGTCGTGCCGGGCTTGTCCCGCAGCGGGACGACGATCTCGGCGGGGCTGCTGCGCGGATTCGACCGGAATTTCGCGGTGAAATTTTCGTTTTTGCTGTCGATCCCGGCGGTGCTCGGCGCGAATCTGGTCTCGCTGGTGAAGGCATTTGCCGCGGGCGTAGACTGGTCGATGGCGCCGAAGTATCTCGTGGGCGTGCTTGTCGCGTTCGTGTCCGGCTATTTTGCCATTTATCTGCTGCGCATGATCGTGCAGCGCGGAAAATTCGGCGGATTTGCGTACTATTGCTGGGGCGCGGGATTGGTGACGCTGATCCTGTCGCTGACAGTTTGAGGAGAAGGAACCAATGGCGCAAAAGCAAACAAAAAAAACAACAGCCGCAAAGGGGCGCAAAAAGGCGGCCCCGAAGAAGGCACAGCAGAAGCCCATCCGCCGCGAGGTCGGCGCGGGCGTGTGCCTGTTGCTCGCGGTGTTCACGGTGCTGGCCTGCTTTCAGATCCACGCCGCATTTCTCGACGCGCTGGCGACGCTCTGCCGTGGGCTGATCGGCGCGGGCTTTTACATTTTACCGTTCGCGTTTCTGATGGGCTTCCTGATCCTGCTGCTGCATGACGGGCGGCCCGTGGCGCTGCGGGTGACGTGTACGTTCCTCGTGGCGGTGCTGATCGGGTCGCTGGTGCAGCTCGTCGGCGGAGGCGGCGTGGAATGGAGCCAGAATGTGCTCGAGAACCTCTGGGACGGCGGCATCGCCGGAACGTCCGGCGGCGTGGTCGCCGGAGGGCTGGCGCTGGTGCTGGAGCTGGTGGTGAGCAAGGTCGGCGCGGTGATCCTCTGCATCGCGGGCTTCCTTCTGGCGCTGATCACGAGCCTGAACATGACCGTGAAGGGCATCATTCTCGCAATCAAAAACCGGCCGAAGCTCGAGTATGAGCCGCCGAAGCGCGAACATGCCGACCCGGCGGAAAAGCTTGTGAACCATGTGGCGGAGCGGCACATCGAGCAGGTGGAGCGGCGGCGCGCGAAGGCGTCGGACTTCGATCTGCCGATCGACGAGCCGCCGCTGCCCGTGGCGGAGCCGAAGAAGAAGGGCCGCGAGATCGTCCGGCCCGATGAATTTGTGGAGCAGGACCGGAAAAATGCACGCCGTGAAAAGCCCGTCGACCTGACAGACGATCTGCCCGGCGAGCTGACCGGCCACGCCAAGCCCGCCGCGCCGAAACCGGAACCTAAACAGGAACCGGAGCCTGCGGCGAAGAAAGATTACAAAGCGCAGTTTGACGCGCTGATCTCGGAGCAGAAGGAGCTGCCGCATCAGCTGCCGCCACTCGTGCTGGACGCGGAGCCGGAGAAGCTCCCGACGCTGTCCGAGGAACCGAAACAGGTTCAGGAGGACCCGGCGGAAGAATTCCAGCCGCTGGTCGTTCCCTCGAAGCCGAAGGAAGCCCCGGCAGAAACGCCAAAGGCGGAACCGGCGGAGGAATTGCCGCCGCTGGTGCAGCCGGAGGACGACAAGATCAAGCGCGAGGACGTCCGGCAGGAGGCCGCGCAGATTGCCGCCGAGATCCAGACGGCCCCGGCGCCGCCGGAATACCGCTATCCGCCGGTCGATCTGCTGCGCCGTTCGACCGGCGCGGCGGCGGACGGCACACAGGAGATGCGGCAGAACGCCGAGCGCCTGGCCGATACGCTGCAAAGCTTCAACATTGAGGCGAACATCGTCAATGTGACGCGCGGGCCGTCGGTCACGCGGTATGAGCTGGAGCTGAGCCGCGGGACGAAGCTGTCCAAGGTGACAAATCTGGCGGACGATATTGCGCTGGCGCTCGGCGCGTCCGGCGTGCGCATCGCGGCCATCCCGGATAAAATTTCGGTCGTCGGCATCGAAGTGCCGAACAAGCTGGTGACGACGGTGTTGGCGCGGGACGTGATCGACTCGGACGAATTCCGCAAGAGCAAGTCCAAAATTTCGTTCGCTGTCGGCAAGGACATCGGCGGCAGCCGCATCATCGGCGACATCGCCAAGCTGCCGCATATGCTCATCGCGGGCACAACCGGCTCCGGCAAGTCGGTCTGCATGAATTCGCTGATTATCTCGCTGCTCTACAAGGCAAAGCCGGATGAGGTCAAGCTCATCATGGTCGACCCGAAGATGGTGGAGCTTGGCATTTACAACGGCATTCCGCACCTGCTCATCCCCGTCGTGACCGACCCGAAGAAGGCGGCCGGCGCGCTGCAATGGGCGGTGACGGAGATGATGCGCCGCTACCGGCTGATGGCCGACGCAGGGACGCGCGACCTCGAATCGTTCAACCACGTCGCAGTGTCCAGCGGCGAATTTGAGAAGATGCCGCAGATCGTCGTGGTCATCGACGAGCTGGCCGACCTCATGCTCGTGGCGGCCAAGGAAGTCGAAGAGTCGATCTGCCGCGTGGCCCAGATGGGCCGCGCCGCGGGCATCCATCTCGTCATCGCGACGCAGCGTCCTTCGTCCGACGTCATCACGGGTCTGATGAAGGCGAACATCCCGTCGCGCATCGCGTTTGCGGTGGCGTCCGCGATGGAGTCGCGCATCATCCTCGATACGTCCGGCGCGGAAAAGCTCGTCGGCAAGGGCGATATGCTCTATGCGCCGCTCGGCCAGGGCAAGCCGAAGCGCGTGCAGGGCTGCTTCATCACAGACGACGAGGTGCAGGAGGTCGCGGCATTCGTCAAGCAGACGAACACTGCGGATTATTCCGACGAGGTCATGGCCGAGATCGAGAAAAAGGCCGCCGAGAGCGGCAAGGGCGGCGGCGCGGGCGCGTCTGCCGCAGCAACACCGGCAAGCGATGAGACCGAGGGCGACGAGATGCTGCCCGCGGCGGTCGACGTCATTCTGGAGACCGGACAGGCATCCGTCTCGATGCTCCAACGGCGGCTGAAGCTGGGCTATGCCCGCGCGGCACGCATCATGGACGAGATGGAAGAGCGCGGCATCGTCGGCGGCTTTGAGGGTTCGAAGCCCCGGCAGCTGCTGATCACGAAGGAACAGTGGGAGGCCATGAAAAACGGCCAGCCCCTGAACCCGCCGGTCGAAGAGGAGATCCCCTGAGCGCACAACACGGTGCGCTCAGGTACATACATGGAGCGGGCGGAGGATTTTGACGCAAGCTCCCAAGTATTGCATCCGGGATACCCGGAGCGAAAGCTGGAGGTAAACAAATGAAACACGAGAATGTCAAAAAGATGGTGGCGCTGGCGCTGCTGGCGGCGCTGGTCGTGGTCTTGCAGACCGTGGCAAGCGGCATCAAGGTCGGGCCCATCCCGATCACGCTGACGCTGGTGCCGATCGTGATCGGCGCGGTGCTCTATGGGCCGGGCGCGGGCGCGGGACTCGGCGCGATCTTCGGGCTGGTCACGGCGATCGCCGGTCTGACCGGCGCGGATGGCGGGACACAGGCGCTGATCCAGGCGAACGCGTTCTGGACGCTGGCGACCTGCATCGTCAAGGCGACGGCCGCCGGTTGGGTGGCCGGGCTGGTCTACCGGGCGCTGCGGAAGCATCAGACGCTTGGCTGCGTGGCCGCGGCCATCAGCGCGCCGGTCGTGAATACGGGTCTGTTCCTGCTCGCAATGACGACGGTGCTGCGCCCCTCGCTGGAGGCGTGGGCCGGCGGGACGGATCTGGTCTATTATGTATTTGTGGTGCTGACGGGCGTGAACTTCCTCGTGGAGTTCGGCGTCAACGCGGTGCTGAGCGTGGCGATTGCGCGCATCGTGCAGGTCGTCGGCAAAAAAGGATAAATGCAGACGGGGCGGGCAGTCATTGTCCGCCCCTAAATCTTCGATTGCACTTCCGTGATGAACGTAGGGGCGGCCATTGGTCGCCCGCTCCCCGCCGCAGCGGCCAAAACCTCCCTTGTGTAAAGGGAGGTGTCGGCGAAGCCGACGGAGGGATTGTCGGGCAGGCAGTCATTGCCCACCCTTACGGCGTCTGGCACAGATTTCCCGTGGCTGTCAGGAAGGTTTTACGTACATTTTGCCGAAACTTGACCGGACATACATTTTAGCCCTTGCAAAGTATACCGGGATATGGTAAAGTATACATATCATATAGAATCGGGAACCACAATTATGAGCAATAATCACCAAAAATCACAGATGCAGACAGGAACGGCAGCTTTTTTCCACCTGGCGGTTCCCTGTCCGTCTGCGGCCTTTGGCAGACGGCTCCGATCGCAGAACAGAACAGTCAGCTCGCCTGTGGGGGAGTTGGCTGTTTGCGTTTTTTCGCGCAGGACGCCGTTTCGCTTGATTGTGACAGAAAAGCCCGGTATCATGAGAACGCGCCGTAGGATGGTGGTACGATATGAATAAACAGCTCGCCGCATTCCTGCGGCAATTCGAAAGCACCGGCAGCCCCGAGGCCGACCGGTATCTCGGCTGTCACGCCGTGGACGAAGGCTTCGTCTTCCGCGTCTGGGCGCCGCACGCACAGGCCGTCAGCGTGACCGGCGATTTCAACTTCTGGAACGAAGAAGATCTTCCGATGCACCGTCTCGGCAGCAGCGGCGTCTGGGAGGCCGTGTCGAAATTCGCAAAGCGCGGCAGCGCCTATAAATACTGCGTCACCGGCGCAAACGGTTCTAAAGTCTACAAGGCCGACCCCTATGCCAATCGCGCCATGCCGCTGCCCGAGACGTCGAGCGTGGTCGATCCGCCGGAAAAGTTCCGCTGGACCGACGCGGCCTACCGCCGCAACAAGCTCAAGCAGACAAGCCTCCAGCGCCCGGTCAACATCTACGAGGTCCACGCCGGCTCGTGGAAGCGGCACGACGACGGCAGTTACCTCAGCTATGAGGAGCTGGCGGCGGAGCTGATCCCCTATGTGAAGGACATGGGCTATACGCACATCGAATTCATGCCGCTGATGGAATATCCCTACGATCCGTCGTGGGGCTATCAGGTGACGGGTTACTACGCACCGACGCACCGCTACGGCTCGCCGGAGCAGCTTCGAATGTTGGTCAACGCCTGCCACGCTGCAAACATCGGTGTGATCCTCGACTGGGTGCCTGCCCACTTCCCGAAGGACAGCTACGGACTCTACGAGTTCGACGGCACGTGCTGCTACGAGCTGAGCGACCCCGCGATGCGCGAGCATCCGGACTGGGGCACGCGGATCTATGATTACGCGAAGCCGGAGGTGCGGTCGTTCCTCATTTCAAATGTCTGCTACTGGCTGCGCGAGTTCCACATCGACGGCATCCGCGTGGACGCAGTGGCCTCGATGCTGTATCTCGACTACAACCGCCCGAACTATAAGCCGAACCGCCTCGGCGGCCGCGAAAATTTGGAGGCCATCGCCTTCCTGCGGCAGCTCAACGAAGAGGCGTTTCAGGCCGACCCGACGGTCATGATGATCGCCGAGGAGTCCACGGCCTTCCCGATGATCACGCGGCCGGGCTACGACGGCGGCCTCGGCTTCCTCTACAAGTGGAACATGGGCTGGATGAACGACATGCTGAAATATATGTCGCTCGACCCGCTCTACCGCAAGGGCAGCCACAACGCGCTGACGTTCGCGATGACCTACGCCTACAGCGAGAATTTCATCCTGCCTCTCAGCCACGACGAGGTCGTACACGGAAAATGCTCACTCGTCAACAAGATGCCCGGCAATTACGACGATAAATTCAACAACCTGCGCGTCTTTTACGCCTATCAGATGGCCCATCCGGGCAAAAAGCTGAACTTCATGGGCAACGAGTTCGCGCAGTTCATCGAATGGAACTTCACGCAGGGCCTTGACTGGCTCCTGCTGGACTACGACCACCACCGCCAGATGCGCGAATACGTCCGCATGCTGAACCAGTTCTATCTCAAGCACCCGGCCATGTGGGAAAACGACTCGGACTGGAACGGCTTCCAGTGGATGAGCTGCGACGACCGCGACTGCTCGGTCGTGGCGTTCCGCCGCATCAGCCGGAGCGGCCGCGAGGTGATCGCGGTGTTCAACTTCTGCCCGGTGCTGCGCGAGGATTACCCTCTGCCGCTGCCGAAGGCCGGCTGGTACGAGCCGGTGATGAACTCGGACAGCAGCACCTGGGGCGGCTACGGCTTCGAGCCCGTGACCGTCCATGCCCAGCGCGCCAAAGAGGGCGGCCATTGGGGCCAGTTCCGCATCCCGCCGATGAGCGCAGTCTATTACCTGCACCGGAGGACGAATCCGCAACGCGAGACAGAGAAATAATTCAGAGTGGCATATATCTTGTAAATCAACGAGACAGGAGGAATCCAGAATGCACTTCCAAAAGAAACGTTGTGTGGCAATGCTGCTGGCCGGAGGCCAGGGCAGCCGTCTGATGGTCCTGACGGAGAACACGGCAAAGCCCGCCGTGCCGTTCGGCGGCAAATACCGCATCATCGATTTCCCGCTTTCCAACTGCGTCAACTCCAAGATCGATACCGTCGGCATCCTGACCCAGTATCAGCCGCTGGAGCTGAACGAGTACATCGGCAACGGCCAGCCGTGGGGCCTGAACAGCTCGCACGGCGGCGTACAGGTCCTGCCGCCCTACGCCAAGAGTAAAAACTCCGAATGGTACAAGGGCACGGCCAACGCCATCTATCAGAACATTGGCTTCATCGATCGCTATGAGCCGGACAACGTGCTGATCCTCTCCGGCGACCATATCTACAAGATGGACTACGCGGCGATGCTCGCATTCCACGACCAGAAAGGCTCCGACTGCACAATCGCCGTGCGCGATGTGCCGCTCGAGGAGGCCAGCCGCTTCGGCATCATGAACACGCGCGAAGACGGCTCGATCTACGAATTTGAAGAAAAGCCGAAGCACCCGAAGTCGACCAACGCCTCCATGGGCATCTACGTCTTCAAGTGGAGCGTGCTGAAAAAGTTCCTCGAGGCCGACGAGGCCGACCCGAAGAGTGAGAACGACTTCGGCAAGAACATCATCCCCGCCCTGCTCGAGGCCGGGCATAAGCTCTACGCCTACGAGTTCGCGGGCTATTGGAAGGACGTCGGCACGATCAACAGCCTCTGGGAGGCGAACATGGATCTGCTCGGCAAACACCCGGCGTTCGACCTGTCCGGCGGCAAGAAGATCTACGCCAGAAACTCCGCCAAGCCCGCAACCTTCATCGCCAAATCGGCGGAGCTGCACGAGTGCTTCGTCTCCGAGGGCTGCGAGATCTACGGGATGATCAACCACTCCATTATTTCGACCGGCTGCTCGGTCGGCAAGGGCGCGGAAGTCAGCGACAGCGTGATTATGCCGGATGTTGTGATCGAAAACGGCGCGGTTGTCCGCAATGCGATCATCGCCGAGGGCTGCCATGTGAAGGCGGGCGCGCGGATCGGTGAATTTGCCGCAGACGGCGAACGGCGCATCAGCGTCGTCGGCAAGGACAAGCAGATCGCAGAGGGCGCCGTCATCGCCGCCGGCGCGATCGTCTAAAGGCCGCGGAAAAGGAGGAATTTGAAATGAGCACAATGGGCATCATTTTTTCCAATATCTACGACAATAACATGGGCGAGCTGACCGCGATGCGCACCTCGGCCTCCATCCCGTTCGGGAGCCGCTACCGCCAGGTGGACTTCGTGCTCTCCAACATGGCAAACTCCGGCATCAAGAGCATCGGCATCATCACAAAGTATAACTATCAGTCGCTGATGGATCACCTCGGCAACTGCGAGGAATGGGACCTCAAGCTCGGCGACGGCGTGCGCTTCCTGCCGCCCTATGCCACGGGCCATACCGGGGCCTACCACGGCAAGCTCGAGGCGCTGCAAACGGCCATGCCGGTGCTCGAGCGCAGCGACGCGGACTATGTCGTCCTCTCGGATACGACGGTGCTCTGCGCGATCAACTTCCGCCTCGTTGTGGAAGAGCATATCCGCTCCGGCTGCGACATCACGGTCATTGCCAAGGCGGGCATCGCCAACGGCGAAAAGATCCAGCACGCCGCGTTCAAGCTCAGCGCAGACGGCGAGATCGAGGATATGGCCGTCGATTACCGCGCGCCGGAGGATTACCTCGTCGGCATGAGCATGTTCGTCATCGCGCGCGAAAAGCTCATCGAGATCATCCGCGAGAGCGTCCCGCGCGGCAAATACCATCTCGAGCGTGACTATCTGCTGCCGCAGTACAACGAGGGCAAGCTGAAGATTCACGTCTATCCGTTCCACAACGTCGTCATGTTCAACGACAGCACCGTAGAATATTATAAAAACAGCATGCGTCTGCTCGACGAAGACGTCCGCCACGGTCTCTACCGCAGCGAAGTCCCGATCTACACAAAGGTGCGCGACGCCGTGCCGACGCTCTACGGCGAAAACGGCCGCACGCCGAACTGCCTGGTGGCCGACGGCTGCCATCTGTTCGGCTGCGCGGAAAACTCGATCATCTTCCGCGAGGTCGAGATCGAAGAGGGCGCCGAGGTGCGCGACTGCGTGGTCATGCAGGGTGCGAAGATCGGCGCGGGCGCGAACATCCAGTATGCCATCCTCGACAAGAATGTCGCCGTCCGGCCCGGGACGCGCCTGCTCGGCACGCCAGAGCACCCGCTCATCATCAACAAAGGGGCGATCGTATGAAAATAGCATTTCTCGCATCCGAGTGCGCGCCGTACCTGAAGACCGGCGGCCTCGGCGACGTGGTACAGGCGCTGCCGGAGGCGCTGAGCAAGCTGCCGAAAGTGGAGGTCAGCGTCTTTCTCCCCTACTACAGCCGCATCAAATATTCCGGCCAGTGGAAAACGGACTTTCTCGGCTACTTCGATGTACAGCTGGCCTGGCGGCGCGAATACGTCGGCATTTTCCGCCTGAAGACGCGCAAGAAGAAACTCCAGGTCTACTTCCTCGACAACGAGCAGTATTTCAACCGCCCCTCGGCCTACGGCTACCCCGACGACGGCGAGCGGTTCGCCTACTTCTCCCGCGCCTGTCTGGAGTCTCTGCGCTATCTCGGCATGCAGCCGGACATCGTCCACTGCCACGACTGGCAGACAGCCCTCGTGCCGATGCTGCTGAACATGCAGTACCGCGGCGACTTCCCGAACATGCGGAGCATCCTCACCATCCACAACATCGAATATCAGGGCAAATGCGGCCTCGACTTTAACCGCGACGTGCTCGGCGCGCCGCCGCAGTGCGACGAAATTCTCCGCTTCGACGACTGCCAGAACTTCCTCAAGGCCGGCATCGTCATGGCTGACCGCGTAGGCACCGTCTCGAAGACGTATGCGGAGGAGCTGCGCTATCCCTATTACGCGCACGGCCTGTCCGAGATTCTTGCCTCGCGCGGCGAGGCGTTCTCCGGCATCGTCAACGGCATCAATATGGCGCTGTTCGACCCGGAAGAGAACCCGAATCTGGCCGAGCATTACAGCATAAAGACCATGCGCGAGGGTAAGACCGCTAACAAGCTGGCGCTCCAGCAAAGGCTCGGCCTGCCCGAGGACAAGGACACGGCGCTGCTCGTCATGGTGACGCGCCTCGCCGGGCACAAGGGCATCGACCTGCTCTGCTACATTGCCGAGCGGCTGTTGCAGCGGCGCGTGCAGCTGGCCGTGCTGGGCACGGGCGAGGAAAAGTATGAATGGTTCCTCTCCGGCCTGCAATACCGCTTCCCGCAGCAGGTTGCGGCGCATCTGGTGTTCGACGCCGATCTGGCTGATCTGGCCTACGCGGCGGCGGATCTCTACCTCATGCCCTCCAAGGCAGAGCCGTGCGGCCTCTCCCAGCTCATCGCCATGCGCTACGGCACCGTGCCGGTCGTGAACGCGACGGGCGGCCTGCGCGATACCGTCACGCCCTACGACCCAACAACGGGCGCAGGCCGCGGCTTTACGTTCCAGAGCTATAACGCCGACGACTTCCTCGCCTCCATCGACCGGGCGCTCGCCCTCTACTATGACGCGCCGGAGCAGTTTGCCGCCCTCGCCCAGCAGGATATGCTGGTCGATTCGAGCTGGACGCTCCCGGCCAGGGAATATATGCAGCTCTATCAGTCCGTCTGCGGAGGCTGACCGGACGCGGATCAGAGCGGAACAAGAGTAAACTATGCGAATTTTATATAACAGTAAATTATCCCAATTCAAATCCCCCTTCGGGACGCTTCGCCCCGGCGAGACGTGCACAATGCACATCCAGATCCCCTGCTCGTGCCAGACCGTCCATGTCGAGGTGCGCCTCCTGCGTGAAGACGGCAAGCCGTATCTGAACGTTCCCATGGCCAAGACCGCCGCAACGGAGCTGTATGAGACGTGGACGGCAGCCTTCGCGCTGGACGACCCCGACCTCTATTTCTATTTCTTCCAGATCACCACAAAGAATGAATCGTTCCGCCTGCTCAAGCAGGGCGACGACACAAATATGGAGGACGGCGACTGGTGGCAGATCAGCGTCATCGCGGAGGAATTTGCCGTGCCGTCCGCGCTCGAGGGCGCGGTCATGTACCAGATTTTCCCTGACCGCTTTGCAAAATCCGGTCAGGCCGACCTGCACGACAAGCTCCAGCCCTACTGGATCCACAGCAACACGCACGACATCCCCGTCTGGCAGCCGAACGAACGCGGCGAGGTCACAAATAACGACTTTTTCGGCGGCAATTTCGCCGGCATGTGCGAAAAGCTGGATTATCTGCATGATCTCGGCGTCGAGGTGCTCTACCTCAACCCGATCTTCATGGCCTGGTCGACGCACCGGTACGACACGTATGACTATGCCCGCATCGACCCGATGCTCGGCACAGAGGACGATTTCCGGCACTTCTGCAACGAGGCGCACGAGCGCGGCATGAAGGTCATTCTGGACGGCGTGTTCTCCCACGTCGGCGACCGCAGCCCCTATTTCCAGAGTGCGATTTCTGACCCGAATTCGCCCTACCGCAGCTGGTTCCAGTTCCAGCACTATCCCGACCGCTATACCAGCTGGTGGGGCATCACGACGCTCCCTTGCGTGAACAAGATGGACCCCGCGTTCCTCGACTATCTCATCGACGGGCCGTACTCCATCGCCGCGCGCTGGCTGATGGCGGGCGCGGACGGCTGGCGGCTGGACGTGGTAGACGAGCTGCCGGACGAATTCGTGCTCCGGCTGCGCCGCCGCATCCGGCAGGTCAAGCCCAGCGCCATTCTGATCGGCGAGGTCTGGGAGGACGCATCGAACAAGATCGCCTACGACCGCCGCCGGCGCTATTTTGTCGACAACGAGCTCGACGGCGTGATGAATTACCCGCTGCAAAAGGCCATCCTCCGCTATGTCCGCCGCGAGAATGACGGCGCGGAGTTCGGCCAGCAGGTGATGACACTCGCGGAAAACTACCCGCCCCACGTCCTGAACGCCTGTATGAACCTGCTCTCCACGCACGACACACCCCGTGCGATCAACGCGCTTCTCGATCCGCACGACGGCAGCCGCGACGATCTCGCCCGGCGTCACTTCTCGCCAGAGCAGATCACCTGGGGCAAGGAGCTTCTGCGCACAGCGGCGTTTCTGCAATTCACGCTCCCCGGCGCGCCCTGCATCTACTATGGCGACGAGGCCGGGATGACCGGCTATCGCGACCCTTTCAACCGCGGCTTCTATCCGTGGGGCGAGGAGGACACGAATCTGCAAGCCTTCTACCGTGCGCTGGCGCGGCTCAAGCGTGAAAATCCCGCGCTGAAAACCGGCCGCGTCGAGTTCATCACGGCGTCGAATGGCCGCGTGCAGTTTCTGCGCCAGAGCGCGGGGCAGACCGCCATGGTCTTCTGCAACGCCTCGCGGGAGCCTTGGCGCGTCCAGTACGCGGGCAAGCTGCTCTTCGGCGGCAAGCTGCAAGCCTATACGCCCGAGGCCGTCACGCTCGGTGAAAACGGTTTCTGCGTGATGGTATGAGCGCGAAGGAGTACGTATGACCGAGTGGGAAAAGCTGCAAACCGGGCAGCTCTACAACGATTTCGACCGCGGCCTGTTCAAGCGCCGCATCGCGGCCAAGCGCCTGTTCCGCGCGTACAACCGGACGGATGACGATGAGCAGACGGAACGCCGCGCGCTGATGGAGCAGCTGTTTGGCTCCGTGGGCAAGAATGTCTGGGTCGAGCCGGATTTCCGCTGTGAGTTCGGCAAAAACATCACGATTGAGGACAACGTCTACATCAACTTCGGCTGCGTCATTCTCGACTGCGCCGCTGTGACCATCGGCGCAGACAGCCTCCTTGGGCCGAACATCGGACTCTATGCCGTCAACCATGCCACCGACGCTGAGGCCCGCATCCACGGTGCCTGCTGGAGCAGCCCGATCCATATTGGCAGGCGCGTCTGGCTCGGCGGAGATGTGAAGGTGCTCGCGGGCGTCACAATCGGCGACGACACCATCATCGGCGCTGGCAGCGTGGTCACGAAGGATATCCCCTCCGGCGTGATCGCCGCAGGCAACCCGTGCCGCGTCCTGCGTGTGATCGGTGCCGGCGAGCGCACCGAGCGCGAACGCCAGGAACTGGAATACCGCAAATAAACAGCAGCAGCCCCGGCAGCATCCGCTGCCGGGGCTGCTGTTTCGTTTTCCCTGCTCCGCCGCATGCTGATCCCCGCCGCAGCGGACGCAACCCTAAATCACAAGAAGAACTTCCGCTGAAGCGACTCGCGCAGCGGCTTACAGATGGCAATGACAATGAGCATCAGCCCCAAAATTACGCCCGCCGCCAGCGGATAGAACGACCAGAAGAACGTCTCATGCAGTTGGAACGTCAGATTGATCAAAAACTCGATCAGCACAGCCAGCCCGCCCGCGAGGATGAACGCCCCGCCATAGATGTAGAGCCATCCGCCGTGCAGATACCGCGTCAGCACAACGACCGCCGTGACCAGCAGCCCGATCGCGCCCGTGACCGGGAAGGCAAACGACAAAAACCAGTGCCCGCCGGTGGCGAAATCGATGTAGAGCAGGTAAAGCCCGATGGCCGCAAAATCGACCGGGACGAAGATGACCGGGTTCGGATGGCGGAACCAGAGCGGCAGGACGATCATGACATAGAGCAGCCCGATCGCGCCCGCCGCGTAGCCCGACCAGACGATCGTCCCGTTGATGCGCCAGTCGCAGAGCAGGGAGAGGATCGCGGGCAGCAACGCCACGACCGTCAGCACAAACAGGATGCCGGAGCGGTTGACGTCCTCCCGCCGGATACGGCGATCCGCCGGATAGGGCGGCTCGGTCAGATTGCGCGGCAGATCCGGGTGAAACACCGGCGTCCCGCAGAGCGGACAGCGTTTTTCGCTGTCGGCCAGCTCCACGCCGCATTTGATACAATACATAGCTTCTGCTTCCTTTCTCACCGGCGCTGGTTGCTCTCCGCCTTCACGGGGAGACCCAGCCGGTGCAGTACGCGGTAAAAATGAGATTCCAGCTCCGGCTCACGCACGTTGCGGATAAAATTGACGTTCATCGTCCCGTTCCACGAGACGACACCGCAGTTATAGTGCGCCTTCGCCGGGACGCCGATGATAAAGTCCATCCGCTCGACATACGGGGCCATCGCCTCCGGCAGCTCCACGCGCCCGAGGTTGGACAGGCACAGGCAGGATTTGATCTCGCCCACCATGTCGAACACCACGCGCATCGCCGCATTCTTGATGAACAGCGGCATCACCCGCAGCACGGGCGAACGCTCGCTTGCGACGTTGGTCGCGATCTTCGCGCCCATCATCCGCGGGTCGTTCTCCAGCCCCATCCGGTAGTGAACCACGCGGCAGATCTCGTCGAACGTGTAATCGCCGAGCCGCGGATCGATCTCCGGCGTGACATAGGAGGCGAAGTTCCGCAGCGTCCGGCTGGGGAACATCTGCCGCAGATTGACCGGCAGCAGCACCTTCACCGGCTTGCGGTGCCGCCTGCGGGGCGTCTGCTCCGCCTGAAGCTCGCAGATGGCCTTCATCATCGCCGCCGCGAGCAGCTCCGTCACGCTGACGTGGTGCTCCTTCGCGCACTTGCGCACAGCGTCCACCGGCACCATCAGCGTCGTCAGATTCAAAAATCCATCCGGCTCTAACGTACCGGAGAGCTGATAGGCCGTGGACTCTTTGCGGCTCGCGTGGACGTTGCCCGCATAGCGCAAAAAGCTGTCCTCCATCTCCTCCTCGCTCGGGTCCTCCAGCCGGCCCAGCACGCCGTGCTCCGCCGGGATGGAAATGCCGTACCGCTGGCAGAGATATTCCGCCACGAGCGTTTTCAGGAAGATCATCCCGCCCGTGCCGTCGGTGACCGCGTGGAAGAACTCGACCGCGATGCGTTCATGATAGACCAGCACGCGAAACGCGCACTTTCGCACATCGTCGAACGGGACATGGACGAGCGGATAGCTCCGGTCCTCCTCGATGGGCGGCGCCTTTGGGATCTGTTCAAGATAGTACCAGAACGCCCCGCGCCGCAGCCGCACCGCAATCGACGGGAATCGCCGCACCGTCACATCCAGCGCCGCCGCGAGGATCTTCGTGTCGACCGGCTCATTCAGCGTGGCGGAGAGGCGGAAATAGTTCGTCCATCCGCGCCGCTTGGCCGCCGGGTAAATTTTCGCCGCATTGTCGAGGCGCATCCAGCGGAGCTTTTTCGCCGGGGACAGCACCCGCGTCAAAAATGTGTTGATCGTATCGAAGTCCGACATGTTTTCGCTCAGATAATAGAGCACGTAGGCGTGCCACCGCTCCGGCGCAATGACCATCTGACTGTCGCACCCGGCCTTTTGCAGCGCGGCATGCAGCCGCCGCGTGTCATCGAGCATGACCTCATCCCCGCCCACAAAGAGCAGCGACGGCGGAAAGCCGCGCAGATCGCCGAACAGCGGCGAGCAGTACGGAATCGCGGGATCGTCAGCGTAGCATTTCGCGTAGAAGTCGAGCAGCTCCTTCGTCATCGAGGGGTCGACGTCCCGGTTCGTGACATAGCTCTCCCCGCTCTGCGTCAGGTCGCTCCACGGCGAAATGGCGATCAGGCCGCACGGCAGCGGCAGCTTCTCCGCCCGCAGCCGCAGGCAGAGCGCGTAAATCAGTCCGCCGCCCGCGCTCTCGCCGCAGAGCAAAATCTGCCGGGCCGGATAGCCCTTTTTCAGCAGATACCGGTATGCCTCCAGCGCGTCGTCCAGCGCGGCGGGATAGCGGTGCTCCGGCGCGAGGCGGTATGCCGCGCAGAACACGCGCACGCCGCACTCGTCGGCCAGCGTCGCGGCGAAGCCCTTCGCATACTCCAGACTGCCGCAAGTATAGCCGCCGCCGTGCAGATAGAGGATGACCCCCTGCCGCCGCTCGTCCTTCGGCATGAGCCACGCGCCCTGAAACGCGCCAAAATCGTGCTCCCGCTCGAACACGTCGCGCCGGTGGATGGCCTCCATGATCTCGCCGAGCTTGTCCTGCCCCTTGCGCGTGGCCTCAAGCGAGAGATTTGCCGCGATGGGCTTCATAATATGCAGTTGTGCGCGAACCAGCTTCGCCGGAAGACCCATAACCAAAATTCCTTTCGTGTTTCTGAAATATTTATTATACCCGCTTCGCGCCGGTTTGTAAACCACTGCGCGCCCGTATATGAAAACTTTGCCTTGCTATTTGGAAATGAATATTTGCTTTTGCCGGCAGAATGTCGTACAATATGGCCGGACAAGCTGTCCGAACATCATCACAATGCTCTCAGGAGGCGTATTCCCCATGCAAAATGTTCTTGAATCCATGATGCTGCTGTGCTTCGGCTTTTCGTGGCCGATCTCCGTCGTCAACAACTACCGCTCCCGCACGACGCGCGGCATGAGCCTCCCGTTCATCCTGCTCATCATCTTCGGCTACATCTGCGGTATCACCGCGAAGCTGATCTCCCATAACATCACCTATGTGCTGGCCGTGTATATTTTCAATCTGCTGGCCGTCAGCACGAACCTGCTCGTCTACTTCCGCAACAAGAAGCTGGACAACGCGCGCAACGCGACCTCCCATAAATCCGAGTCCGCCAAACGCGCCTACGAGCAAAAGCCCTGACCGCATACTCCTTCCCCGCCGCAGCGGCCGAAGGCTCCCTTGTGTAAAGGGAGCTGTCAGCGAAGCTGACTGAGGGATTGTCTGGCGGGCATTGCCCGCCCCTACAAATCCTATCGCATTCCCGTCAATGAACGTAGGGGC
>ENA-UESC01001065-UESC01001065.1-human-gut-metagenome-genome-assembly--contig:-NODE-1065-length-22855-cov-5.829397_pt1 | contig 22855 bp, 20 predicted proteins | sample MGYA00242998_ERZ507999 | MGnify/ENA primary metagenome ERZ507999 (study PRJEB26167, sample SAMN06115465) | human gut metagenome | host: Homo sapiens | place: China:Hubei | collected 2016-04-27... | reverse complement strand
AAGAACGGGTTTGAAAAATTCGTTTTCCTTCTGAAGGAAAAGCCAAAATGGGAGCGTTAAAAATAACTAACCGCTTCTGCCCTGTCCATCCCCTGCATAAACTGATTTCAAAAAAGGGGGGCGTCTGGGTGCGGAAACGGTCGATCTTCTACAATGCGCTGCTGCTGACCGGGGTGAATCTCCTGCTGCGCGGCGTGTCGATGGTGTTTCAGGTCTATCTCTCGCGGCGCATCGGCGCGGCGGGCGTCGGACTTTTGCAGCTCGTGCTCACCGTGGAGACGGCGGCGATCACGTTCGGCCTCTCCGGTGCGCGCGTCGCCGCGATGTACCTCTGTGCCGAGGAATACGGCCGCCGCCGTCTGGACGGGGTACGCAGCGCGCTGACGCATTGCCTCTGCTTCGGCGCGGTCTGCTCCGTGCTGACCGGGGCAGCCCTCCTGTTCGGGAACGAATGGGTCGCGGATACGTGGCTGCACGAGCCGCTGGCTTCGGGCTGCCTGCGCATCACGGCGCTCGCCCTGCCCCTGCGCTGCTGTGCCGCGATCCTCTCCGCCTACTTCACAGCCTGCGGCCAGGTTCGGCGGCTCGTGCGCGTCGACGTGATCGAGCGCCTCGCCTGTCTCGCGCTCACGATGTTCCTCTTGCTCGCTTTCGCCGGGGACAGCCCGACGGAGACGTGCTCTGCCGTCCTGCTGGGCAGCATTTTCACGGAGGCCGCAGCCTGTGCGGTGCTCGGCCTTATGATCTGCCGCGATCTGCGCGGGCATGCGCCCCGCGCGGGGCTGCACATGGGGCAGCGGATGGCGAAGCTCTGTCTGCCGCTCGCCGCGAGCGACTATCTCCGCTCCGGGCTCCGCACAATCGAGCAGTTTCTGATCCCGTGGGGTCTGATTCGCGCAGGCGGTTCCTACGAGGCGGCAATGGCCGAATACGGGATGTTCGGCGGGATGGTCTTTCCGGTGCTGATGTTTCCGGCGGCATTTCTCTACGCCCTTTCCGATCTGCTCGTGCCGGAGCTTGCACGTAGCCGCGCCGAGGGAAACCGCGTGCGGGTGCGCCACTTGACGCAAAAATGCCTCCGCATGGGCCTTCTCTTCGCCGGAGCGGTCGCGGGCGGGCTGTTCGCGCTTGCGCCATGGCTGGGGCAGGCCATCTACGGGCTGGATACACCGGGTCGTCTGCTGCGCATCCTCTCGCCGATGGTGCTCTCGCTCTATATGGATGCCATCGTCGACGGAATGCTCAAAGGCCTCGGCGAACAGGTCTCCTGTGTGCGCTATAATACGATCACAATGGCGATGGATGTCCTCCTGCTCCGGGCACTCCTGCCTCGGTTCGGCCTCGCAGCCTACCTTCTCAGCTTTGCCGTCACGCATCTCGTCAACTTTGCACTGAGCCTCCGCCGCCTGCTCGCCGTCACCGGCCACGCACCGGACATCCGCTACGCCGTCCGTGCGCTGCTTTGCACCGCTGGAGCCGCCGCAGCCGCGTTTTCCGTCTTCGGCCCCGGCCTATGGCCCATTCTCCTGGGCCGTACCGCACTGTTTGCCGTGAGCTTTGTCGGGCTGCTCCGGCTGACCGGCACACTGGAGCGCTCAGACACAGTCTGGCTCCGTCAGGCGCTGCGCGGCCATTGACAGGCCAGTGCTTTTCCGCTATGATGGTGCCGAGGTGAGAGCGATGGCAGAGCGGCAGGCGCATCCGATCGCGCCGGTATTTGATGAGATGTCTCGGATCCTGATTCTTGGTTCGTTCCCGTCGGTAAAATCGCGCGAGGCCGGCTTTTTCTACGGCCACCCGCAGAACCGTTTCTGGCGCGTCCTCGCGGCGGTGCTCGGCTGCGCAGTCCCGGTGGCGATCGATGAAAAGCGCGACATGCTGCTCGCGCATCACGTCGCGGTCTGGGACGTGATCGCCAGCTGTGAGATCACCGGCTCCAGCGACAGTAGCATCCGCAATGTCGTCCCGACCGATCTCGGCCGCCTTCTCGCTGATGCTCCAATCTCCGCCATCTTCTGCAACGGCGGCACAGCGCTGCGCCTCTATCAAAAATATCAGCAGAATTCCACCGGCATCCCCGCAGCAGGACTCCCCTCCACCAGCCCCGCCAACGCTGCATGGACACTCAACCGTTTGGTCTCTGTATGGAATGTAATACGCACGGAATTGGAAAAATAATCTCGAAAAAAGGCTTGACATTTTCCCGATCCATGCTATAATAATGAAGCTGTTTGAAACAGCCATGCTACTGTAGCTCAGTCGGTAGAGCGCGTCATTGGTAATGACGAGGTCGGCAGTTCGAATCTGCCCAGCAGCTCCAAAAATCGGTTTATCCCATTGGGATAGACCGATTTTTCTTTTTTGGTAAAATAAATATGCTGAGGCCTCCAACAAAATATTTCACAGATAGGATCCAACACAGCGAATAGTCGGATTGCTTATTGTTAAGGCCTGTCAGCGCAGACTGCGCACATACTCCGACGGCGTCATACCTGTAACAGTCCTGAACTGGCGGGAAAAGTGCTGCTGGCTCGAAAAGCCAAGTTTTTTTGCAATCTCGCCCATAGACAGCGTTCCACTGCGCAGGAGGAGTTTACTTTCCTCTGCGCGGATTTTTGCAATGTATGTGCCAGGAGTCATGCCAAGCTGCGAACGGAACAGGCGATGAAGATACGTTGTGCTGATGTGCGCCTCGTCTGCCAATGCCTGCAGACTAAGCTTTTCTCCAGCACGGGCAGAAACAATCTGGATTAGCTTATCGACAATGCGCTGCTCGGCATGGCTGGTCGCGGGCAGACGCTGCGAGGAGCAGACTGGCAGTTGTTTATCTGTGTTGCGCAGCATATCCGCCAGCAGCAACTTCAGCAGGCTTTCTACACAGTCATATGCGTAACTTTCTGCATTGTGTGCGTTCAGCATCTGCTGCACCAGACTGATCTGCCGGGCAGACAGGGTGATTGCTCGGCCGGTCAGTTGTGAACAGGGAAGGACTGCTGCTCGAAACGATACGGTTAGGAAGCTGACCGGCAAATCGGCGTACTGCATGTGCCAGACGTTCTGCCCGATCAGCATCAGCTGCTGCTGCTGCAGAAGTATGTCGGCGCCGCCTGCCAGATTGTGCAGTTCACCGCGGTCAACGTAGACCAGTTCAAACGCCTCATGCTGCTCGCCTCGAAAATAAAAATCACTGGCGCATTCCTGATAAAAAAACGTGTAAAGCTGCTCCAGTTTCAGTTCACTTGCCGCGCCGGAAAACTCCTCCGCCGGATGGCATGCGAGAAGCTGCAAACGTCCCGGCTGATGCGTGCGGCAGCTAATCTCGCAGCCGTTTCCGAGTGCAGCGATGGAAAACCGAATACCTGGGCGCAGCATAAGTACTCGATCGAGGTAATAAACGCTTTGCATGTCCCCCTCATAGATCACCAGCAGAGGCATTCCGGAAACATAGTCCAGAACGACCGGATCGTCCGTGCGCATTTCTTTGACCATATCGCCTGGATGGATCTGCCAGCGCTCCACACTGGGAGGTAGTTGTTCCGGATTTGCGGAAAGAATCTCGCCGAACGTCTGTACCTGCGCGGCAGAAAGATTTTTGATCTGCAATGCAATCGCCTCCCTTGCTCTTTTATCATAATTTTGCGACATATGCAACTACTTTTTCAAATTCTGTCTGAATTTTATCAGATTCTGCACAAAACGAGGAAATCTATTGTCTTCCGGAGTTGGGGAGGATAAGATAAAACAAAACGGATGAAAAGGAGTTATAGCATGAACAAAGCGCTGTTCGAGGTCCTGTGCAGTTTCTGCCTGGACGCGGAGCCTGTTTCCTGCGTGCCGTATGGCTGCGGCCATATCAACGAGACATATTTGACTGTGACGGCCAGCGGCCGACGCTATATCCTGCAAAAAATCAATCATCATACGTTCCGCGATGTGGCTGGCCTGATGGAAAATGTTACATCCGTCACAGACTTTCTGCACACAAAAGCAGAAGACCCGCGCAGCGTTTTGACGCTGGTCAAGACGACTGACGGCGCAAGCTATCTGCATGCGCAGGAAGAGTACTGGCGCGCATATGACTTTGTTGAGAGTAGCATCTGCCTCCAGCAGCCCGAGACGGACGAGGACTTTTACCAAAGTGCCGTCGGCTTCGGTACGTTTCAGCAGCTTCTGAGCGATTTTCCAGCGGAGAAGCTGCATGATACAATTCCCAATTTCCACAATACACCGGATCGTTACCGCGCGTTTCTTGAGACATTGGAACGCGACCCCATGCACCGGGCGGCGCAGGTTCAGCCTGAAATTGAATTTGCGCTTGCCCGGCAGGCTGAAATGGCCGCGCTGCAAACTGCGCTGAAGTCCGGTGAACTGCCGCTGCGTGTGACGCACAATGAGACAAAGCTGAACAACGTTCTGCTGGATGCGAAAACGCGCCGGGCGCTGTGCGTCATTGATCTTGATACGGTCATGCCCGGTTCCAGCCTCTATGATTTCGGCGATTCCATCCGATTTGGCGCGGCAACTGCCGCAGAGGATGAGCGCGACCTCTCTAAAATGGAAATGAACCTTGCGCGTTTCCGGGTCTTTACGCGCGGCTATGTCTGCGCTTGCCCGGGGCTGACAGAAAAGGAATTGGAATTACTTCCGCTTGGCGCGAAGACCATGACAATGGAATGCGGCGTCCGCTTCCTGACGGACTATCTCGACGGCGACCACTATTTTGCCGTCCACCGCGACGGCCAGAACCTTGACCGTGCCCGCACCCAGTTCAAGCTGGTCGCGGACATGGAGAAAAAGTGGAACGAAATGCAGAAAATCGTTGCTGAAGAAGCAAAAAAGGAGAAATAAAGGAGAAATAAATTATGCTGCACCTGAATATCATCAAAGTAAAGACCCCGGAAGAAATGGGCAAGGCCGCTGCCGATGAATTTGAAGCCGTCATCCATGCCAAGCCCGCCTGCGTCATCGGTCTTGCCACCGGCTCGACCCCGCTGCCGCTGTATCGTGAGTTGATCGCCCGCGAACAAGCAGGGCTGATCGATTTCAGCCGTGTGCGCTCGGCCAATCTTGACGAGTACAAGGGCCTTGCACCCGACCATCCGCAGAGTTACCGCCGGTTCATGCAGGAAAATCTGTTTGACCATATTTCCATCAAGCCTGAGAACACCATCGTTCCCGACGGCCTTGCCGCCGATATCCCTGCCATGTGCGAGGCGTATGAGCGCAAGATCGAAGACTGGGGCGGCGTGGATATCCAACTGCTCGGCATCGGCCACGACGGCCACATCGGCTTCAACGAGCCGTGCGACCATTTCCCCGTCATGACCCATGAGGTTCAGCTGACGGACATGACCCGCGAGGCGAACAAGCGCTTCTTTAATTCTATCGACGAGGTTCCGACCGCCGCCATCACCATGGGCGTCGGTACAGTTATGGCCGCGAAAAAGATCGTCATGGTCATCACGGGTGCGGATAAGGCCGACATTCTCTATAAGGTCTTCTTCGGGCCGGTCACGCCGGAGGTTCCTGGTTCCATCTTGCAGTTCCATCCCGATGTGACGCTCATCTGCGACGAGGCAGCGGCAGCCAGAATGCCGCAGTAAGGACGGCTATGCAGTATTTAGGCATTGAATATCAGATCAAAAACCTGCCTGCGCTGGATCGTGCGTTCATTCCCTTCGGCGTCTGGGCCAGCGCATATGAAAAAGGCGCGGAACGCCCGTTCAAAATTGCCGTCGAGCGCGAAAACGGCCTTGTGACCGTATACGAGACAAAGCTGCGCAGCCCGGAATTTGCCGAGGCGAACTACCGCTATGCCGAGCGCTGCGTCAAGATGCTCCTGTGGAGCGTCGGCGGCTGGCGCGTGTACCTCTGCGGCGACGATGCGATCGCAAAGCGCATGCAGGATGCGTACCGCGCGGGTGGAACGCGTGAGTTCGACGTCGGCTTCATGCAGGACGTGTACGAGCGCCCGTTTGAGATCGTCCTCACGGACGAGGCGGGCTTCCCGCAGGCGCACGAGCAGACCAGAAAGGTCGGTGGCCATACGAACGGCTGCCGCATCGGCTTTGACGCGGGCGGCTCCGACCGCAAGGTCTCCGCTGTCATAGACGGCGAAACGGTCTACTCCGAGGAGGTCGTCTGGCATCCCAAGACGAGCGAGGACCCGCAGTACCAGTATGACGGCATCGTCGCCGCGTTCAAAACGGCAGCGTCCAAAATGCCCCGGGTGGACGGCATCGGCGTTTCCTCCGCAGGCGTGTTCATCGGCAACGCGCCGATGGTGTCCTCCATTTTTATCAGGGTCCCGCGTTCACGCCGCGAAGAGGTCAAGACGGTCTACGACCGCGCAGCTAAAGAAATCGGCGACGTTCCCATCGTTGTTGCAAATGACGGTGACGTGTCGGCACTGGCAGGTTCGATGAGCCTTGGCGAAGGCGCGGTCATGGGGCTTGCCATGGGCACGAGCGAAGCAGTCGGCTATGTTAATGCCGAAAGCAACCTCCTCGGCTGGTTCAGCGAACTTGCCTTCGCTCCGGTTGATCTGAACGAGAACGCGATGCGTGATGAGTGGTCGGGGGATATCGGCGTCGGCTGCAAATATTTCTCACAGGATGCGGTTTCCAAGCTGGCACCCGCCGCAGGAATCGCGCTGTCCGAAACCCTCACACCGGCTGAGAAACTCAAGGAAGTGCAGAAATTGGCGGAGCAGGGTCTTCCGTATGCGTTGGAGATTTTCAAGTCTATTGGCGTGTACCTCGGCCATACGATGTGTTTGTATGAACGCTTCTATGATATTCGCAATCTGATCGTTCTGGGCCGCGTGGCATCCGGCGTAGGCGGAGATTTGATCGTCGCCGAGTGCCAGCGGGTGCTGAAGGAGGAATATCCAGACTTGGCGCAGAAGATCCGCGTTATGCTGCCGGATGAAAACTTCCGCCGCGTTGGTCAGTCCATGGCTGCAGCCAGTCTGCCGGAGGTGTGAGCATGCTGTTCAAAAATGCGAATATTTTTGTAGACGGTCGTTTCCAGCACGGATCATTCCGTGTGGAAAATGGAAGATTCTCCGAGATTTTGTCCGCAGTCCCGGAAGAGGACGGCGTTGATCTGGAAAATCAGTATGTGATTCCGGGACTTATCGACGTGCATAACCACGGCAATTCCGGTGCAGATTTTTCAGACGGCGATTATGCCGGCCTCGTCAAAATGGCATGCTATCTTGCAAAAAATGGCGTGACCAGCTTTGCTCCCGCGTCCATGACGCTGCCCTATGATGTGTTGGAAGCAGCATACAAAACAGCTGTCCGACTCAAAAACAAGCAACCGGCGGATTGTGCCCGTCTCATGGGTATCCAGATGGAAGGCCCCTTTTTCTCTGAAAAGAAAAAGGGCGCGCAGAACGGCGCATATCTGCGAAACCCGGATTTCGGCGCGTTCCATCATCTCTATGAAGCTGCCGAGGGATTGCTCCGCATTGTGGATGTAGCAGCGGAACTTCCCGGTGCGGTAGAGTTTACCGAAAAGGCGTCCAGACTCTGCACGGTCTCCATCGCGCACACCGATTGCACCTATGAAGAAGCCTCTGCTGTTTTTGATGCAGGTGCAAGTCATCTGACGCATTTATACAACGCCATGCCCGGCATCCATCATCGCAAGCCTGGCCCCATCGGCGCAGGCTCAGAACGGGAAAATGTTGTTGCGGAACTGATCTGTGATGGCCAGCACATCCATCCAAGCGCTGTACGCATGGCATTCAAGCTGTTCCCCGGTAGAATTTGCCTCATTTCCGATGCGCTGCGCTGCTGTGGCATGCCGGATGGCCAGTATACCCTAGGCGGACAGGATGTATTCCTGCAAAACTGTGTTGCAAGACTTGCTGACGGTACGATTGCAGGATCAGCCACGAATTTGTATGACTGCATGCGAAAGGCCGTGGAATTCGGCATTCCGAAGGAGCAGGCGATCCTCTCCGCGACAAGCGTTCCTGCAAAGGAACTTGGGCAGGAGGCAGAGATTGGCGAAATCAGTTCTGGTAAACTGGCCGATTTTGTTGTCTGCGATGAGGAATTGAACCGAAAGCATGTTTATCTCTCTGGCACTCAGCTGGATTCGTAAATATCGTTGCATGTTCAAACAGACACCCCGCATGCGTTGGCATGCGGGGTGTTGTCGTGCTATTATGCGGCCTTACGGCAGTGTTCGGATGCAGTCCTTCAGGATCTGCATGAATGCTTCGCGGTCAAGCTTCAGCAGAACAAGTGCATTTTTCTTTCCAAATTTCTTGTCGCTCTGCAGATCGGTAACAGTTTTGCCAAGTGTGATCTCAGCCTGTGTTTCTACAAAGACGCCCGCCATTTGGCCCTCGAACAATTCTGGGTGGGCAAGGTACATGATAGGGCAGGAATCATGCTGTGCAACGCCGGTGAGTCCGACGGTCTGTACTGCACTCCATGCACAGGCGAACAATTCTCGCACCAGCTTGCCGCAGCGGTTGCCATAGGCGGCCATCTCATCCCAGTCTGCAGGGCGCAATTCGGCCTGCATGGTGACATCCAGACCGCACATGACGAGAGGTACGCCAGATTTGAACACGATCTGCGCCGCATCTGGGTCATCGTAGATGTTGAATTCCGCTGCGGGTGTCACATTGCCGCCAACAGCTGCACCGCCCATCAGTGCAATGGAGTGCAGCAGCTGTTTTAGTTCTGGATACTTTGTCAATGCGATTGCTACGTTTGTCAGCGGTCCGGTCGCAACCAGACGCAATTCGCCCGGCATGCGCTTCGCTGTTGCATAAAGCGCGTCCCACGCGAATGTTGACTCTGGCGCCGTGTCTGGCAGCGGTAACTCGACGTCTCCAAGACCGTTTTCCCCGTGGAATTTGCCCGCCACATGCGGTTCGCGCACGAGCGGACGCTCCGCGCCGGGATAAACCGGATAATCGGCTCCCAGCAGATGCACTACACGCCTTGTATTTGGGAAGGTATTGTATAATGGACTGTTGCCAGCCACAGCGGATAGACCGATGACCGAAAGTTCCGGCAGCGCATGCGCTAGCATGATTGCGACGGAATCGTCCGTGCCGGTATCGCAGTCAATCCAGACGGGAATCTGTTTGTTTGTCATGTCCCTGCCTCCCCGTAGAATTTGATGGCTTCAACCAGAAGATCGGCGAAGCGATCCCGGTCAACACCCATCAGCACATCCGCATTCGGCGCGTGCCCAGAGAAGCCGAGCAAATCGCCCACGGTCGTGCCACGGCAATATTCGCCTGCTGTCTCAATCTGCACATACATGGGGCGGATGGTGAAAATTTCGGGATGAATGAGCGCCATGACCGCGCACGGGTCGTGCATCGGTGCGCCTGCATAACCAATGGAACGGTGGAACTTGTAGAAGAACTCCAACCACTGTGCAACGATGTCGCTGACCGGATTGCAGAGCGCGCGGACACGTTCAAAATCTTCCGGCAGAATGAGCGCCTTTTCTGTCACATCCAATCCGGCCATTGTGATGGGCACGCCAGACGTGAACACAATTTTAGCTGCCTCGGGATCTACGAGAATGTTGAACTCCGCTGCGGGCGTCCAGTTGCCGGTAGCAATGCCACCGCCCATGAGGGAAATGCGAGCAATCTTGGATTTCAGTTCCGGGTGGGCCAGCAGCAGCGCCGCAACATTCGTTTGCGGACCGGTTGCCACGATAGTGACAGGTTCCGGAGATTCACGCAGCACCTTCGCCATCAGTTCCGGCGCAGAAAATGCGGACGGTTCAAACGCAGGTTCCGGCAGGGCAGGGCCGTCCAGTCCCGACTCGCCGTGAACGGATGGTGCGTTCATCACGTCATTTAAAAGCGGATGCGGGCAACCCTTTCCGACCGGTGCATGCAGACCAATCAACGTGCAGACACGCAGTGCATTATAGGTTGTTTTTTCGATCGTCTGGTTGCCGCAGCAGGACGTTACAGCAAGAATTTCGAGTTTACGGCTGGCTCGTGCCAGAACCCACGCAATGGCATCGTCATGACCGGGATCGCCGTCGAGAATGATGGGGATTTTCTTAAATTCAGACATAGAGGTTCCTCACTTGAGTGCGGCAGCCGAGTGCAGCTTCTTCGCACGGCTGCGCCGCACGAGAGAGAAGATCACAAGGCCGATGATGGTAACGGCATAGGGGATAGGGGAGGCGAGGTTTGAGTCGAGGCCGACGGCGGAGAACTTGATGCCCAGCGCCTGCGCAAAGCCGAACACGAGTGAGGACAACATGCCGCCGAGGCATTCGCCGCCGCCCATAGCTTGCGCCGCCAGCGCAATAAAGCCGCGTCCTGCAACCATGTCAAGTGACCAACCAGCCGCATAGTACATTGACATGAACGCACCGCCAAAGCCGCACATTAGGCCCGAGAAGCCAATAGCGATGTACTTGATCTTGAGTACAGACACACCGACGGAACTTGCTGCGTTCGGATTTTCGCCGACTGCGCGGATATTGAGGCCAAGGCTCGTTTTATACAGCATCATGCTCGTGAGCGCACAGCAGATGAACGCCACCCACGTCAGTAGATTGTGGCCCGAAATGATGCCGCCCAAGAATGGAATCTTGTCGATCAGCGGGATATTGATGTTCGGAATCAGCAGATTCGAGGTGATCAAACCTGTGGAGGACGCCATGGATGTGCCTTCAGTCAGATTCGTAATGACCTTGCATAAGAACAGTGTACCGCCGGAGCCCATCATGTTGATGGCGATGCCGACAAGGGTAATGTCGGTCTTAAGCTGGAAGGCGAAGAAGCCCATCATCAGGCTCATCAGCACGCCGATGGCCAGCGCAGCAAGCAAGCCCCAGAGCCAGCTATGTGCGTAATAGGAGACAAGTGAGCCAGTTAACGCAGAGAACATCATCAATCCTTCCAGACCGATATTGCAGAAGCCTGCCTTTTCGACCACAATCGCGGCCAGCGTTGCAAACAGGATCGGCGCGGAAATGCGGATGATGGAGAAAAAGAACTCCGGTGTCAGCAACATCTTCAGAAAATCAAGCATGCTCTGCACCTCCTTTCTGCTCTTCCAGTGCGGCCTTTGCAGCAAGTTCTTCCTGCGCTGTCTTGACGACAAGCTTCTGACGGTATTTTGACAGGAACTGCTCGGCAGCGAAGAACAGGAAAATGACACCCTGAATGATATCGATCAGCTGAGACGGCACATTTGCATACGTCGCCATCAGTTCACAGCCCTTTGTAAGATACGCCATAAAGAATGCAGCGAACGGCACGAACCACGGGTTGTTGCCAGCCAGAATCGCAATCGTGATGCCTGTCCAGCCGTAGCCAGGAAGCGAACTCCATGAGAATGTCGGGTAACGACCCAGCATCTCAATGCCGCCGCCCATACCGGCCAAAAATCCACCCAGCACCTGCGACAGCACGATCACGGTCGCAACCTTCATACCAGAGTATTTGGCAAATGCCTGATTGATGCCAATCATGCGGATGGTGTAGCCCCAGCGGGTGTTGAACATGAAAAGACCAACCAACACGACACAGGCAATGGCGATCACAAAGCCCCATGAAAGCTTCGAGCCATTGTCAACCAGCGGTGCAATCTTAGAGGTTTCCAGGAACTCATACGACTGGATCTGTCCCTTTGTCTTGTCGGCAAGATAAGTGTTCATCAAATACTTGATGAGATACATAATGATGTAATTGAGCATCAGTGAGCATACCATCTCGCTTACATCCAGCTTGGTTTTCAGCAGCGCAGGCAGAAGCATGATCGCTGCCACTGCCAGTGCGCCGGCCAGAACGCCCACGACCGGATGCAAAAACGCCGCCATCGGCACATAGACCGCGACCATGCCGGTCGTGAACGCGCCGAGCATGATGCCGCCCTCCGCGCCGAGGTTGAACTGGTTGGCGGAGAACATGACGCAGACGGAAAGGCCGGTGAAGATGATGGGGATCATCGAGGCCAGAATGTCGGTCAGGCGCTTGAAATCAAAGGTGGTGCCACTCCGACCCATGCGGAACAGCGGGCCGACGAGCAGCTGCTTGAGTGCGTCGCCAGTGGCGGAAAGCTTTGCTGCAAAGCTGTTTCCGTCTGCAGACAGGAAGATCAGCAGCGTCGCCACAAGGATCGCAATCAAAATGGCGAGCAGGCCGCGGGTCACAGAGAACAGAATCTGACGTTTCTTAGTCATGGCAAACCCTCCTGATTTCCTCTTCGCTCTGGGTCTTGAGCCCGAGCATATATTCGCCCATCACATCGTCGGTGAGGGTGGAGGTGTCTTCAAAATACGCGGCAATTTTGCCGCCGTGCATGACGATCAGACTGTCGGACAGCTCCATGACCTCCGCCAGATCTGCCGAGATCAGCAGCACCGCAATGCCGGAGCGTGACAACTCAACGAGTTTTTTGCGGATGAACTCCGTCGCGCCGACGTCAATGCCTCGTGTCGGCTGGTCTGCAAGAATGAGAACCGGATTGCCGGAGAACTCACGCGCCACGACGACCTTTTGGATATTACCGCCCGAGAGCATGCCGACCTGCTGCTTGCGGGACTTGCACAAAACGGCATAGTCCTCAATCAGTTTGTCCGCTTCGTCGTGAATGGCTTTCATGTTAAAAAGCGGCCCATGGTTCAGACGCTTTTCTGCCGAGCGGTCAGAAATCAGGTTTTCCTCAATAGAGGCACTGCCTGCAATGCCGTAGAGCATGCGGTCCTCCGGAATGAGCGCGACACCGCGGTCACGCAGCTTCTGCTGCGAGAGGCCGAGGATGCTCTCCGAGCCAAGTGTGACGCTACCTGCGTTCGGCGTCAGGAAGCCAAAGAGCATATCGACCAGTTCTTTCTGGCCATTACCCTCGACACCTGCAACGCCGAGAATTTCGCCCCGGCGCACATCGAAGGATATCTTATCGAGCATCTTTTTGTGCCATTCATTGACGTATTCGACATCGCGTACACGAAGCACAACATCCGACGGATTCGCCTTATCCTTCTGCACGTTCAGAATGACATCACGGCCGACCATCAGACGCGAAATTTCTTCCTTCGTTACATCGCAAGTATTGTAAACACCCATTGAGCGCCCACCGCGCATGATTGTCAGCCGGTCGGTGATCTCCATGATTTCGTTCAGCTTGTGCGAAATAAAGACGATAGTATAGCCCTGCTCCTTTAGATGCCGCAATTCCTTGAACAACTCGACTGTCTCCTGCGTGGTCAGAACCGCCGTCGGCTCGTCCAGAATCAGGATCTTCGCTCCGCGCACAAGTGCCTTGAGGATCTCGACCTTCTGCTTCATGCCGACCGGGATGTCCATGACTTTGGCCTCCGGCTCGACGTGCAGGTTGTATTTTTCCGCGTATTCCTTCGTAATAGCAACGGCCTTCGCGTGGTCGATGAACAGACCCTTGCGCGGGGCCATGCCGAGCACCATGTTTTCCGCGACGGTCAGGCTCGGTACAAGCATGAAATGTTGATGCACCATGCCGATCCCGTGGGAAATGGCGACGGTGGGGGACGAGAGTGTCAGCTTTTCGCCGTGCACCCAAATTTCGCCGCTCGTCGGCTGCTCCAGACCGAACAGCATCTTCATAAGCGTAGACTTTCCAGCGCCGTTTTCGCCCATCAGTGCATGAATTTCGCCTCTTCGGAGGTTAAAATCCACGCCCTGATTGGCCGCGACGCCGTTGGGATACACCTTCGTGATCCCTTTCATCTGGACGACGTATTCCTCGTCCAAACGGCCGGTTTTTTCGTCTGGCATACGATATGTTCCTCTCTTTCTTTAGAAAAAGTCGTGCGAATGAAAAAGCAATAAGTAATAGTGAATAAAGAACAAACGTTGAGATACGTTTTTTCGCTATTCACTATTACTCCGCAGAACCGGGAGAAATTGTAGGGGCCGATGCCCACATCGGCCCGGCAGAACAGCTTGCCGAAACGCGGAACACTCCGGCGAATTCGCGGTTCCTCGCGGGCCGATGTAGGCATCGGCCCCTGCTATGTGCATGGGGTAAAACCCGGAAAGGGGGCTCATGGGAGCCCCCCTTATGATAAACTTACGGTCTGACGGAGTCGCGCAGAGCGGCGAGGTCGAAGTTGGCATCGAACGCGGTGTCAACCTTGATGCTGCCGTCCGTGATACCCTTCTGAGCAGCCTCAACAGCAGCCTTGGTTTCGGCAGAAGCGTACTTGTCATAGTTCTTGTCGGTCACGATGCCGACGCCGCCTTCCGCAAGACCAAGCTGGACTTCTGTGCCCCAATAGGTTTTACCGGCATCCCACTGGTCGAAGATCCAGATGATGGAGTTGCCGATGTTCTTCAGGCCCGAAGTCAGCGTCAGCGCTGCCAGGTCGGAGGAGAAGGTCAACTCCTGGTCGGAGTCAACGCCAATGAACCATGCCTTGCCGGTGTCCAGAGCAGCCTCAGCCGCGCCGTTGCCCGCATTGCCGGCAACGCCCCAGATGATGTCGCACTTCTTGTCGTTGATCATGGAGTAGCCGAACTCCTTGGCGATGGCGGTATCGACATAGTCGTTGGTGTAGCGGGTGTCGACCTTGATGTCGGGGTTGACAGCCTGTGCACCCTCAATGAAGCCGGTCAGGAAGTCGTTGATAACCGGGGAGTCAACGCCGCCGACGAAGCCGACGACGGCATCCTCGTTGATGTTGGCAACGTTGGTGTCCGTGGTCATGCAGGCGGCAAAGGTACCGACCAGATAGCCCATGTCGTTCTGCTTGTAGGTGATGTTGACGACGTTAGAGTTGTTGCCAGCATAGGTGTTGTCGTCGAAGATCAGATAGAGCTGATCGGGATACTTCGTGGCGACTTCCTTCAGGTAGTCGGGCATCTGGTAGGTGCCGCAGATGACGAGGTCATACTCGCCGGACTGGGAAACGTCGTACAGCGTGGACAGCCACTTCGGCTGGTCTTCGTCGGTGCCGCCGAGCTCGATGGTCTTGCAGGTGATGCGGCCTGCTTTGACCAGCTCGTCGATACCGGCCTGCGCGGAGTCGAAGAAGGACTTGTCGCCCAGGTTGCCGTTGACGATGTAGACAACATTCTTGACGTCAGATGCTTCCTTGGTTTCCGTCTTAGAGGCGCAGGCCGCCAGACCGAGAACCATGATCGCTGCAAGCAGCAATGCGATGATTTTTTTCATGTTTTTTCCTCCATCATGTTCAATCTGTATGATTGCGGGGATAAAATCCCCAGCGTTATTGTACAGGACTGACAGAGCAGTGTCAAGCATTCTGCATAGAGAAAACAAAAAATATTTATCTGTCCTTAAAAATTTTGGCACTTATGCCGGAGTCAGTCATCGACCTTTTCTGAATCGATGATGGGGCCGTTTGCGTACATGCGCAGCTTTTCCCGTGCGGTACGGATGCGCTTGGAGAAGGCAAACGTCACAATGAGATCAAACACGCCGTCCACAATCAGCGAAATCCCGGCCAGCAGCATGATCGAATCAAATTTGCCGAACAATACCACGCAGCCCAGCGCGATTGTGACCGCGCCCAGCAGCGCTGGCACCCACCAGCCCGCAAGCCGTGCTCGTGCGCAGTCCACACCGTCCTGCAGCGTCATCATGCCGTCAATGACGAGGAATACACCGAACAGCACTGTCAGCAGCCCCTGAATGATCTCCGGCCGCAGCAGGCAGAATACGCCGCACACCAGCAGCACGATGCCAGACACCAGCGCGTAGGACCCGAACAGCCGCCCGGAGGCCAAATACGAAATGACTGCCGCAACGCCGGAGGCCAGCAGCAGAATGCCAGCCACATAGCAGATCACGTCAGCCGATGCCTGCGGCGTCAGGATGAACAGCAGACCAAGTAAAATCGCCGAGAATGCAACGATCAGACTGCGCCACTTGAGTGCCTTGAAATACCCACGGATGGATTCCATAAAAAGAACTTCCTTTCCAGATTTGATACAAAACTATTATGCCGCTCCATGGCGAAAAAAACAACAGTTAAAACCGCCAATCTGCCGCAACATGTCCGTGCAGAACAGAAAACAGAATCGGCCTGCCGCGTGCGCGGCAGGCCGATTCTGTTGGTGTAGAAAAGAAAGAAGAAAGAGAAGAGAGGAAAGAAAAGATTGGCTTGCTTACGAGTATGAGTATACCGGCCAATCATGTCAGAACTGTGAACGAATCCGAAAGGATTTGTGAACATTTTCTGCGGTTCATTCCCAATTACTGCACATTCTTTGTCGCAATGATATCAACGCCTGTTCCGGCGGCGTTTGAAAGCAATACATCGCCGATCTTTACAGGCGCGTGCGCCGTGACCTGACGGAGCGCCACGACGATCTCAAAGATCTTACCTTTCGGGATATCTTGTGCCGTCTTGCAGCTGACGACGGCTGCGCCGGTCGCGCTGCCAGTCAGACGGACAGTGCTTGTGACGATGCGCGTCGGATTTGTGACTTCTTTTCTCGCGTAATCATGCCCGCGTTTGCAGGTGTATCCGGTAACGTCTTTGATCTCACCGTTTTCCAGCGTGACAGTGATCGAACAGCCAAGAGGGCAGCCAATGCAGGTCAGTTCTCGTTTTTCCATCGTTATGCCTCCTCTACTGTGATATGAATGCGCGTCAAGCCGGGGTGCGCGTTCAGCATGTCCTTTGTGAGTTTCAGTTCTTCCATCTCACCCGGGGCCATGACGGGCCGCTTGCGCGAAAGGACTGTATCATCATCCAGAAACAGCTTTACCACGCGCTTTTTCATCACACTGCCTACGCGGAACCGAAGCACCAGATCGTCCGCAACCAGTTCCGGATCAATGCTCGCTGGAACGGTGTAGCGGATGCCGCCTTCAAACGTAACGGGGATTTCGTGGCGCTTTGCTGTTTCGCCCTGCGCAAGATACCGAACGGCGGCGCGGCCAGCTGCAGCGGCTTCCTCGGAGACGTAGTCAACCAGGTCGTGTACATGCAGCACATTGCCGGCCGCAAAGACACCGGGAATGCTCGTCTGCAGGCTTTCGTCAACGACAGGGCCGTTTGTGATCGGGGAAATGTCCACGCCCATGCCGCGCGAAAGTTCGTTTTCCGGGATCAGGCCGCAGGACAGCAGCAATGTGTCGCAGTCGTAGTGAACCTCCGTGCCGGGGATGGGCTTGCGATCGGGGCCGACCTCCGCGATCGTGATGCCGGAAACACGCTCCTTGCCCTCAATGTTCACAACGGTGTGGCTAAGCTTGAGCGGAATGTCGAAATCGTTCAGGCACTGGACGATATTACGCTTCAGACCGCCAGAGTAGGGTAGAAGTTCTGCTACAACCAGTACCTTCGCGCCCTCAAGGGTCATGCGTCGTGCCATGATGAGGCCGATATCACCGCTGCCGAGAATGACGACTCTACGGCCGGGCATGAAGCCTTCCATGTTGACGAGACGCTGTGCTGTACCAGCTGAGTAAATGCCTGCCGGACGGTAGCCGGGAATATTCAACGCGCCGCGGCTGCGCTCACGGCAGCCCATGGTCAGGATGATGGCGCGCGCGTCAATCTCAATTAGTCCTTCTTCACGGTTGACCGCCGTGATATGTTTATCCTTGCTGATGGAAAGCACCATCGTATTGAGTTTGTATTCGATTTTGCGTTCAAGCGCCTGTGTGATGTACCGCGCGGCGTATTCCGGGCCGGTCAATTCTTCGCCGAAGGTATGCAGGCCAAAGCCGTTGTGGATGCACTGGTTCAAAATGCCGCCCAACTGCACATCGCGTTCGAGGATCAGGATGCTCCGGCAGCCAGCGTCATACGCTGCGATAGCCGCAGACAGACCGGCGGGGCCGCCGCCGATGATGACAATGTCATAGTTCATTTGTCCTGCACCTCCTCAAGTTTGTCTTTATTTGTTCCGACAATCAGCCGGGATGCACCGCCGCATTTAGTAATTTCACTCTGATCAACGTGAAGTTCTCGCGCCAGAATTTCCATCACACGCGGGCTGCAGAAGCCAGCCTGACAGCGGCCCATGCCTGCGCGGGTACGGCGCTTGACGCCGTCAAGACTCTTTGCACCGAGCGGCCGGCGGATCGCATCAAGAATTTCCCCCTCCGTGACCTGCTCACAGCGGCAGATGATCTGGCCGTAGGCGGGCTTTTCGCGGATGAGGTTCTGATACTCCTCTTTGGAAAGCGTCTTCGGGTCAAGTACGCCTTTGCGTGTGGCGATAAAGTGTTCCTTTTCCCGCAGGTCCATCAGATCGCGCATCAACTCCGACACATGCAGGCCGATGGCGGGGGAGGAGGTCAGGCCGGGCGATTCGATGCCCGCGCAGTCGATGAACTGCTGTGCGCCTTCGGCCTCGCCGATAACAAATTCGTGATGATCCTCATGCGCGCGCAGACCTGCAAAGCTTGTGATGGTCTGACGGATGGGAAGGTTTTCGACCGTCGCGCCCGCCTTTTCAATCAGATCGTTCAGACCCTCTGCAGTGGTGTTCGTGCCTTCACGGTCTTCAATGTCGATGGCTGTCGGACCGACGATGGTGTTTCCGTGGACGGTCGGGCTGACCAGAACTCCCTTGCCGAGTTTACCAGGCAGCTGAAAGATGGTATGCGAGACAAAACCGCCGGTGCTCTTGTCCAAAAGACAGTAATCACCGCGCCGCGGCGTGATGTGCAGCTTGCGAGTCGAAACCATGTTGTGCAGCACGTCCGAATAGACGCCTGCGGCATTGATGACATAGCGCGTTTCAAAATCGCCGTGGTTGGTATGAATGGTCCAATAGCCGTCATTCCAAGCAAAGCCGGTGACTTCAGTATTGAACTGGAATTCCACGCCGTTGTCAAAGGCGTTTTCTGCCAGTGCTATGGTTAGATTGAACGGGCAGACAATGCCGCCGGTTGGTGCCCAGAGTGCGGCGACGGCGTTTTTCGATACGTTTGGTTCCAGTTCGTGCAGGCGCTTTGCGTCTACGATCTCCAGTCCTTTGACGCCGTTTTTTACGCCGTTTTCATATAGCGCATGCAGCTTTGGCAGATCTTCCTCAGACATACATACAACGAGCGAGCCGTTCGTTTTGAATGCAAAATCAAGATCCTTCGCAAGCTGCGGCATCATGAGATTGCCTTCAAGATTCATTTTTGCCATTAGACTTCCGTGCGCGGCGTCGAACCCGGCGTGGACAATGGCGCTGTTGGCTTTGGAGGTGCCGCAGCACACGTCCTCCGCCTTTTCCAACACCAGCATCTTGCCCTCATAACGGGACAGATACCGCGCGACCGCGCAGCCGGTAACGCCTGCGCCGATGATAATAATATCGTACAAAAAGATTCCTCCTTCATCTGCCAAAGAAAGCCGGGCAGCCCAAATAAGCCTTCCGGTGGGAGGGTTGGACTGCCCGACACATTCACTTAGAGCAGAGTGTATTCAGATGTGCTTACCAGGGGATGACGTTGTAGAGCAGGACAGCGACAATACCGCCGATGATGGGCCCAAAGATGGGGACGATCAGACCGTATTTGAAGTTGCTGGAGCCCTTACCCTTGATGGGGAGAATGGCGTGCGCAATACGCGGACCGAGGTCACGTGCCGGGTTCAGCGCATAGCCGGTCAGACCGCCAAGGGACATACCGATCGAGACGATGATGCCGAAGACCAGCAGCTTGCCGACGCCGGCAGCCAGCTGCGGGACCTGGTTCAGACCGCAGATCGCGAAAACCAGAACGAAGGTCGCGATGGCTTCCTGCACGATGTTGCGGCCGGTGTTGGGGATGGACGGGCCGGTGGAGAACACGCCAAGCTTGGTGCCGGGGTCTTCCGTCGCGTCAAAGTGATCTTTGAAGAGGATGTAGACCAGAACGCCGCCGACGACACCGCCGAGGATCTGCGCGATGACATAGCCGGGAACCAGCGCCCAGTCGAACATGCCGCCGACTGCCAGCGCGATGGTCAGCGCAGGGTTGAAGCTTGCACCAGAGGCTTCGCCGAAGATGAACGCGGGAACCATGACCGCAAGGCCCCATGCAATGGTAATCTGAATGGAGCCAGCGCCCTTCATGCCGGACTTGTTGAGGGTTACGTTTGCAACGACGCCGTCACCGAGCAGAATCAGCATCATCGTGCCAAGGAACTCACATAAGTACTTTAAGAACATGAATACTCCTCCCTGTCATACATCAATATTTGATTGTTTTCCGTTTCTTCTCCTAATAATCGATTTTTATTCGTCCTTCGCCCAGCCGTAGGAGCATTTGACAGCCTTGTTCCAGCCCTTAACCTTGGTTGCACGCTCTTCTGCTGTGATCTCCGGATGGAATACACGGTCAATGGCGCGGTTGCGGACGACGTCTTCCTTGCTGGCCCAGTAGCCGACGGCAAGACCTGCCAGATATGCAGCGCCCATCGCGGTCGTCTCAACACAGGTCGGACGCTGAACCGGAGCACCGGAAATATCGGACTGCATCTGCATCAGCAGATTGTTGGCAGAAGCACCGCCGTCAACGTTCAGCGCGGCCAGCTTGATGCCAGAATCGGCCTGCATGGCGACGAGAATGTCGTTGACCTGATAGGCGAGCGACTCCATTGTCGCGCGGATGATGTGGTTCTTATTGACGCCGCGGGTGATGCCGACGATGGTGCCGCGCGCGTATTGATCCCAGTGCGGTGCGCCGAGGCCGGTGAACGCCGGGACGACATAGCAGCCGTTGGTGTCCTTGACCTTGCCGGCATAGTATTCGGAGTCAGGCGCGGATTCGATGATCTTCAGCTCGTCGCGCAGCCACTGGATGGCGGCGCCTGCAACGAAGACGGAGCCTTCGAGTGCATATTCGACCTTGCCGTTCAGACCCCACGCGATGGTGGTGACGAGGCCGTTCTTGGAAAAGACAGGCTTTTCGCCGGTGTTCATCAGCAGGAATGCGCCGGTACCGTAGGTGTTCTTGGCTTCGCCGGGATGGTAGCAAGCCTGACCGAACAGAGCCGACTGCTGGTCGCCCGCAGCACCCGCAATCTTGATCGGGCCGCCGAGCAGCGCCGGATCCGTCTCGCCATAGATGCAGCTGGATGGCATAGGAGTCGGGAGCATACATCTGGGGATGTTCAGTTCTTTCAGGATTTCATCATCCCACTGCAACGTGTTGATGTTGAAGAGCATTGTGCGGGAGGCGTTGGAATAGTCGGTGACATGTACCTTGCCGCCCGTCAGCTTCCAGATGAGCCACGTTTCGACCGTGCCGAACAGCAACTCGCCGCGCTCCGCACGCTCGCGTGCGCCGGGGACGTTTTCAAGCAGCCAGTGTACCTTCGTGCCGGAGAAATAGGCATCGATGACAAGGCCGGTCTTGGCCCGGAAGCTGTCCGTCAGGCCCTTGGCCTTGAGGCTGTCGCAGTATTCACTTGTGCGGCGGCACTGCCAGACAATGGCGTGGTGGATGGGTTCGCCTGTGACCTTATCCCAGACAATGGCGGTTTCGCGCTGGTTGGTGATGCCGATGGCAGCGATGTCGGCGGCAGTTGCACCGATCTTCTGCATGGCCTCAACGGCTACGCCAAGCTGTGTCGCCCAGATCTCATTTGCATCGTGTTCGACCCAGCCGGGCTTCGGAAAGTATTGGGGGAATTCGCGCTGCGAGACGCTGCACATTTCGCCGCTCTCGTTGAAGAGAATGCAGCGATTGGAAGTCGTGCCGGCGTCCAGGGCCATAATGTATTTTGCCATGAATACGTCCTCCTTATCTTTCTTGCAGATTTAAAATGGATCACTCTATGGTGGTATCTTCAAACATCAGTATACAGGAAAATTGCTGCGCTGTCATTAGACAAGCTTGGGATAATGTCAAAATGAACAAAAAATAATTTTATATCGATTGATTTATAGCGGATATGCACATAACATTCTATGCATAAAACCAGAGAATAGAAGAGTTTCAAAAATTAAGAATCAAATATGATATACGGTCAAAAACAACGCTCGAAGCTGCTTCGTGCACGCCTCCACATTGATCGGTGTCCGGCGCGCAACGAGACTGTCAACCGTGCAGAATGTGGCCTGACAGAGCATATCCAACGCGAGGGAGTGCGTCGCGCTGTCTACCGCGTCCGGATCCGGCAGGAGCCGGGCAAGCTGCGGACGAATGATTCTTTCTGTAATCCGATACATCGTATCCTGACCAAGTGCCTGCGAGATTTTGCGCATCAGCTGTTGCTTTTCCCGCAGGAGTGTCAGTGCTTGCAAGCACCATTCGCCGGGGGCCTGTGCGTCGTCAAACTGAAGCGGTGTGCATACTTCTGTCTCCACGATCCATTCCAGCACGTTATAGATATCCTGATAGTGATAATAGAAACTCTGCCGTTTCATCTGTGTCTGCTCCATCACACTCTGCACGGTGATCTTGCAGACCGGCTTTGTTTGCAGCATCTGCTCAACAGCCTCGGCAATTCTGCCCTTCGTATCGCTGCACATGCCGCAATCCTCCTACATCTCCCAGACGGCGGGAGCCGTACTGGAAATGGCGAGTGCGCCTGCTTCGAGCGCCTGCATGACCTCTTTTTTTTCTGTGATAAGTCCACCAGTCAAAATAGGCAGCCCGGTCATCTGCCGCACCTTGCGCAGCATCGACGGCATCAGGCCAGGCAGAATATCAATAGCGTCCGGTTTGAGATTCTTTGCGCTTAATGCCGAGTCAAGCGCCATAGAGTCGATTAGAAATACGCGTAAGATTGCAATCATGTTCAATTCCCTTGCGCGTTGGATCATATTTGCACGAGTGGAAATTATACCGTCCGCCAGCGTGCTGTGGCGAAGAAAATCAACGGAAATCTCCTTCGTTGCCAGACCGCTGATCAAATCGGCGTGTACAATGGCAATCTTTCCAGCGTCTTTGATCTGATG
>ENA-UESC01001063-UESC01001063.1-human-gut-metagenome-genome-assembly--contig:-NODE-1063-length-22906-cov-15.410837_pt1 | contig 22906 bp, 18 predicted proteins | sample MGYA00242998_ERZ507999 | MGnify/ENA primary metagenome ERZ507999 (study PRJEB26167, sample SAMN06115465) | human gut metagenome | host: Homo sapiens | place: China:Hubei | collected 2016-04-27... | reverse complement strand
AAACGCTGAAAGCATCTAAGCGTGAAGCCGACCCAAAGATAAGATATCCCACTGATTCAATCAGGTAAGATCCCTTGTAGACTACGAGGTTGATAGGCACGATGTGTAAGTGGAGTGATCCATTCAGCAAGTGTGTACTAATAGATCGAGGGCTTGACCACAATTCGCTTGAATTCTCAAGTCAATGACAAAATGTGAGCAGTGATTATTCAGTTTTGAAGGCACGTCCTTCAAGAAATACTGGACAAAGTAAAACAGAAATGTTATACTGAACCAGTCATATTGGTCGGTGACGATGACGGTGAGGTTCCACCTGTTCCCATTCCGAACACAGAAGTTAAGCTCACTCGTGCCCAAGATAGTTCGCTGGAAACGGCGCGTGAAAATAGGTAGTCGCCGACTTAAACGAAAGCTCTGAGATGAAAGTCTCAGGGCTTTTTTGTTGTGCGTGTGCCTTTTCATTAAAATATCCTGAAAAAATCACATGGATTTGTGAATGTTCACAAACATCGCCCGAACCTCTTGATTTTTTATAGGGGGGGTATGATAAGGTGCGAAAAGCACCTTGTCAGCAAAACAGAAAGATCGGCAAACCAGTCGGAAGGCTGTGACGCAAGGCGGAAGGCCCAGTAGGGGCCGTCAGCTGCACTTTGCTCTGCAACCCTCTTCGACTATGCGGAAATGTGCCAGCGCCCCCCAAAGGGCAGTTGGTGCGGGGTTATGGAGAAGTTTATGGGAGTAGCTTTTCCGGGAACCACGATTGCCTTGCCCTTGAGAAGCGGCAGGTTAAAGCATAGATAGAGAGGGCAAGCACCCCCTAAAGTACAAAACGCAAAGCGTTGTACCAGCCATTTGGCTGGTGCGGCGCTTTTTTCTTTTTGTCTGGGTGCTTTTCGTGGAGAAACTGGGAGTATGTATGACTGACAAAGGAGGATTTTTATGAAAAAACGGCTCATCAGCCTCTTACTGGCATTCAGTATGATGCTGACATTCCTGCCTGCGGGGGCAGTGTCGGCATTTGCGGAGGGAAATTGGGGTCCGTATGACTGCGGAAAAACGCGGGGCACCGTTACAGCGACATTAAGTTCGAACAGCGATGGAGACGAAACCTATACCTTGACGATTCGCGGAACGGGGCCGATGAAAAATTACGATTTTTACTCATGTAGAGACATGCCATGGCGTGATGCAATACCAAAGATTACGAGGCTCATAGTTGATGATGGCGTAACCTCATTAGGGGATTGCGTCCTCCATGGTTTTGACGGAGAGCATGATGCAAGAAGTCTCATGGAAGTAAAGATTCCGGAAGGATTGACCTATCTCGGAAATTATGCATTTTTTGGTGCAGCCAACTTAAAAAGCATCACGCTACCCAGTACCTTAACAACGATTGGATTAGGTGCATTCGATGAGTGTGCCGGACTAACGGACATTACGATTCCCTCAAATGTCAAAACGATTAAGGAGGGGGCATTTGGTGGCTGTACCGGTCTAACAAGTATTACTATTCCGGATAACGTAGAAACTCTTGGACAGGGTGTATTTGAAGGCTGTACTCAGCTGACAAGCATTCATATTCCCAAAAGCGTAAAATCAATGGGAGCAGGGATGTTTGGTTATTGCGATGCATTGACATGCATCACCTTTGAACCCGGTAGTGAGTTAACAAAAGTTGCAACCAATGGTGGATCTTGGGAACTTTTCACTGATACTTCTTCCGAGTTAAAAGTTTATTGTGAGCCGGGCTTAAAGTCTAAACTGAGCGGAAAAGGCGTACCTGACGAACGCATTATTACCACCGTTGATGTGACTCTCGTAGATGGTGACAAGAGCGAGCCGAAAAAAATTGACTACGGCGCAAAAATTGCGGCGCTTGGCACACCTACCAAACCGGGTTACACCACCTCCTCCTTTACCGGTTGGTATACCGATGCAGACTGCAAGACCCGATATCCGGATGCACAGCTGTTTACAAACATCAATCGCACCACGCTCTATGCCGGTTGGGCTGGCACTGACCTGACCGTAAAGAATGGCACGATCTCCTCCGTTATTGCTTTTGACAATACTCAGTTGGCAATTGAGCTGAAGAACGGTAAGGCAAAAGTACCGGCAGGTGCAACGGTAACGGTAACCTTTGACCGTGCTGCCGCTGCGGGCAACGATTTGAAGTTCGACCATTGGAACATTAGCGGCCTGAATGAGGACGAAAAACCTAAGGACACTTCTCAGGAAGAAATCACCTTTACCGTGCCTGCAGACCGTGACGCTATCGCGATTGAAGCGGTTTGCAAAGCAGACGAATACCCGCTGACCGTGACCGGCGGCATTGTTACCGTGAAAAACGGTGACAAGGATGTGACCGATACCTTGACTGTTACTACTGACGAGACCACCGGCAAAAAGACCTACTCTGTACCGAAAGACGCAAAAGTGACCGTGACGCTGGACAAAGACAAGATCCCGGAGGGCATGGTGTTTGACATCTGGTCTACCGGCAAGTTCTCCCTGCCGCTGGGTCAGGATTACAAGGCAGAGACCATCACCTTTACCATGAGCAGTGGTGTGGATATTGCCGCACAGTACCGTGATGCCACCATTGAAGATGATGGGCCCGGCGTGCTGGGCACTGTTGCGATCATTGGTACTGCCGCTGTGGGCGGTGCAGTGCTGGGCTATCAGGCCTATTCTCTGGGCGCTGAATTTGCAGGCAAGCTGATGGCTCTGCCCTACTTCCCCAGCAACCGCAGCGCCCTTGCCATGATGCTGTGGGAGGATGCAGGCAAGCCCATGCCCGAATCCGAACTGCTCTACCCCGATGTCGGTCAGGAAGAGCGGGATATGGACCTGCAGCACGCCGCCCACTGGGCCATGGAAAATGAGCTTATCCCCGATCTGAACGATGAGGGAACGGCTCCGGAAGAGATGAAATTCTATCCCGACAACACCGTAAGCAAGATCGATGTGCTGAAAGCATGGCAGAAAGCACAGGAGCTCAAGCAGAACGCCTGAGCAGCCCTAAACCAACCCACACTTGGCCCGTAAACCGCAATGCGGGCTGAGTGTTCCAAAAATCCCAAAGTACAGAAGCGCTTCATCCTCTCCCGGATGAGGCGCTTCTGTGCTTTCCGGAATTTTTTTCCCGGCACCCCTTGCATCCCGCCCGCCGGTGCGGTATGCTTAACCAATAGAGCATTGCAGAGGGAGGGAGATCCCGGATGGACATGGAAGAGATCCGCTACCTGCTGGGCGGCACGATATTCGCACGGGCCAAGGCCTACACGGACCGGATACAGGATCTGAATTGCGAAGTGGCTGGGAACGGCGTGCGCCACCTGAGCGCCGACGTGCGCGGCGGCGGGCGGAGCCTGTACCAGACCCAGGTCTGGCTGCGGGAAAACGGCAGCTTTGTCAGCGCCAGCTGCTCCTGCCCCTACAACGAAAACGGCGAGGGGCCCTGCTGCAAGCACATCGGCGCGCTGCTGATGCGGGACAGCGAGAGTCAGGGCCTTTCCGGCAGAGCGCCGCAGAAGCCCTCTGAGAGCCCGGAGAGCATCCCGGGCGTAGTGCGGGGCACGGCCAACCTGCAAACGCCCCAGCCTGAGGAGCCGCCCCGCAGGGACAGCTATGCCTCCAGCCTGGAGATGCTGTTCGGCAAGAAATGGCGGGGCGAGGAACCGGAATCCGACTACGAGGCACGGCGGCTGCTCCAGGCCTATCAGGAGGGAGCGCTGGCCGAGGTGGACGGCGTGACCGGCCACGCGGAGCTGCGCCCCCACGCCGCAGAGCTGGAGCCGGAGCTGACCCTGCTGCCCGGGGAGCTGCCCTGGCTGCGGCTGCGCATCTCGGCAGACGGCGGGCGGCAGTATGTGGTAAAGAGCATCCCGGACCTGCTGCGGGCCGTGGAGAAGCACGGCTTCATCAGCTACGGCAAGGCGCTGGAATTCCGGCACAGCTGGGAGGCCTTTGCTCCGGAGGCACAGCAGCTCCTCCGCCTGCTGCGGCGGCAGCTCAGCGCAAAGGAAGGAGCCGAGGCGGCCCTGCGCAGCTATGGCAATGCCCCCCGCAGCGGGCCTGCCGGGGGCATCCCGCTGAACGGCGAGATCTTTGACGGTCTGGTGGCCCTCTATGCCCCCACCGGCAATCTGGGCGGCTACACCCTCAAGACCGGCATCCCGGCCCTGACCATGCGGGTGGAAAAGCGCCGGGGCGGCGTGGAGGTGTCCGTGACCCCTGCGTTGGGGTGGAAAACGGGTTTAGACAACGACTATTTATACAGTGAGGATACGATCTGGCAGCTGGACCGGGCCGAAAGCGCCCGGATGCGGCCCGCCCTTGAGGCGCTGTGCGGCAAGAGCCTGTTCTTTACCACCGGGGATGCCACCGCCTTTTGCAGCTATGTCCTGCCGGAGCTGGGCAGCAGGGTGACCATTGAGGACCCCGAACGCCTGCTGCTGAATCAGATCCCGTTGGAGCCGGTGGTGCAGTTTTATCTCGACGCGCCCACGCGGGAAACGGTGCGGGCGCACCTTGAATTTTTGTACGGCGAGGACCGCGTCACACCGGAGGAACCGAGGCCTGCCGGTCTGCTGCGGGATGCCCGCGCCGAACAGCGGGCCGGGCGGCTGCTGGGGCGGTATCTGGAGCCGGGGCCGGACACCATGGGCAACGGCCTTGCCGCCCACTACGATGCCTATGAGGAGGATGCGGTCTACCGCTTCCTCGATGAGGGCATCCCGGCTCTGCTGGCCGAGGGCGAGGTCTACCTGACCGATGCCTTCCGCAGTATGCAGGCCGCACCGCCGAAGATCTCGGTGGGGGTGTCGGTGCACGGCAGCGTGCTCGACCTTGAGGTGGACACGGGGGAGTTCCCGGTGGGGGAACTGAAAGCCCTGCTGAGATCGCTCCACCAGAAAAAGCGCTACCACCGCCTGCGCGATGGCCGTCTGCTCCGGCTGGACGATTCCATGGAGGTGCTGGACGAGCTGAACGAGACACTGGAGCTTTCCGGGGCCAAACTGGGCCAGGCCCACGCCCGGCTGCCCCTGTACCGGGCCCCCAGTCTGGACTGGGCGCTCTCGGGGCAGAACGGCATCCGCTTCAACCGGGACGATGCCTTCCGCCAGCTCAGCCGGAGCTTCCATGCGGTGAAGGACAGCGAGTATACACCGCCTGCATCTCTACAAAAAGTTTTACGAAAATACCAGCGGGACGGCTACCGCTGGCTCCGCACGCTGGATGGCTACGGCATGGGCGGCATCCTTGCGGATGATATGGGTCTGGGCAAGACTGTGCAGGTGCTCAGCTATCTGCTGGCCCTCCGGGAGCAGGGCGGGAACCCCCTGCCCAGCCTCATCGTCTGTCCGGCCTCGCTGGTGCTGAACTGGGCCGAGGAATGCCGGAAGTTTACGCCGGAGCTGAACTGTGTTGTGGTGGACGGGGATGCCGCCCACCGGGCCCAGCTGGCCGAGCAGTGGGACGGGGCCGACGTGGTGGTGACCAGCTACGACCTGCTCCGCCGCGACGAGACTCTCTACGAGAGCCAGAAATTCTATGCCTGTATCCTGGACGAGGCCCAGGCCATCAAGAACCACACCACCCAGAAATACAAGGCGGTGTGCGGGGTGAACAGCCGTGTCCGCTTTGCGCTGACCGGCACCCCCGTGGAGAACCGCCTGGGCGAGCTGTGGAGCATCTTCTCCTTCCTGATGCCGGGCTACCTGCCGCCCTACAAGAGCTTCTGCAGCCGGTTTGAAAAGCCCATCACGCAGGAAAACGACCCGGCGGCGGTGCGGCGGCTGAACCAGCTCACCGGGCCGTTCATCCTGCGCCGGATGAAGTCCGAGGTGCTGAAGGAGCTGCCCCCCAAGACAGAGAACGTCTACCGCATCGAGCTGGAAGAGGAACAGCGCAAGCTCTACCTTGCCGCCGTGGTGGATGCCCGGGAGAAGCTGCGGGCTGCCAGGCCCGAGGACAAGATGGCGGTGTTCGCCGTCCTCATGCGCCTGCGGGAGATCTGCTGCGACCCCCGGCTCATTGCCGACAACTGGACAGGCGGCAGCGCCAAGCTGGATGCCTGCATCGAGCTGGTCACCAGTGCCGTGGAGAGTGGGCACCGCATCCTGCTGTTCAGCCAGTTCACCTCCATGCTTGAGCTGCTGGCCAAGCGGCTGGACGCGGAGGGTGTGAGCCACTTCACCCTGCAGGGCTCCACCCCCAAGCCGGTGCGTGCCGAGCTGGTGCGCCGCTTCAACGGCGGTGAGGCCAGCGTGTTCCTGATCTCCCTGCGGGCAGGCGGCACCGGCCTGAACCTGACCGCCGCCGATATCGTCATCCACTACGACCCGTGGTGGAACGTGGCGGCCCAGAATCAGGCCACCGACCGTGCCTACCGCATCGGCCAGCAGAACCCGGTGCAGGTGTACAAGCTCATCGCCCAGGATACCATTGAGGAAAAGATCGTGGAGCTGCAGCAGGCCAAGCAGGATCTGGCCGAGACCGTCACCGGCAGCGCGGATGGTGCCATCCTGCGCATGAAGCCGGAGGAGCTGCTGAATTTGTTGGAGGGAACCGAATGATGCAATACGCCCTATTTGCCCGGCCTGTCGTGACCATTTACGACCTGCCCCAGACCACCAAACAGAGTGAGGCGGGCCTTGTTTCCACCATCGGGGACGAGGGCCTGTACGGTCAGGCCTGTCAGGTGCGCACCGCCCCCGGCGGCGTGACCGCCGAGGGAGTGCCCCTCTCCCCGGAGGTGGCCGAGGTGGTCACCTTTTACGGCTACCACGGCTTTGTCCGGCGGGATGCGCTGAAATTTGTCAGCGAGGATGCGCTGCGGGCCTACCTGCCCCAGCCGCTGGTGCTGGTGGGCCGTGCCACCGATGTGCTCAGCCTGCCCAAGGTGCAGGGGGTGCGGATGCTGGAGCTGGAGCGGGGCTGCCTGCTCTGCCGCCTGCCCGAACCGCCCGAGGAAGCCGAGGCCCACACCGGCTGGGCCAAGGTGGCCCTGCTGGATGGCCGCACCGGCTATGTCCGGGACGTGGCGCTGGAGCCGGTGCGGTTTGAGATGACCGCCGTGTTTTCCCAGCGGGAGGGGCTGGCCTTTGATGACGCGCTGGCTGAGGCCCAAAATATTACCGCCGGGGAGCTGGTGCCGCAGGCACTGCAGGCGTGGTACGACGGCAGCGAGGAAGCGTTCCGGGATGCCGTCTGCGCGCAGGCGAAAAAGTATCTGGGCACCGAGTACCGCTGGGGCGGCAAATCGGGCCGGGGCATTGATTGTTCCGGCCTTGTCAGCAGCGCCTATATGCAGTGCGGCGTGCTCATCTACCGGGATGCCAGGATCGTGGAGGGCTGGCCCATGCACCAGATCCCCTTTGCAGACAAAAAGCGGGGCGATGCCCTCTATTTCCCCGGCCATATCGCCCTTTACCTTGGCGAGGGCCGCTACATCCACTCCACCGGCGCATCCGCCAGCGGCGGCGTGGTCATCAACAGCCTTGACCCCGCCGACCCGCTGTACCGGGAAGATCTGGTCAAGAGTCTGTATGCGGTGGGGAGTGTGTTCTGATAAAGTAACTCACCCTCTCAGTCAAAGCCGTCAGGCTTTGACTGAGAGGGCGAGGATGTTATAGGAGGAAGAACAATCCATGAAAGTCTTTGATCTACATTGTGACACCCTGAGCGAGCTGCGGCGCGCGGAGATGCGGGGCGACGGGCAGACCTTTGCCCACAACAACGGCCATATCGATCTGGAAAAGCTGGAGAAGGGCGACTACATGCTCCAGTGCTTTGCCGCCTTTGTGAATCTGGCCGACCCCACCCCGGGCGCGGACCCGCTGGTGACGGCGCTGGAAGAGATCGACGTGTTCAAGCGGATGATGGAGCGGTATTCCGACAGGATCGCCCCTGTCTACCGCCCCGAGGATATCCGCAAAAACGCCGAGGCGGGCAAGATCAGCGGAATGCTGACCATTGAGGAGGCCGGCTGCTGCAAGGGCAGTCTGGGCGTGCTGCGCCGGATGTACGAGCTGGGCGTGCGGATGATGACCCTGACCTGGAACCACGAAAACGAGCTGGCCAGCCCCAACGTGGTGCCCGGCAACGGCCCCATCTGGCCCTGTATGCCCAACACCGAGACCGGCCTGAAGGAGAAGGGCTTTGAGTTCCTGGCCGAGATGGAGCGCCTGCACATCATTGCCGATGTGAGCCACCTGTCCGATAAGGGCTTCTGGGACATTGCGGAGCACAGCACCCGCCCCTTTGCGGCCAGCCACTCCAACTGCCGCGCCCTGGCCCCCCACTGCCGCAACCTGACCGATGAGATGATCCGGGTTATGGCGGAAAAAGGCGGTCTGGTGGGCCTGAACTACTGCGCGGGCTTTCTGGATGACCAGCCCAGCCCTGACCTGTGCCGCAGCACCACGGCCCTGATGGCCAAACACGCCGCCCATTTCAAGCAGGTGGGCGGCATTGAGATCATCGGTCTGGGCAGTGACTTTGACGGCATCGGCGGCAAACTGGAACTGAGCGACTGCTCCAAAATGCCCCTGCTGGCCGATGCCCTGCGGAAAGAGGGCTTCACCGAGGATGAGGTGGAAGCCATCTTCTTCCGCAACGCACAGCGTTTCTTTGAAAACAACCTGTAATCACCGTTAGTATCAAAAGATTCATTGAATTCATTGAAATCATTGCTCATCATTGCTCATCATTGCACTAGAATCAATGAGAACCAATGAAATCAATGTTTTCAATGATAATTATGTCTTAACGGTAAGAATGAAGTATAACGGAAAGTATAGAAAAGTTGAGGGATTCCAGATGGATCAGAATATGACATTGGAAAAGCGCATTGCCGCCGAGCTCTATTCCTATCAGGGCAGGATGAGCGTTTTTGTGGACGACCTGCGCGGCAGCACGGTGGAGATCGGTGCCGACGAGGAATTTGAGACGGCCTCCACCATCAAGGCGTTCATTCTGGCGGTGCTGTATCTGCAGGCCAGCCGGGGCAGGGCTGACCTGGAAGAGGAGATCACCTACGAGGCCAGCCAGTTCGTGGACGGCTCCGGGATGCTCCGGGCCCTGGGCGTGGGGGCAAGGCTCAAGGTGAAGGACACCGCCACCATGATGATCATCTGCTCGGACAACATTGCCACCAATATGATCATCGATTACCTGGGGCTGGACACCATCAATGCCTGCATCCGGGAATTGGGCTTTGGGCACACCGTCCTGCACAACCCCCTCCACTTTGACCGTTACGACAAGCTGGGAACCACCACGCCCCGGGACTACGCCGCCCTGTTTGCGCAGGTGGCAAAGGGGACGCTGGTCAGCAAAGAAGCCAGCGCCGCCATGCTGGGCATCTTCCGCCAGCAGCACTACAACACCATGCTGACCCACGATTTCCCCCAGTTCTATCTGGACTGCGAGGAGACCGGTGAGCCAGAGCTTATCTGGGTGGCCAGCAAGAGCGGCAGCATGAACGCCTGCCGCAACGACGGCGGCATCATCCACACCCCCTACGGCGAGTATGTGATCGTTCTGATGAACAAGGAGTTCCATGACATCATCGAGTACAACGACCACCCCGCCATGGTCTATGGTGCCCGGGTGTCCCGGATGATCCTGGATCAGATCCTGGCCTGCGAGGGAAAGCTGTATCTGAAGTAAACCTCTCAGGCGCTTCGCGCCAGGTTCACGCTGCGGTGACGGAGAGGTTTCGCAAAGAAGTACATAAGGAGTAGGAAAGTAGAACGAATGGAAATTACATTATCATTGCCAATGCTGCTGTTTCTGATGCTGATGACCGGGTTTGCGGGCTTTGTGGACTCGGCGGCGGGCGGCGGCGGCCTGATCAGCCTGCCCGCCTACCTGTTTGCGGGCCTGCCGGTGCATTACACCTACGGCACCAATAAATTCAGCGCGGCCTGCGGCACCACCTTTGCCACGGCGCAGTTCTTCCAGAAGGGAGCCATGAACATCCGGGTCGGCCTGCTGGCGGCTGTGGGCAGCTTTGTGGGCAGCGCACTGGGCTCCCACATCGTGCTCCTGCTCAGCGATCAGGTGCTGCGCACCATGATGCTCATCATCCTGCCGGTGGCGGCGGTGCTCATCCTCTGGCGGCGGGACCTGCCCGACGAGAACCGGGACGACGGCACCCTGAACGCCAAAAAGGCGGTGCTGGCCCTTGCCATCGGGCTGGGCATCGGCCTGTACGACGGCATCTTTGGCCCGGGCACCGGCACCTTTGCCATCATTGCCTTTACCACCCTGATGGGTTTTGACCTGCGCACGGCGGGCGGCAACGCCAAGGTGCTCAACCTTGCCAGCAACTACGCCAGCCTGGTAACGTATCTTTCCAGCGGGCTGGTGGTGTTCTCCATCGGCATCCCCTGTGCCATCAGCGGCATTGTGGGCAACCTGCTGGGCTCCCACTTCGCCCTCAAGAACGGCGCAAAGTTCATCCGCCCCATGATGCTTGTGGTTCTGGTGCTCCTGCTGGGCAAGATCGTCTCGGACGCGGTGCTGTGAACCAACAAAAAAGAGGAACTGCCGGGAAAGCAGTTCCTCTTTTTGATTGGGTAAGCTCAGAAGGTGAAGCCTTCATCGAGGAAGGCCAGGCCGAACGCGCCGGGGCCGGCGTGGGTGCCGATGACGCAGCCGATCTGGCGCACAAGGGCCTCGTTCCGGCCCAGATTCTCCTGCAGGTAGGTCTGGATGGGCTGCACCTCGCGGGGGGAGAGGGTGTAACCGGCCAGCGCGTCGGCGCAGGTGCTGATGCCGCCCAGCTCCTCGATCTTCTTGAACAGGGCAACGTAAGCGCCGGGCAGGCCCCGGGCCTTGCCCGCCATAACGACCTTGCCCTCCTTGATGGTGATGAGGGGCTTGATGCCCAGCATCCCACCGGCCACGGCCACGGCGGCGGGCAGGCGGCCGCCCTTGCGCAGATACTTCAGGTCGTCGATGACAGCCACCAGATGCAGATGCTCCTTGGCGTGCTCAAGGGTGGCGGCGATCTGCCCGGCAGTCTTTCCGGCATCCCGCAGTTGAACAGCCAGCCGCACCAGCAGGCTCTCGCCCAGGCAGACGTTCTCGGAATCCACAAAGAGGACATTGTCCACATTGGCCATGTCTGCGGCCAGCCGGGCGCACTGGCAGGTGCCGGACAGCTCGTGGGAGAGGAAGATGCCCACCACTTCGTCCCCGGCGGCAGCCGCCTCAAGGAAGAAGCGCTGGAACAGCTCGGGGCTGGGCTGGCTGGTGGTGGGCAGCTTGTGGCAGCGGGCCATCACGCCGTAATACACGGTGGGGGTCATGTCCACGCCGTCCCGGAGCACGGTGCCGTCCTCCAGGGTGACGTTCAGGGGGATGACGGTCACGCCCAGCTGCTCGGCTTCAGCGGGCAGGATGTCGGATGCGGAATCGGTAAGAATGCGGATCATAGTAATACCTCCAACGGGGCCAAGAACGGATAACCCGACCAAATCAATCAAAAAGTCGTATAGGAATATACCAGAGACGACGGAAAATGTCAATTGTTTGAATCAATATTTCTTCGTATTTTCGCAATTCCGCTCCGTTTTCTTGCACAAACGGGCCGAAACATGATACAATGGGCATCAGGCATTGCGGGGCGGTGCGCTGTGTGCCCGAAGCAGCGGAACAGCGCGGCCCCAAACGGAGAGGGGACGGAGAAGATGTCAGAGCGGAACCGCCGCCTGCGGGCGGCAGGCATCGCGGCACTGGCCTGGGCCGGGCTGGCGGCGGTCTGGTGTGTGCTGGTCCCCGGCGGGGCGGCAGAGCTGCCGCAGGGCGTGCCCGGTACGCTGCGCAGCCTGCTGGTGCTGCCGCTGGCCGAGGAGCTGGTGTTCCGGGGGGTGCTGCTGCGCCTGCTGCGGCCGCTGGGGGAGCACCCGGCAAACCTCTGCCAGGCTGTGCTCTTTGCGGCTCTGCACGGAACGCTGACCGAAAAGTGCTACGCGCTGGGCATGGGGCTCATTTTCGGATGGGCCGCAGAGCAGACCGACAGTCCTGCACCCGGGGTGGTGCTGCATATCCTGAACAATGGGCTGGTGCTGGCCCGGGCGCTGGCAGAAAGGGGAATGGGATGACCGACTATGAGCTGATGGGCGCGGCGCTGGAGGAGGCCGCACGGGCCGCCGCGCTGGGCGAGGTGCCCGTGGGCGCGGTGGTGGCCCGGAACGGCGAGATCATCGCCGCCGCCCACAACACCCGCGAGACCGAGAAAAACGCCCTCCACCACGCCGAGCTGCTGGCCATTGACGCGGCCTGCAAAAAGCTGGGCGGCTGGCGGCTGTGGCAGTGTGAGCTGTTCGTTACGCTGGAGCCCTGCCCCATGTGCAGCGGCGGCATCATCAACAGCCGGATCAGGCGGGTGGTGTACGGCGCGGCGGATACCAAGGCCGGGTGCTGCGGCAGCGTGACCGACCTGTTCGCCCTGCCCTTCAACCACCATCCGGTGGTGGAAAGCGGTCTGCGGGCGGAGGAGGCGCAGGCGCTGCTGCAGGCGTTTTTCCTCCGGCTGCGGGAGCAGCGGGCCGCAAAGCCCCGCTGGAAACCGCCCGTGACCCCCTGAGAACGTGAAAAAAAGTGGGAACTGCGTGAAAAGACGGCGGTTCCCACTTTCTTTTTTCGTCGAATTGTGTTATATTATTTAATGGTAACTTGTCGAAAACACTCGCACAGACCAGCGGGCTCGCCGCAGGACCGGCCTTGACCGGAAAGAGGAGCAGAGCGCAGCCCATGGGTGCGGTGGAGGGCGGGACCTTCCTGCCTGCGGGATTTTTTGCAGGCAGAGAACAAACGGCAGGAGGGCTGACTCTTGTACGATGATGAATTTGAATTGACCTTTGACCTGAGCGATGAGGACGAGGCATCCCGGGCCCCTGCGCCGGAACAGGAGCCGGTGCAGGAAGCTGCGCCGGAACCGGCAGCAGAAACGGAACCGCCGGTGGAGGCTGTACCGGAACCGGCAGTCCCTGCGGCCAACGGGCGCTGCGTGCTGATCTCGGGCGGCGACCGGGGCATCGGAGCCGCGGCGGCCCGCGCTTTCTGGCAGGCGGGCTACCGGGTGGCGGTGCTCTACCACACCCACGCCGAGGCGGCGGCGGCGCTGGAAAAGGCACTGCCGGGCCTGCTGGCGGTCCAGTGCGACGTGGCCTCCCGCGCCAGCTGTGAGGTGGCGTTCCACACCGTGGAGCAGGCCGTGGGCCATGTGGATGTGCTGGTGAGCAACGCGGGCATTGCCCAGCAGAAGCTGTTCACCGATATCACCCCGGAGGAGTGGCAGCACATGCTGGACGTGAACCTGAGCGGCGCGTTCCACCTGTGCCAGCTGGCCCTGCCGGGCATGATCCGCCGCAAGGCGGGCCGCATCCTGACCGTGAGCAGTATGTGGGGCCAGACCGGCGGCAGCTGCGAGGTGCATTACTCCGCTGCCAAGGCGGGCCTGATCGGCCTGACCAAGGCCCTTGCCAAAGAGGAAGGGCCCAGCGGCATCACCGTGAACTGCGTGGCTCCGGGTGTCATCGACACCGATATGATGGCTGCCTTTACGGCAGAGGATAAGGCTGCGCTGGCCGAGGAGACCCCCGTGGGCCGCCTGGGCAGCGCGGACGAGGTGGCGCAGCTGCTGGTGTTCCTGGCAGGCGAAAGCGCCGGTTACATCACCGGGCAGGTGTTCGGTGTGAACGGCGGCCTGGTGATTTGAACCATCCCGCAGCGGCAAAACTTATGATACGATATCACTTACGGCGCAGCCAGCGCCGCGGTGAAAAGGAGAGAGCGAAATGGGCATGACTTTGAAGGAACTGTTGACGAAGGGCGAAGGCACCCTGACGGCGGGCGAGGCCAAGACACTGGCTTCCCAGTGCCGGATGGATGTGGAAACGCTTTACACGCTTCTGGAGGAGCGCGGCATCAAAATTCTGGATGACGAGGCCGACGGTGACACCAGCCTGGATGTGGAAGGCATCATGGCAGAGGTGGAAAGTGCCGAGGCAAACAGCGATGAGCTGGGCCTGGGCGATGAAAATGAGGACGACCCGGCAGAGGAGAACCCCGCAGACCTGAAGGCTGCCATGGATGAGCTGCTGGATGACCCTGTGAAGAACTACCTCAAGCAGATCGGCCAGATCCCGCTGCTGAGCGCGGAGCAGGAAGTGGACCTGAGCAAGCGCATCCACGCTGGTGCCGAGGCTGCCCACATCCTTCAGGCCGACCGCCAGAAGTACGGCGCGCCTGAGTACATCAAAAAGAACAGCGCCCGCTTCTCGTTCGAGGAGGATGAGAACAGCCGGAGCTATACCGAGGATCTGGACGAGGAAGGCAACACCAAGTCCAGCGAGGACGACGAGGAAAAGGCTGCCGAAGAGGAGGCCATGGAGGCCGTGGAGAACGGCCCCCTGACGGAGGAGCGCCGCCAGGAGCTGCTCAAGATCCGCCGCGACGGCCTGAACGCCCGCCGCAGCCTGAGCGAGGCCAACCTGCGTCTGGTGGTCTCCATCGCCAAGAAGCATGTCGGCCACAATCTGGCGTTCCTGGACCTGATCCAGGAGGGCAACATCGGCCTGATCAAGGCCGCCGAGAAGTTTGACTGTGACCGTGGCTTCCGCTTCTCCACCTACGCCACCTGGTGGATCCGTCAGGCCATCACCCGCGCCATTGCGGATCAGGCCCGCACCATCCGCATTCCGGTGCACATGGTCGAGACCATCAACCGGATGCGTCAGGCCACCAACCAGCTGGTCTACCAGAACGGCCACGAGCCAACCCCCGAGGAGCTGGCAAAGGCCATGGATATGAGCGTGGAGCGCGTGCGCGAGATCCAGCGCATGGCGCAGGAACCCGCCAGCCTGGAAAGCCCTGTGGGCGAGGAAGAGGATTCCTCCCTGGGCGATTTCGTGGCCGACGAGAACGCCGAGGCCCCCGGCAAGGCAGCAGACCGCGCCATGGTGGCCCAGCAGATCAATCAGGCCCTCAAGAGCCTGACCCCCCGTGAGGAAAAGGTCATCCGTCTGCGCTTTGGTCTGGACGATGGCCGCCCCCGCACGCTGGAGGAGGTGGGCCGCGACTTCGGTGTCACCCGTGAGCGTGTCCGCCAGATCGAGGCCAAGGCCATCCGCAAGCTGCACAGCCGCAAGTGCCTGGCCCTGCTGAACGGCCTGATCGAGTGATCCTGAACTTACCGCTATGAGAAAGAGCCCCCGCCGGTCTATTTCCGGCGGGGGCTCTTTTGGTGGTGCCAAACATATTCTGCCTGCCCGCCCCATATATTCTTTTCAGAACAAAACGGGTGGGAGGGAACGGCATGTTTGTGGTAACGCTGAACAAGACGAGCTTGAAAAAGGTGGGGGCCGGTGCGCTCTGCTGTGCGCTGGTGATCTTCAGCGCCTTTCTGGGGCGGTACATCAGCACCCGCACGGTGGCGGCAGCGGCCGGGGTGAACCGGATCGAGAGCGCGCAGGACATCCAGACCTGGTTCACGGGCTATGGGCTGGATGTGGACGGCACGTCCATCACGGCGGATAAGGTCAAGATCCCCCGCAAGTGGGACGACAGCTTTTCGGCCTTCAACGGGGTGGTGCAGCAAAGCGGGATGGATCTTACCCGCTACAAAGGGAAAACCGTGGAAAAGTGGACCGCCCTGATCCCGGCGGCCAGCAGCGGAGAGACCAGCCGCTACGGCGTGCTGCTGGTCTACCGCAAAAAGGCTGTGGGGGCCTACCTGCTGGAAAAGCCGTCGGGCACGGTGATCGGCCTGAAGGATGCCCAGACCGCAATGGCGCAGGCTGAGCAGCAGGATGCCCAGCAGGTGTCCGGTGAGGATTACAGCGGCGACTGGGGAGAGCGCCATGATGAGGAGCTGGGCGCGGCCGGGCAGAGCCAGCAGACCAGCGGGGAGCCGGACTCCGTGGTGCCCGAGGAGGCGCAGTACACCGACCTGCCCCTGGATGCCGAGGGGTATCCTGTCGAATGAATCCGGTGGAAAAATGGGGGTAAAACTTCTGTTCAATAGCACCAAAATTTCCGGCAAAAAATCAGCAATATGAAATGATGAAAAAATAACGAAGCGGGTTTATAATAATAGTAGCATCCCGCAGCAAAATCGGCTGCGTCCGGAGTGGCAGGACCGTCCGGATCTGAAACGGGATGAAGTAAGGAGAAAATGATCATGAAGGAATTCCAGTATACTGTTAAGGATGCATGCGGCATCCACGCTCGTCCGGCCGGTCTGCTCGTGAAGGTGGCCAAGGGCTTTGCCAGCACCGCTACCCTGGAAAAGGACGGCAAGAGCTGCGACCTGCGCAAACTGATGGCTCTGATGGGCATGGGTGTCAAGCAGGGCGACACCGTGACCGTGAAGGTGGAGGGCGACGATGAGGCCGCCGCTGCCGAGGCCATTCAGAAGTTCCTGACCGAGAACGTCTGATCTTTGAATCTGCGGACAAAAGCCCTTGCGGGAGACCCTGCGGGGGCTTTTTCGCACTAAAATTCTCAACAAAGGAGAGAGAACGATGCAGGTAGGAACCGGTAAAAGCATCCTGAACGGCATTGCCATCGGCAAGCTGAAAATTTACAAGAAAAAAGATACCGTGATCTCCACCGCCCAGGTCGCGGACACGGCGGCAGAGGAAGCCCGCTTTGAAGAGGCCCGGGCTAAGGCCATTGACCAGCAGACTGCCCTGTATGAAAAGGCACTGGCCGAGGCAGGCGAGGACATTGCCGAGGTGTTCAACATCCATGCCATGATGCTGGATGACGATGATTTTGTGGATGCCATCAAGGAGATCATCAACGGCCAGCACATGTGTGCGGAGTATGCCGTCAAGAAAGCGGGCGACAACCAGGCCGCCGTGTTTGCCGCCATGGACGACCCCTATTTACAGGCCCGCAGCGCCGATGTCATCGACATTGCCCAGGCCATGCTGGACATCCTGCAGGGCGTGGACAATGCCACCCTGCAGGGCACTGAGCCCAGCATTCTGGTGGCAGAGGATCTGGCACCCTCGGAGACGGTGCGGATGGACAAGAGCCTGCTGCTGGGCTTCATCACCCGGGAGGGCAGCTCCAACAGCCACACCGCCATTCTGGCCCGCAGCATGAACATCCCTGCCCTGATCCAGTGCAAGGAGATCCAGGAAGATTGGGACGGCAAGATGGCTGTGGTGGACGGCTACAACGCCTGCGTGTATGTGGACCCCACCCCCGATCTGTTGGAGAGCCTGAAAAAGCGCCAGCAGGAGGACCAGAAGAAGCTGGCCCTGCTGGCCGAGCTCAAGGGCAAACCCAACACCACGCTGGACGGCAAGACCGTGCAGGTCTTTGCCAACATCGGCGGCATGAGCGATGTGGGCGCGGTCCAGCAGAACGACGCGGGCGGCGTTGGCCTGTTCCGCACCGAATTCGTCTACCTGAACTGCACGGATTACCCCACCGAGGAATACCAGTTCGAGGCCTATAAGCAGGTGCTGGAGAGCCTGGCTCCCAAAAAGGTGGTCGTGCGCACCTGTGATATCGGCGCGGACAAGACCGTGGACTACATGAAGCTGGACCACGAGGACAACCCCGCGCTGGGCTACCGCGCCATCCGCATCTGCCTGACCCGCAGGGATTTCTTCAAGACCCAGCTGCGGGCCCTGCTGCGCGCTTCTGCCTACGGCAACATGAGCATTATGTTCCCCATGATCACCAGTCTGCGGGAGCTGCAGGATGCCAAGGCCGTGCTGGAGGAGTGCAAGGCAGAGCTGACCGCCGAGGGCAAGAAGTTCAGCGACAAGATCGAGGTGGGCACCATGATCGAGACCCCCGCCGCGGTTCTGGTGGCGGACGATCTGGCCCAGGAGTGCGATTTCTTCTCCATCGGCACCAACGACCTGACCCAGTACACCTGCGCGCTGGACCGCCAGAACGCCAAGCTGGAGCCCTTCTTTGATCCCCACCACCCCGCTGTGCTGAAGGCCATCCGGATGACCATTGAGGCGGGCCACCGCCACGGCATCTGGGTGGGCATCTGCGGTGAGCTGGGCGCGGATACCGCTCTCACCGAGACCTTCCTGCGGATGGGCGTGGACGAGCTGTCCATGAACGCCAAGAGCATCCTGCCCGTGCGCAAGATCATCCGCGGCGTGGATCTGAGCAAGCCCTCTGCCAAGAATGTCTGAGTTCCCCTGACGGAACTGTAAAAGGGGCTGCTGCGGCGCTCTCTGCCAACCAAAGTGTTGGCAAAGGGGCGCGCGGCAGCTCTTTTTTTGATTGCAACAAGAAGCAAATTCACAAAACTGCCGCCTGACAAGCCGCAGTTTCATGGGTGAACGCTTCACAACGGTAAAGCTGGGTGCTATACTATACCTAAATCGTATTTTTTGAACGCACCTCTGGAGATGAAAGATAGATATGACACAATTTCTGATCCGCCGGTTCATCCGGCATCCCAATGATCCCCAGGACCCCGCCACCCGCACGGCCTACGGCAACCTTGCCAGCGGTGTGGGCATGGCCTGCAACCTGCTGCTCTGCCTGGGCAAGCTGCTGGCAGGCACCCTGTTCGGCTCCATCGCCATCATGGCGGATGCGTTGAACAACCTCTCGGACGCTTCGTCCAACGTGGTCAGCCTCATCGGCTTCCGGCTGGCCGCCAAGGCCCCGGATGCCGAGCATCCCTACGGCCACGCCCGCTATGAATATCTGGCCGGTCTGGTGGTCAGCGTGACCATCCTGGGCATCGGCTTTTCCCTGCTCAAGGAATCGGTGGTCAAGGCGTTCCACCCCACCCCCGTGGTGTTCAGCTGGCTGAGCGTGGGTGTGCTGGCCGCATCCATCCTCGTCAAGCTCTGGATGAGCGGCTTCAACCGCACCATCGGCCGCACCATCGGCTCCGAGACCCTGATGGCCACCGCCGCCGACAGCCGCAACGACGTGCTGACCACCGGCGCGGTGCTGGTCTCCACCGTGGTCTGCAGCCTGACGGGCTGGGCGCGGCTGGACGGCATCATGGGCGTGGCCGTGGCAGCCTTCATCCTCTGGTCGGGCTGGGGGCTGGTCATGGACACCCTGAGCCCCCTGCTGGGCGAGAGCCCCAGCCCGGAGCTGGTGGAGCACATTGAGCAGACGGTCATGGGCTACCCCGGCGTGCTGGGGATGCACGACCTCATGGTGCACGATTACGGCCCGGGGCATCAGTTCGCATCCCTCCACATCGAGTTCCCGGCAGAGACAGACCCGCTCAAGGCCCACGATGTCATCGACAACATCGAGAACGATTTTATAAAGCGGGACGGCCTGCAGGTGACCATCCACTATGACCCCATCGTCACCACCGATGCGGCGGTGGGCGTGCTGCGCACCCGCCTGATGGAAAAGGCCCGCCAGCTCGACCCCTGCCTTTCGATCCACGACCTGCGCATCGTGCCGGGTGATACCCATACGAATGTCCTGTTTGATCTGGAGTTCCCGGCGGGCTATACCGGGAACAAGGACGAGATGCTGGCCGCCATGTGCCAGTTCGTCCATGAGCAGGACCCGAAATACAGCTGTGTGGTGAAAGTAGAGCAGAGCTATGCGTCTGCTGCCCACGAAAAATAAATTTGTGTTTTAGAGGGGAAGGAACTTATGCTGAACGAAACTTACTGCGGGATGCTGGACCACAAGAGCGTCATCCGCGAGACCTTTATGTACGGCAAGCAGCGCGCGGCCCAGATCGGTTACGAGAACGTGTTTGATTACTCGCTGGGCAACCCCAGCGTGCCCTGCCCGGAGCAGTTCACCGCCGCCATGCAGGAGCTGCTGGCACAGGAGGACCCGGTGGCCCTGCATGGCTACTGCCCCAGCCAGGGCGACCCGGAGTTCCGCACCGCCGTGGCAGCCCACCTGAACAGGACCTTCGGCCTGCCCTATGCGCAGAAGGATATCTTTCCCACCACGGGCGCGGCGGGTGCCATTGCCCACGCCCTGCGCGCCGTGACCCGGCCTGGGGACGAGGTGCTGACCTTTGCCCCCTACTTCCCGGAGTACGGCCCCTATGTGGAGGGCACCGGTGCCCATCTCAGGGTGGTGCCGCCCCAGGCCCCGGCTTTCCAGCCCAATCTGGAGGCCTTTGAGCAGATGCTGACCGAGAAGGTCACCTGCGTCCTCATCAACACCCCCAATAACCCCACCGGTGTGGTCTACTCTGCCGACACCCTGACCCGGCTGGCGGAGATCCTGACCGAGAAGAGCAGGGCCTACGGCCACAACATCTTCCTTGTCAGCGACGAGCCTTACCGGGATATCGCCTTTGACGGCAGGGCTGTGCCCTACCCGGCGGCGTTCTACCCCCACACCCTGACCTGCTTCTCCTTCTCCAAGAGCCTGAGCCTGCCCGGCGAGCGCCTGGGCTATGTGGCCGTGCGCCCCGGCTGTGAGGGGGAGGAGGTGCTGGTGGATATGATGGCCCAGATCTCCCGCTTTACCGGCCACAACTGCCCGCCCAGCATCATCCAGCGCGCCGTGAGCCGCTGCCTGGATGTGACCAGCGACCTGGGCGTCTACGAGACCAATATGAATCTGCTTTACAACAAGCTGAAAGCGCTGGGCTTTGAGGTGGAGCGGCCCGGCGGCACCTTCTATCTCTTCCCCAAGGCGCTGGAGGAGGATGCCAACGCCTTCTGCCGCAGGGCCCGGGAATTTGACCTGCTGCTGGTGCCCAGCGATACCTTTGGCGTAACGGGCTATGTCCGCCTTGCCTACTGCATCGACACCGAAAAGGTAAAGCGCAGCCTGCCCGCGCTGGAAAAGCTGGCGGCCGCGTATCGATAAAGCCGAACCTCCCGGCAGAGCATCTGGCAGTGCCGCCGGGGGTCACAGTATTTTTTGAAACAGAGGAAAGGGAAACTGTTATGGAAAAGATCAAGATGACCACGCCGCTGGTGGAGATGGATGGCGATGAGATGACCCGTGTGCTCTGGAAGATCATCAAGGAGGAGCTCATCCTGCCCTTTGTGGATCTGAAGACCGAGTACTACGATCTGGGCCTGCCCAACCGGGATGCCACTCAGGATCAGGTGACCATGGATGCCGCCCTTGCCAACAAAAAGTATGGCGTGGCAGTCAAGTGCGCCACCATCACCCCCAACGCCCAGCGCGTGGAGGAATACCATCTGCACCAGATGTGGAAGAGCCCCAATGGCACCATCCGCGCCGTGCTGGACGGCACCGTGTTCCGCGCGCCGATCATGATCGACAGCATCAAGCCGGTGGTCAGGAACTGGACAAAGCCCATCACCATTGCCCGCCACGCCTACGGCGACGTGTACAAGTGCACCGAGTTCCGCATCCCCGGCCCCGGCAGGGCGGAGCTGATCTACACCGGCGACAACGGCTCCCGGCAGGCCGCTACGGTCTACAACTTTGAGTGTGCCGGTGTCCTGCAGGGCCAGTACAACAAGGATACCTCCATCTACAGCTTTGCCCGCAGCTGCTTCAACTACGCGCTGGAAAGCAAACAGGATCTCTGGTTCGGTGCCAAGGACACCATTTCCAAGAAGTATGACCACACCTTCAAGGACATTTTCCAGGAGGTGTACGATGCCGAGTACCGGGAAAAGTTCGAGGCCGCAGGCATCACCTATTTCTACAGCCTGATCGATGACATCGTGGCCCGTGTCATCCGCAGCGAGGGCGGCTTTGTCTGGGCCTGCAAGAACTACGACGGCGATGTGATGAGTGATATGGTCTCCACCGCCTTTGGCTCGCTGGCCATGATGACCAGCGTTCTGGTCAGCCCGGACGGCAACTATGAGTACGAGGCCGCCCACGGCACCGTGACCCGCCACTACTACAAGTACCTCAAGGGCGAGGCCACCTCCACCAACCCCATGGCCACCATCTTTGCCTGGAGCGGTGCCCTGAAAAAGCGCGGCGAGCTGGACAGCCTGCCCGCGCTGGTCCGGTTTGGCGAGGCGCTGGAGGCCGCCAGCCTGCAGACCCTCAACGACGGCATTATGACCAAAGACCTCTGCGGCCTGGCGGAGGGCATTACCCCCACCCAGGTGAACAGCGAGGAATTCATCCAGGCCATCCGCACCCGGCTGGAAGCAAAACTGGCATAAGCGCTGCATCACGGCCCCTGCCCCGGAACCCCGGCGGCGGGGCTTTTTGCGCCTATACAAGGCGGTTGGCCTGTGCTACAATGGGAGCAGAAAAGGCGGTGACAGTATGCAGCATCATCCTCTGCCCGAATATCCCCGCCCGGCCCTGCGGCGGGACAGCTACGAGAACCTGAACGGCCTGTGGCAGTACGCCATCACCGGCTCTGCCGGGCTGCCCACAAAGTGGGACGGCGACATTCTGGTGCCCTACTCCCCGGAGACGAAAGCCTCCGGCGTGGGGCGCACCCTGCAGCCCGGGACGTGGCTCCACTACCACCGGAGCTTTGTGCCCCCGGCGGGCACCGGCGGGCGGGTGCTGCTCCACTTCGGGGCCGTGGACTACGCCTGCGCCGTGCAGGTCAACGGCCATCTGGTGGGGGGCCACCGGGGCGGCTATTGGCCCTTTGCGCTGGATATCACCGATGCGCTGAATCCTGCCGGCCATGACCGGCTCTGGGTGGCGGTGCAGGACCCCACCGGCACCGGCGTGCAGGCCCGTGGCAAGCAGACCCTCCGGCCCGGCGGGATGTTCTACCCGGCCCAGAGCGGCATCTGGCAGACTGTCTGGCTGGAGCGTGTGCCGGAAAACTACATCACGGAGCTGACCGTCACCCCGGATTATGATGCCCGCACCGTGACCGTGAAAGCCCATACTTCCCTGCCCGGCGGGGCGGCGAACCTGTGGGCCGTGGTGCGGGCCGGGGGCGTGACCATTGCCGAGGACTGGGGCAGCGACGAGGCCGACCGGGACG
>ENA-UESC01001051-UESC01001051.1-human-gut-metagenome-genome-assembly--contig:-NODE-1051-length-23049-cov-8.700070_pt1 | contig 23049 bp, 20 predicted proteins | sample MGYA00242998_ERZ507999 | MGnify/ENA primary metagenome ERZ507999 (study PRJEB26167, sample SAMN06115465) | human gut metagenome | host: Homo sapiens | place: China:Hubei | collected 2016-04-27... | reverse complement strand
TTTTTATCCTGCTTTTATGCGGTGGGCCGCTCCGGACTGCGAAATTTGGTAAATCCCGAAGATGCGCCCCAATATCTGGACATATTTTCGGCAAAACGGAGAAAAAAGGAAAACCGGAACAAAATTTCTTTTCATCCACCCAGGCACGTGATATACTCGGAATATCAAGAGAAAAAAGGAGGAAGCCGGGATTGAGTGAATTGCTGCGCATGGAGCACATCAGCAAACGGTTCGGCAACTTTTACGCCAATCAGGACATCAATTTCTCCGTCGCCAAGGGCGAGGTACATACGCTCCTCGGAGAGAACGGCGCGGGGAAATCGACGCTCATGAATATCCTCATCGGCCTCTACCAGCCCACTGAGGGCAAGATCTTTCTGAACGGGCAGGAGGTCCGCATCGAATCGCCGAGCCAGGCGGTCAAGCTTGGCATCGGCATGGTGCATCAGCACTTCATGCTCGTCGAGGCGATGACCGTCTTTGACAACATCATCCTCGGCGACAAACACGCCAAGGGCCTATTTATCGACCGCGCGGCCCGTAGAAAGGAGATCGAGGCGCTTTCGGAAAAATACGGCCTCGACGTCCAGCTCGACAAGCTCATCACGGAGATCTCCGTCGGCGAACAGCAGCGCACCGAGATCCTCAAGGCCCTCTACCACGGGGCCGAGTTGCTGATCCTTGACGAGCCCTCCGCCGCCCTGACCGACATCGAGGTCGAGGGCCTGTTCGCCATCATGCAGAAGCTTGTCGGCGAGGGCAAATCCATCATCTTCATCAGTCATAAAATGCGCGAGGTGCTCCGCATCTCCGACCGCATCACCATTCTCCGCCTCGGCAAGGTCGTCGGCACGGTCGACCGCGCCGAGACCGACGGCCAGAAGCTCGCCGGCATGATGATTGGCAAAGAGCTGACCGAGTCACACTATGAAAAGGTCGACGCTTCCGGCCATGAGATCGTCGCGGAGCTCGACCATGTGGACTATAACAAGGAGAGCAAGCACAGCGGCCTCGCCGATCTGTCGCTCCGCATCCACGCCGGAGAGATCGTCGGCGTCGCGGGTGTCGACGGCAACGGCCAGACCCAGCTGGCCCAGCTCATCACCGGCGTCATCGCCCCGGAGAGCGGCACGGTCCAGCTCAAGGGTGACCGCGTCGCCGTCTTCGACCCGAACGGCTTCATCGAGCACGGCGTCAGCCACGTCCCCGAGGACCGCAACCTGCAGGGCCTGATCGGCGATATGTCGATCGCGGAAAATCTTGTCCTCAAGGACACCGACGATCCGCGCTTCAGCCACGGTCATGGTTTGCGCCTGAACAAGCGCGCCATCCACGCCTACGCGCAGTCCATGATGGAAAAATATGATGTCCGCGCCACCTCTGACAGCCAGAGCGTGCGCGAGCTGTCCGGCGGCAACCAGCAGAAGGTCATCATCGCCCGCGAGCTCGAGAGCGGCCCGTCCGTCCTCGTCATGGCGCATCCTACGCGCGGCCTCGACATCGGCGCGACCAGCTTTGTCCACGACCAGATGATCGCCGCCCGCGCCCGCGGCGTCGGCATTCTGCTCATCAGCGCCGACTTTGACGAGATCCTCGAGATGTCCGACCGGATCGTCGTCTGCTTCGAAGGCCGCATCATGGGCGAATTCTCCGGCAGCAAGCCGCCGATCAACGAGATCAGCCTAGCTATGACCGGTAAGTGAGGGGGAGAGGTATGGGAAAAGTGAAAAAAGCGTTCGGCGCGTTCCTTGTGCCGCTGCTGTCCGTTCTGCTCGCGTTCCTGATCGGTGGTATCATCATGGCTGCCCTCGGCGCGAACCCGTTCCTTGCCGTGAAGTTCCTGTTCCAGGGCGCGTTCGGCTCCAAGGCCGGCATCGGCACCACGCTCACCAAGGCCACGCCCCTGATCTTCACGGCCCTCTGCGCCTGCTTCGCGTATAAGTGCGGCGTGTTCAACCTCGGCGGCGAGGGGCAGTTCCTGATGGGCTCCATCGCCGCGTTCCTGACCTGCTATTTCACCGGCCTGACCGGCTTTGCCGGCGTGCTGCTCGCGCTGCTGGCCGGCGCGGTGGCCGGCGGCTTCTGGGGCATGATTCCCGGCGTGCTGAAAATCGGCCGCGGGCAGAACGAGATGATCATCTCCATCATGCTCAACTATGTCGCCACGCTCTTCATGGGCGTCATCTACACCAGCTGGATCCGCGATGCCTCCGTCCCGCAGACGCCCGCCATCGCCGATGAGGTGCATCTTCCGCGCATCATCACCGGGATGCGCTTCACTTGGGGCTTTGTGATCGCGGTCGCGGTCGGTCTGATCCTCTATTACGTCCTGTTCTGGACGAGCGCGGGCTTCCGCCTGCGCGCCGTCGGCTGCAACCTCACGGCCAGCCGCTTCAACGGCATCCCCGTCAAGCGCTATATGCTCGCCAGTTTCATCGTCTCCGGCGCGATCGCCGGTCTCGGCGGCGGCGCGGAGCTGCTCGGCACGCAGTTCCGCCTCATCAATGGCTACGGCGCGGGCTACGGCTTCGACGGCGTGGCGATGGCCCTCATCGGCCAGCTGCACCCGATCGCGACGATGGTCGTCGCGCTGTTTTTCGCGGTGCTCCGCGTCGGCTCCACCACCATGCAGGCCGCCACCGGCGTGCCCACCAGCGTGTCCGACATCATTCAGGCGCTTGTCATCGTCTTCTCCGTCGCTGGCATGGCGCTGACCAAGCTCCCGGAATTCCAGGCGTGGCGCAGCCGCGTCTTCCACGGCAGAAAGGCGGGTGAAGCATAATGGATTGGATCTCGAGCCTCCTTCTTGCAACGGTCCGTCTCGCCATCCCCGTGCTGCTCATCTCCCTGGCTGAGCTCTACGGCCAGCGCGCGGGCATGGTCAACATCGGCCTCGAGGGCCTCGCCTCCATCGGTGCGCTCGTCGGCTTCCTCGTCTGCTATGTCACGGGATCGAACTGGCTGGGCCTGCTCTGCGGCGCGCTTGCGGGCGTGATCGTCAACATGATCTACGCGTTCTCCACGGTCACGCTCTGCGCCGACCATACCGTCTACGGCATGGCCGTCAACATCTTCGCCCCGGCGCTCGCGTCCTTCATCTACCGCGTCTACTTCGGCACCGGGTCCGACCTCAAGCAGATCACCACCATGTCCTCCGTCGCCATCCCCGGCCTGAAGGACATCCCGGTGCTCGGGCCGCTGCTCTTCGACCAGAGCCCGATGGTCTATCTCACATTCCTGCTCGTCATCTTCACGGCCATCTTCTTCGGCAAGACCCGCGCGGGCCTGAGCTATAAGGCCGTCGGCGAGCATCCGCAGGCCGCCGCCACGCTCGGCATCCCGGTCGTCGGCGTGAAGTACCTCGCCTGCGTGATCTGCGGCGCCCTGTCCGGCATCGGCGGCGCGTACCTCACCACCTGCTATTCCAGCACCTATACCGATGGTATCGTCGCCGGGCGCGGCTTCATCGCGCTGGCCGCCGTCATCTTCGGCCGCTGGAACGCGGGCGGCATCCTGCTGGCCTGCCTGTTCTTCGGCTTCTGCGACGCGCTCCAGATCCGCCTCCAGGTCTCCGGCATCGCCATCCCGTATCAGTTCTTCCAGATGATCCCCTACGTGGCGACGGTCGTCGTCCTCACGCTCATCGGCGCCCGCCAGGCCGGACCCAAGGCCAACGGCAAGCCCTACCGCCGTGAACAGCGGTAAACCGGTAATAACGCTTCGGCGTTGTTATAAACTTATGGCAGCACCGCATTGTGCGCTGCTGCCGAATCCTAAAATTCTATGGAGGACAAAAAATGAAAAAGATCATTGCAATGCTTCTGGCGCTTGTCATGCTCCTGTCGCTGGCGGCGTGTGCCGGTACTGCGAAGACCGACACCGCGGCTCCTGCGGACGACACCAGCAAGACCGACACGACCGACACCGCCGCCGAACCGGCTGACACCGCCGAGCCTGCCGATACGACCGACGAACCTGTCGTCACCGATGAGATTGTCCCAGTCATGAAGGCCGACGGCTCTGCCTACAAGGTCGCCATGATCTGCGACTCCAGCATCAACGACGGCGGCTGGGGCGCGGCCTGCTACAACGCCATGATCGCCGCGGCCGAAAAGATGGGCTGGGAGACCGAGGTCACCGACTCCATCTCGCAGGACGCCTACTATGATTCCATCGTCGCCTACTGCACCCTCGGCTACGACATGATCTACGCCCCCGGCAACCAGTACACCGACGCCGTCCTGCAGGCGGCTGAGGAATATCCCGACGTGGCCTTCGCCCTGTTGAACGGTGCGGAAGATACTCCCGCCAAGGCCGTCAACGGCAACGTCTCCTCCCTGCTCCCGAACGCGCAGCAGATCGGCTGGATCGCGGGCGCCCTCGCCGGCCTCATGACCGAGAGCGGCAAGCTCGGCTTCATCGGCGGCATGGAGCTCGACACCACCAAGGGCAAGATCGCGGGCTTTGAAGAGGCGGCCAAGTACGTTGCCGAGCAGGAAGGCAAGACCGTCGAGCTGCTCAACGTCCCCTATGCCAACTCCTTCTCCGACGCCCCGAAGGGCAAGGAATTTGCCACTGAGCTGATCGCCCAGGGCGCTGACGTCTTCTTCGGCGACGCTTCCGCCGTCGACTCCGGCGCGCGCGAGGCCATCGACGCGGCCAACGCCGCCGCGGGCGAAGTCAAGATCTACGACATTGGCCAGCCTGCCGACATCCTCGGCCAGAACGAGTGCATCATCTGCTCTCAGGTCACCGACAACTCCGCCATGATCATCGCCTCCATGCAGGCTGTCATCGACGGCACCTTCGGCGGCGCGACGCTCTACGGCACGCTGCAGAACAACACCCTCTCCGCCGGCGCGCTGAGCGATCTTGTTCCCGCCGACGTGCAGGAGAAGTACCTCGCCTACATCGACCAGATGATCGCGGGCACGTTTATGCAGTAATCTCTTGCGGAACTCCCAAAGCGCCTGGCGGACCCTGTGTCCGCCGGGCACTTTCCCCGTTTTCGGGCATTCTCGCCGGGAAATGCGGCTGCCGACCGGGGAAAACTGTCGATTTCTCCGGTTGACTCTTTTCCGATGTGTGTTATAATGTGGGCTGTCTGAAAGAAATATAAAATTGTAACGCCAAGGTGTCCGCCTTCGGGGCGGGTGAAAAGGGAATCCGGTGAGAATCCGGAGCGATGCAGTCACTGTGTACGGGAGCGACGCTGCAAGCCACTGGGTAACCGGGAAGGGCAGCGCAGCAAGGAACGAAGTCAGGAGACCTGCCTCGGCGTGGAATCTCGGATCCGCTGTCCACGGGTCGGCCTTCCTGCAAGTTTGTATGGTCTTCCGCTTTGGAAGACGACATTCGATACGGCTAGGGAGAACGGCTGCGCCAGCGCAGCTGTTTTTATATTTTTCAGAACATTTTAGAAAAGAGGTAGACCTCACATGAAAAAGACCCTCGCGCTCGTGCTCGCAGCCGTGATGCTGCTGAGCCTCCTCTCCGCCTGCAAGAGCAGCGCGGACGAGACCCCCACGGTCGACCCGGCTGAGACCGAGCAGACCACCACGGAAGAAACCACCACCCCCGAAGAAGAAACCCCGGAAGAGCCGCAGCCCTCTCAGGAAGAGCTGGATCAGGCTGCTGCCGATGAGGTCGCTGCCATGATCGACGCCATCTATGTGCAGGAACGCACCGATGACACCGATGCCCAGTGCGAAGCTGCCAAGGCCGCGTGGGACGCTCTGACCGACGCACAGAAAGCGCTTGTCGAAGGCGAGGAAGCCAGCCCCGACTACTTCGGCCTCGACACCGGCGACGCCAGCAAGGACGATGCGCGCAACCAGGACGACATCGGCGAGAACGAGCTGCTCGTTGTCTCCTTCGGCACGTCCTACAATGACAGCCGTGTTGCCGACATCAAGGGCATCGAAGACGCCCTTCAGGAAGCCAACCCCGACTGGTCTGTCCGCCGTGCCTTCACCGCGCAGATCATCATCAACCACGTCCAGGCCCGTGACGGCGAGAAGATCGACAACATGACCCAGGCGCTCGACCGTGCAGTTGCCAATGGCGTGAAGAACCTCGTTGTCCAGCCGACGCACCTGATGCATGGCGCAGAGTATGACGAGATGTGCGAAGCCATCGAGCAGTATAAGGACAAGTTTGAATCCGTCTCCATTGCCGAGCCGCTGCTTGGCGAAGTCGGCTCCGACGCTACCGTCATCAATGCCGACAAGGAAGCTGTTGCCAAGGCCATCACCGCTGCCGCCGTCGCCGATTCCGGCTTCGAGAGCCTTGACGCCGCGAAGGACGCGGGCACTGCGTTCGTGTTCATGGGCCACGGCACCGCACACGTCGCCAAGGTGACGTACAGCCAGATGCAGACCCAGATGCAGAACCTCGGTTATGAGAACGTCTTTATTGGCACCGTCGAGGGCGAGCCGGAAGAGACTGCTTGCGAAGCCGTCATCGAAGCTGTCAAGGCTGCGGGCTACACCAACGTCATCCTTCGCCCGCTGATGGTCGTTGCCGGTGACCATGCCAACAACGACATGGCCGGTGCCGAGGAAGACTCCTGGAAGACCATGTTCGAAGCCGCTGGCTTCACCGTCGACTGCCAGATCCACGGCCTCGGCGAGATCGCCGATGTGCAGGCGCTCTATGTCGCCCACACCAAGGCTGCGATTGACTCGCTGAACGCCTAATTTGACTTAAACTGAGCTCCGGGGTGGGGAAGACCTGCCCCGGAGCCAAGCGCCATTCAGGAGGAACCATCATGAAAAAGACCATCGCCCTTGCGCTCGCTGCGCTGATGCTGCTCGCGCTGCTGACCGCCTGCGCGGCCAAGCCGGCGGAGACCGAACCTGCAGAGCAGGAACAGACCGTACAGACCGAACAGCCCGCCGAACCCGAAACCGACGAGACTGCGGAGGATGCGGATGCGTCCGACGAAGAAGAGACGCCCGCGGAACCGGAGCAGCCCGCCGAACCGGCCCTGCCCGACGGCGTCTATACTGCCGACTTCAACACCGACAGCTCCATGTTCCATGCCAATGAGGCCTGCGACGGCAAGGGCACGCTCACCGTCGAAAACGGCGAGATGACCATCCATGTCAGCCTGGCCTCCACCAGCATTCTCAATCTGTTCCCCGGCGTCAAGGAAGACGCGGAAAAGGAAGGGGCCGAGCTGCTTCAGCCCACCACCGACACCGTCACCTATTCCGACGGCCTCTCGGAGGAGGTCTATGGCTTCGACATCCCGGTGCCTGCGCTGGACGAGGAATTTGACCTCGCCCTCATCGGCAAGAAGGGCACGTGGTACGACCACAAGGTCTCCGTCTCCAACCCCGTTCCCGTCGAGGAATCCGGCAAGACCGTCGACGATCTCGCCCTGGCCGACGGCACCTACACCGCCGAGCTGACCTTCGCAGGCGGCTCCGGCAAGGCTTATATCCAGTCTCCCTGCACGCTGACCGTCGCGGACGGCAAGGCCGTGGCTACCGTCGTCTGGAGCAGCAGCAAATATGACTACATGCTCGTGGACGGAGAACGCTATGACGTCCTCACGACCGAGCACGGCTCCACATTTGAGATCCCCGTCGCGGCCTTTGACACCGAGCTCACGGTCATCGGCGACACCACCGCGATGAGCACCCCGCATGAGATCGAGTACACGCTGAACTTCGATTCTGCGACGCTGACCGCTGCCGAATGAAGAAGCTCTTTATAGCGCTCCTCGCCGCGCTGCTGCTGGCCTTCGCGGCCTGCGCCGCGCCGCAGCAGGAGACCGCCGCGCCGGAACCGGCGCAGAGCGAGTCGGCAAGCGCGGTTTCGTGGGACGACCTGACGTTTGACCGGACGCTCCCGCTTCAATACGCCACGCAGTTTTCTGTTTCCTTCGCGGGCGAGGACTATACGCGCCTCACGATCGGCGACGATCAAACATTCCTCGTCGTCGCCGGGGACGCGCCCGTGCCGGACGGCGTCCCCGCGGATGTGACCGTCCTGACCCGGCCCCTTTCGCACATCTATCTGGTCGCGACCGCTGCGATGGACTATTTCCGGCAGCTGGACGCCATTGACGCCATCGCCCTCAGCGGCCAGAAGGAGGCGGATTGGTATATCGACGAGGCCAAGGCCGCGATGCAGGCCGGGACGATGGTCTACGCGGGCAAATATTCCGCGCCGGACTATGAGACGATTTTAGCTGCGGGCTGCGACCTTGCCATCGAGAACACGATGATCTACCATACGCCGGAGGTCGTCGAGCAGCTGGAGGCCGTCGGCGTGCCCGTGCTTGTGGAGCGCTCCAGCTACGAATCCGATCCGCTTGGGCGGCTGGAGTGGCTGAAGCTCTATGCGGCCCTGCTTGGCAAGGAGGACGAGGCCTGCGCATATTATGATGACCTCATTGCCGCGCTCGCGCCCGTGCTCGACCAGCAGCCGACGGGCCAGACCGTCGCCTTCTTCTATGTCACGACGTCCGGCGCAGTCAATGTCCGCAAATCCGGCGACTATATCGCCAAGGCCATCCGTATGGCGGGCGGCGAGTATGTCTCGTTCGACGAGAGCGGCGAGGAAAACGCCCTGTCCACAATGACCATCCAGATGGAGTCTTTTTACGACACCGCCCTGGACGCCGACGTCCTCATCTACAACAGCACCATCGACGGCGGGATTACCTCCATCGATGAGCTGCTCGCCAAAAGTCCGCTGTTTGCGGATTTTAAAGCCGTCCAGACCGGCAATGTCTGGTGTATCACGAAAAACTTCTATCAGGAATCGCTCGCCCTCGGCGACATGATCCTCGACGTCCACGCCGTTTTGAACAACCCGGACGCCGCCGATCTCCGGTTCCTAAAAAAATTATCATAACAGGAGGAGCAGCATGGAACATACCCGCAAACTTCGCACATGGGGCGGTTTCCTGCTGCTCCTCGTCCTGCTTGTTACCTTTTTGATCTGGAATCTTCTCGCGGGCAGCGTCCGGCTCCCCGCGTCTGAAATATGGGCGATTCTCCACGGCGGCGGCGACCTCACGCAGCGCCGCATCCTGCTGAATATCCGCCTGCCCCGCTTGCTTGCGGCGATGATTCTCGGCGGAGCCCTCTCCGTCTCGGGCTTCCTGCTGCAGACGTTTTTCCACAATCCGATCGCCGGGCCCTTCGTCCTCGGCATCTCGTCCGGGGCCAAGTTCACGGTCGCGGTCACGATGATCCTGCTGCTCAGCCGGGGCGTCACGTCGTCCTCCGCCGCGCTGATCGCAGCGGCCTTTGTCGGCGCGATGCTCTCAATGGGCTTTGTCCTGCTCATCTCGCGGCGCGTCAGCCGGATGAGCCTGCTCGTCGTCTGCGGCGTGATGATCGGCTATATCTGCTCCGCGCTGACGGACTTTCTCGTCACGTTTGCCGACGACAGCAACATTGTCAACCTGCACAACTGGTCCCTCGGCTCCTTCTCCGGCATGAGCTGGGACAATGTCCGCACGATGGCCGTGGTCTGCGGCGCGGCCCTGATCCTGACGTTCCTGCTCTCCAAGCCCCTCCGGGCCTATCAGCTGGGCGAGGTCTACGCGCAGAATCTCGGCGTGCCGCTGCGCGCGTTCCGTGCGGCGCTGATTCTGCTCTCCAGTGTGCTCTCCGCCTGCGTCACGGCCTTTGCCGGCCCGATCTCCTTCGTCGGCATCGCCGTGCCGCACCTGATGAAGTCCCTTTTTAAGTCCGCAGAGCCGCTTTTGATGATCCCGGCCTGTTTCCTCGGCGGCGGCGCGTTCTGCCTGTTCTGCGACCTCATCGCGCGCACGGCCTTCGCGCCCACCGAGGTCAGCATCAGCTCCGTCACAGCGGTCTTCGGCGCGCCGGTCGTCATCTATATGATGCTCCACAGAAAGGGGGCACAGTGATGGATTATCTGCAAACCGATGCCCTGTCTGTCGGCTACAACGGCAAGACGCTCATCTCCAAGGTCGCCCTCTCGGTGCAGCGCGGCAGGATCGTCACGCTCATCGGCCCGAACGGCTCCGGCAAGTCGACCATCCTCAAGACCATCATCGGCCAGCTCCCGTCCATTTCCGGCTCAGTCTTCCTCGACGGCGCGGACATGCGCAGCCGCAGCCGGGGCGACGTCGCCCGCCGCATGGCCATCCTGATGACGGCCCGCATGGACCCCGAGCTCATGACCTGCCGCGACGTCGTCAGCACCGGCCGCTATCCCTACACCGGCCATCTCGGCGTCCTCCGCCCGGAGGACAAGGCCATCGTCGAGCAGAGCCTCCGCGAGACCGACGCGCTCGACTTTGCCGACCGGCCCTTCCAGTCCATCAGCGACGGCCAGCGGCAGCGCGTCCTGCTTGCCCGGGCCCTCTGCCAGCAGCCGGAGCTCATCGTCCTCGACGAGCCGACGAGTTTTCTCGACATCCGCTATAAGCTGGAGCTGCTGACCATCCTCAAGCGCATGGTGCGCGAGGAGCACCTCGCCGTCCTCATGTCCCTGCACGAGCTGGATCTTGCCGCCCGCGTCTCCGATACCGTCGTCTGCGTTGCGGGCGACCGGATCGACCGCGTCGGCCCACCCTCGGAAATTTTCACGCCCGACTATATCGCGGCGCTCTATCGCATGGAGCCGGGAAAATACGATCCCTGCTTCGATTCCTTGGAATTTGTCCCCGGGGGTGCCAGATGAGCGAACAAACCGGAACCTTCTATGCCGTCTCCGTCGGGCCCGGCGACCCGGAGCTGCTGACGCTCCAGGCCGTCCGTGTTCTGGAGAACACGCCCGTCATCGCCGCGCCGCAGACGGCGTCCGGCCAGATGCTCGCGCTCGACATCGCGCGCGGCGCGGTCGATTTGACCGAAAAATCCGTTCTGCCGCTCCGATTCACGATGTCGCATGACGCTGCCGTCCGGGCGGAAAGCTACCGCGCGGCGGCGTCCGCCGTCGAGGCCGAGCTGCGGCAGGGAAGAGACGTTGCGATGGTCAACCTCGGTGATGTCTCCCTCTTCGCTACGGCGTATTACATCTTCGCGGAGATCGAGCGGGAAGGGTTTCCGGCCAGAATGCTCCCAGGCGTGACGAGCGTCGCCGCCGTGGCGGCCCGCCTCGGGCAGAGCCTGACCGAGATGGAGCAGCCGCTCCACATCCTTCCGGTGAGCTGCGATCTGGATGCGGCGCTGGCCCTCCCGGGCACGAAGGTGCTGATGAAATCCGGCTCCGCCATCCACGAGACCGTTGCAGCGCTGGGGCGCGCGGGTCTGTTGAAGCGGGCCTCGATGGTCGCCGACTGCGGCCTGCCCGGCGAGCGGGTCTTCCGCGATCTGCGGGAGATCCCGGAAAATGTCAGCTATTTTGCCACCATTCTTGTCCGATCGGAGTGAGCCTATGCAGCAAAATCTTCCGCGTCTAATCCTCGCCGGGACGAACAGCGGCTGCGGCAAGACGACCGTGACCTGTGCCGTTTTGCAGGCGCTCGTGAACCGCGGCCTTTCAGTCGCCGCCGCGAAATGCGGCCCCGATTATATTGACCCGATGTTCCATAGCCGCATCATCGGGGCCAAAAGTTCGAATCTTGATCCTTTTTTCTTTGAGGATTGTACACTCCGGTTCCTCCTTGCGCAAAACGCCTCCGGCTGTGATGTCACGGTCATGGAGGGCGTCATGGGCTATTACGACGGCCTCGGCCTGACCAGTACGCGCGCCAGCACCTACGAACTCGCGCAGAAGACGGTCTCGCCCGTGGTCCTCGTTGTGAACGCGCGCGGCGCGGCACTCTCGGTGCTGGCGTCGGTACGCGGCTTTCTGGACTTTCTGCCGGACGACCGCATCTGCGGCGTCATCCTCAACGGCTGCACCGCGATGACCTACGCGCCGCTCGCGCGTGTGCTGGAAGACCGCCTTGGCGTCAAGGCGTGCGGCTTTCTGCCGAATCTGCCGGACTGCGCGCTGAAAAGCCGCCATCTCGGCCTTGTGACTGCGGCGGAGGTCGCAGATCTGCGCGAAAAAATGCAGCGCCTCGCCGCTGAGGCCGAGCAGACGATCGATCTGGACGCGCTGCTGACCATCGCGCGCGAAGCGCCAGCGCTGGACGTTGTGCCGCCGACGCTTCCGGCGCCCGGCGCACCGGTGCGCATCGGTATTGCGCGGGACAATGCGTTCTGCTTTTACTATGAAGACAGCCTCGGCCTGCTCCGGACGGTCGGCGCGGAGCTCGTGCCGTTTTCCCCGCTCTCTGACAGCGCCTTGCCTGCCGGACTCGACGGCCTCTATCTCGGCGGCGGCTATCCGGAGCTCTATGCCGCGCAGCTGAGCGAAAATCGCTCCATGTGCAGCAGCGTCCGCGCCGCGCTGGAGGCGGGGCTGCCCTGCATTGCCGAATGCGGCGGCTTTATGTACCTGACAGAGGCCATCGGGGAGCATCCGATGGTGGGCTTTTTGCCGGGGCGCTGCTTCGACGCCGGGAAGCTCGCACGCTTTGGCTACGTCACGCTGACGGCCGAGCGGGACAACCTGCTCTGCCGCGCGGGCGGATCCATCCCTGCACACGAATTCCACCGCTGGGACGCGGAGCAGACCGGAGACGCCTTCACGGCGGCGAAGCCCTCCGGCCGCAGCTGGCCGTGCGTCTTCGCCACGGACACCCTCTACGCGGGCTATCCGCATTTCCATTTTTACGCGAATCCATCCTTTGCCGTCCGCTTTCTGGACGCGTGCCGAAAGGGGAAACACCATGCTGGAACAGATCAGACCGATGGACATTGAGCGCCGCAGCTTCGAGATCATCACCGAGCTGCTGGGAGACCGTAAGCTCGACCCTGAAAACGAGCTCGTCATCAAGCGCGCCATCCACACGACTGCCGACTTCGACTATGCCGACAATCTCGTCTTCTCCGACCACGCGGTCACGAAGGGCATTGAGGCGCTGCGCGCCGGCTGCGACATCGTCACCGATACGCAGATGGCGAAGGCCGGCATCAACAAGACCATTCTGGCCTCCCTCGGCGGGGAAGTCCACTGCTTCATGTCCGATCCGGACGTTGCCGCGGAGGCAAAAGCGCGCGGCGTCACCCGCGCCATCGTCTCGATGGAGCGCGCCGCACAGCTCCCCAAGCCTTGCATTTTCGCCATCGGCAACGCGCCGACGGCCCTTGTCTCGCTCGAGGCCCTGATGGAAGCGGACAAGCTGCACCCGGCGCTCATCATCGGCGTACCGGTCGGCTTTGTCAACGTTGTTGAGAGCAAGGAGCTCGTCATCGCGAACTGCCGCGCGCCCTATATCGTCGCGCGCGGACGCAAGGGCGGCAGCAATGTCGCCGCCGCGATCTGCAACGCGATGCTCTACCAGATCCGGCGCTGAGATGGAAGAATACGTCATCAAGGACGGAAAAAAGCTCCGTCTCGGCTATACGACCGGCTCCTGCGCGGCTGCTGCGGCAAAAGCTGCGGCGTGGATGTTGCTGACCGGCGGCAAAATGCCGACTATCGATCTGCTCACGCCCAAGGGCGTCGCCCTGACGCTGGACGTGCTCGAGATCACGAGAACCCCCGATGCCGTCTCCTGCGCCATCCGCAAGGACAGCGGCGACGATCCGGACGTCACGCACGATACCCTCGTGTTTGCAGCCGTCCAACGCACGGAAACACCCGGCGTCACGATCGACGGCGGCGCGGGCGTGGGCCGCGTGACGAAGCGCGGGCTCGACCAGCCGGTCGGCGCGGCGGCCATCAACTCCGTCCCGCGCCGCATGATCCGCGAAAACGTCGAAGAGGTCATGCGCCTGTGCGATTATCGCGGCGGTCTGGCCGTCATGATCTCTGTGCCGGAGGGCGAGGCGCTCGCAAAAAAGACCTTCAACCCCCGCCTCGGCATTGTCGGCGGCATCTCGATCCTTGGCACGACCGGCATCGTCGAGCCGATGAGCGAGCAGGCCCTCGTCGACACCATCCATGTCGAGCTCCGCCAGCGCCGGGCGAACGGCGCGGACTATGTCCTGCTCACGCCGGGCAACTATGGCGCGGATTTCATCCGCGCGTCCATCGGCCTCGACCCGCGCACCGCCGTTTTGACCAGCAATTTCATCGGCGACGCGCTGGAGCATTGCCGTGCGCTCGGCTTCCGCGGCGCGCTGCTCGTCGGGCACATCGGCAAGCTCGTGAAGCTCGCGGGCGGCATGTGGAACACACACTCGAAGTGCGGCGACTGCCGCATGGAGCTCATCGCGGCGCATGCCGCCGCCCTCGGCCTCCCGCCCGCGCGCGTGGAGGAGGTGCTGGACTGCGCGACGTGTGACGATGCGCTCCGCATCCTGAAAGAAGAACAGTTATATGACGCGGTGCTGGCCCGCCTCGCGGAGCGCATCGAGTTTCATCTTGCGCACAAGTGCGGCGAGATGGCCGCCGGCGCGATCGTATTTTCCAAAGAATATGGCCTCCTGTGCCGGACCAGCCGCGCGCAGGAGCTGCTGGGAACCATTATGGAGGGATAACTATGGTACATTTTGTCGGCGCCGGGAGCGGCGCACCGGACCTCATCACCGTGCGCGGTGCGCGGCTGCTCGGCGAGGCGGACGTCGTGATCTACGCCGGTTCGCTCGTCAATCCGGCCCTGCTGGACGGCACGAAGCCGGGCTGCGAGATCCACGACAGCGCGAAAATGACGCTGGAGGAGGTCATTGCCGTCATCCGTCAGGCCGAGGCCGAGGGCAAGACCACTGTCCGTCTCCATACCGGCGATTCGAGTATCTACGGCGCTGTGCGTGAACAGTTTGACGAGCTGGAGAAGCTGGGCATCGACTACGATGTCTGCCCCGGCGTCAGCGCCTTCTGCGGGGCCGCCGCGGCGCTCCGCGCGGAATATACGCTCCCGAACGTCAGCCAAACGGTCATCATCACCCGCGCCGCCGGACGCACACCCGTGCCGGAGCGCGAGTCCATCCGCGCCCTCGCAGCCCACCACGCCACCATGGTGCTTTTTCTCAGCACCTCGCTGACAAAGCAGCTTCAGGCCGACCTGCTCGCGGGCGGCTACGAGGCGGAAACGCCGGCCGCCGTCGTTTACAAGGCGACGTGGCCAGAGGAGAAGATCTTCCGCTGCACCGTCGGCACGCTGCACGATACCGTCACGGCCAACGGCCTGACGAAGACGTCGCTGATCGTGGTCGGCGGCTGCCTCGGGGGCGACTATCTCCGTTCGCTGCTCTACGACCCCTCGTTCACGACCGAATTCCGCGAGGCCACAAAATGAACATTGCGATTTTCGCTTACAGCCGTACTGGATGCAAAACGGCGCGGCGTATCTGTATGGCGCTGCCGGAGGCGGAAATGCTTTGTTATGCGGTGCCGCGGCTGGCGGAGCCGGGATTTCTGCCGCTTGAAAAAGCGGTCTATGGCGCGGCGTTTTCGGAAATGGACGCGCTGATCTTTGTCGGTGCGGCTGGGATCGCGGTGCGGGAGATCGCACCCTATGTCCGCGACAAACGGACGGATCCGGCGGTGCTCGACCTCGACGAGCGGGCGAATTTCGTCATTCCGCTGCTCTCCGGGCACATCGGCGGGGCCAATGCGCTCGCGCGCAGGCTGGCCGCGGCACTTGGCGCGACCGCCGTCGTCACCACGGCGACGGACGTGAATGGAAAGTTTTCCGTCGACACCTGGGCGACGGAGCGCGGCTGCGCGATCTCTGACATGGGGCTGGCCAAGGCGGTTTCAGCAGAGATTTTGGAGCATTCCGTGCCGTTTTGCAGCGATTTTCCGATTCGCGAACCCCTGCCGGACGGCCTTGTTTTGGGCGGGTCCGGTGCGCTTGGCATCTATGTTGGATATCGGTTTTCAGCACCGTTCGCGCGCACGCTGCGCCTTGTGCCGCGTGTGCTGCGTGTCGGCATCGGCTGCCGCAGGGGGATTTCACGGGAGGCAGTGGAGGAAGCAATCGGCAAGGTGTTCGCGGAAAACCGGTTGGATCCTGCTGCGATCCTGGGCGTTTTCTCGATCGATCTGAAAGAACACGAGCCCGGCCTGCTTGCCGCCTGCGCAGCGCATGGCTGGCCCGCGCATTTTTATTCCGCATCGCAGCTGCAAGCCGTCCCCGGCGAGTTTACAGGCTCCGACTTCGTCCGCGCCGTCACCGGTGTGGAGAATGTCTGCGAGCGCGCCGCATTTTTGGATGCAGAGCGGCTGCTCGTGAAAAAAACAGCCTGCGACGGCGTTACGGTTGCCGTCGCGGCGGAACATTGGGAGGCAGACTTTGGCTAAGGTATTCGTTGTGGGCATCGGCCCCGGAAACTATGAGAATATGACCGTCCGCGCAGACCGCGCGCTGGCGGAATGCGATGTGATTGTGGGCTATCCGGTCTATGTCGACCTGGTCAAGAATCGCTATCCCGGCAAGGAGCTGGTCTCCACGCCGATGACGCAGGAAGCCAGGCGCTGCCAGATGGCGCTCGAGCTTGCAAGGGACGGGAAAACCGTGGCGCTCGTCTGCTCCGGCGACAGCGGGATCTACGGCATGGCCGCGCTGGTCTATGAGCTGCGCGGCGAGAACAGTGAGCCGGAGGTCGAGGTCGTCCCCGGGCTGACCGCCGCGTGCAGCGGCGGCGCGGTGCTCGGCGCGCCGCTGACGCATGATTTCGCGGTCATCAGTCTGTCCGACCGGCTGACTCCGTGGGAGACCATTGAAAACCGGCTGCGCTGCGCGGCGGAGGGCAACTTTGCCATTGCGATCTACAACCCGGCGAGCCACGGCCGCCCTGACCACTTAAAGCGCGCGTGCGACATTTTACTGCGCGTCCTGCCGGAGGAGCGCCTCTGCGGCATTGTCCGCAACATCGGCCGCGAGGGGCAGAGCAGCCGCATCCTGACGCTCGGCGCGCTGCGCGAGGCTGAGGTGGACATGTTCTGTACCGTATTTGTTGGAAATTCTTCCACAAAAGTGATAAATGGCCGGCTTATCACGCCGAGAGGATATCGAAATGTATAAAATCTGCGTCTTCGGCGGCACAACAGAGGGCCGCGAACTGGTGGAATTTCTGAATGCGCAGCCGTGCGAGGTCACGGCCTGTGTGGCCACGGAATATGGACAGGCGCTGCTGCCCGAGGCAGAGCGGCTGACCGTTTCGGCCCGCCGGCTGCCGGCCGATGAGATCAAGGTGCTCTTGACGGACAGACATTTTGACCTCGTGATCGACGCGACGCACCCCTACGCGGCGTCGATCACGAAGAGCATCGCCCGCGCGTGCGCCGAGACCGGTGTGGAGCGCTGGCGGCTGCTGCGCGGCGCGTCGGATGCGCCGGAGGATGCCGTTTTTGTCGAAAGCACCGAAAAAGCGATCGAATTTTTGGATCAAACAGAGGGGAACATCCTGCTCACCACCGGGAGCAAGGAATTGAAAGCATACAGTCAGATCAAGGACTTTGCGGAGCGCGTCTATGCGCGCGTGCTGCCGCTGGAGGACTCGCTCGTGCTTTGCCGTGAGGCGGGCGTCAAGGCGGCGCATATTCTGGCAATGCAGGGGCCATTCTCGGAGGAGATGAACACGGCGATGCTGCGCGCCATCGGCGCAAAATGGCTGGTGACGAAGGACGGCGGGGCCGCGGGCGGCTTCGCGGAAAAGGCGGCAGCCGCCGCGAAGACCGGCGCGCGCCTTCTGGTCATCGGACGGCCCGCAGAGGCGGACGGGATCGGACTTTCAGAGACGGTCGCGAGACTCTGTGCGCGGTTTTCGTTTGGGCGCGTGCCGCATGTTTGCGTTGTGGGCATTGGGCCCGGCAGCGAGGCGGCGCAGACGGGCGAGGTCCGTGCAGCGATCGAGCATACGGACTGCCTGATCGGCGCGGCGCGGATGCTGGAGGTGGCGGCCCGGCCCGGTCAGCTGCGCGTCGCGGCCATCGCGCCGGACGCGATCGCGGCGGCCATTGCGGCGCACCCGGAATGTTCGAATTTTACGGTTCTGATGTCCGGGGATACGGGATTTTTCAGCGGCACGAAGAAACTGCTCCCGCTGCTGCCGAATTGTCATGTCCGCGTGTTGCCGGGGTTGAGCTCGATGAGCTATCTCTGCGCGCGGCTCGGGAAGCGCTATGAGGAGGCCGTGCCGGTCAGCCTGCATGGGCGGGAACACGACATCGCGGCCGATGTGCGCGCACAGGAAACGGTCTTCGCGCTCGTCGGCGGCGAGGGCGGCATGGCGAAGCTCTGCGCGCGGCTCGTGGATGCGGGCCTTGGCGCGGTGCGCGTCAGCGTCGGCGAGCGGCTGAGCTACCCGGACGAGAAGATCACCTGCGGGACGGCGGCAGAGCTGGCATCGCGGGAATTTGACAAGCTCAGCGTGGCGCTGATCGAAAATCCGGCCCCGGATGCGGTCGTGACGCACGGGCTGCCCGACGAGGTATTTTTGCGGGAGATGGATCCGGCGCACGTTGTGCCGATGACAAAAAGCGAGGTGCGCGCCGTCTGCCTTTCCAAGCTGGCGCTGACGGAGCGCGCGGTCTGCTGGGATGTCGGCGCGGGCACCGGTTCGGTCTCCATTGAGATGGCTTTGCAGGCGAAGCGCGGACGCGTGTACGCCGTGGAACGGCAGGAAGATGCGCTGGCGCTGCTGGCGCGCAACAAGGCGGCGTTTTCCGCCGGGAATCTGGAGATTGTCTCCGGGACGGCCCCGGCGGCGTGCGAGGCGCTCCCGGCGCCGACGCATGTGTTCCTCGGCGGGACCGCGGGAAATTTGAACGGGATATTGGACGCCGCGCTGCGGAAGAATCCGCACGTCCGCATCGTGGCGACGGCGGTGACGCTGGAGTCTGTGGGGGCGCTGGCGGCGCGCATGGCGGACTTTGAAAAGGCGGAATGCGTCAGCCTGCAGGCGGCCCGTGCGCGGACGGCCGGAAGCTATCACCTGATGCAGGGACAGAACCCTGTGTATATTTTCACGATGCAAAACAGGAGAGAACAAGCATGAAATGGTCCCTATTCGCACTTTGCATCGGATTTTGCATCGATCTGCTGATCGGTGATCCGCACGGCCTGCCGCATCCGGTGGCCGCGATCGGACATCTCATCTCACTGCTGGAACGGCTGTTCCGCCGCCTTTTTCCGAAGACGCCCGGCGGCGAGCGGGCCGCCGGAGCCTGTATCTGGATCCTGACGGCACTGATCGCTGCGGCCCTTCCGGCGCTGCTCCTCTGGGGCTGCGCGCGCGTGAGCGTCTGGCTGCGGCTGGCGGTGGAGAGCGTGATGTGCGGACAGATCCTCGCGGCGAAGTCGCTGCGGGACGAGAGCATGAAGGTCTATGCGGCGCTGAAGCATGGGAGTCTGGACGAGGCCAGACAGGCCGTGTCCATGATCGTCGGACGCGACGTGGCGCGGCTGGATGCGCGCGGCGTGATGCGCGCGGCGGTGGAGACCGTGGCGGAGAACACGTCGGACGGCGTGATCGCGCCAATGCTGTTTCTGGCGATCGGCGGCGCGCCGCTCGGCTTTTTCTACAAGGCCGTGAACACGATGGATTCGATGCTTGGCTATGTGGAGCCGCCGTACAAGGACATCGGACTTGTGCCCGCGCGGATGGACGATGTGTTCAATTTTATCCCCGCGCGGCTGTCGGCGCTGCTGATGCTGGCGGCGGGGGCGCTGCTGCAGCTGGATGTGAAAAACGGCTGGAAGATCTTCCGCCGGGATCGCTGCAAGCATGCGAGCCCGAACTCGGCGCAGACGGAATCGGTCTGCGCGGGACTGCTGGGGCTGCGGCTGGCGGGCGATGCGTGGTACCACGGGGTGCTGCACAAGAAGGACTATATCGGCGACGCGAAGCGGGAGATCGAACTGGAGGACATCCCGCGCGCGGGGCGGCTGATGTATCTGACGGCGGTTCTGGCGCTCGTGGTGTTCGGCGCGGGGAAAGCGCTGCTGATCGTTCTGTGAATTTTGAGGAAATGCGATGCTTTATGGAGTCAAAAACCCGCATGGCGGGGACCGATACGGCGATGGGATCGCGCTCGACTTTTCGGCGAACGTGAGTCCGCTCGGCACGCCGAAGTGTGTGACCGAGGCGATCGAACGGGGCCTGCCTGAGCTCTACCGCTATCCCGATCCCTACTGCCGGGCACTTGTGCAGGCGATCGCGCGCTATGAAGGGGTGCCGGGAGAATTCATTCTCTGCGGGAACGGCGCGTCTGAGCTCATCTACGCCTATTGCGAGGCCGTGCGGCCAGAGCGCGCGATGGAGCTCGCGCCGACATTTTCGGAGTATTCGCTGGCTTTGCAGCGGAGGGGCTGCGGGGTCGTGCGCTTTGCGCTCAGTCAGGAGGAAAAGTTTGACTTGCAGGAGCGCTTTCTGGCGCGTCTTGCGCGCGAAAAGATCGATGCGCTGTTCCTCTGCAATCCGAATAACCCGACGGGACGGCTGATCGCGGGCGGGCTGCTGGAAAAGATCCTGCGTGTCTGCCGAGAGAACAACATTGCACTGTTTGTCGACGAGTGCTTTTTGAGCCTGTCGGACGGCGGCACCGATCTGACGCCGTTTTTGCGGGAGTTTCCGCAGCTTTTTGTTCTCAAGGCCTTTACGAAGAGCTTTGGCATGGCGGGGCTGCGGCTGGGGTACGGCTTGAGCGCGGATGGGGCCTTGCTGCGGAAGATGTCGGCGGCGGTGCCGCCGTGGAATGTCTCGGCGCTTGCACAGGCGGCGGGCGTCGCCGCGCTGGGCGATGCAGAATTTTTGGAGAGGAACCGCGCGGTCATCCGCGCGGAGCGCCCGCGGCTCGAAGAACGGCTGCGGGAGCTTGGCTTCTGGGTGTGTCCGTCGCAGGCGAATTACATTCTGTTTCGCGGTGAGGCGGGCTTGGCGGATCGGCTGCGCGAGCGCGGCGCTGCGATCCGCGACTGTGCGAATTTTGAGGGCCTGGGGCCGGGATGGTATCGCGCGGCTGTGCGGCTGCGGGAAGAAAATGATGCGCTGCTGGATGTGATGCGGCGGGCGAGGGAGGATGGAAGATGGCGCTGAATCTGATGCTGCAGGGAACGATGTCGAACGCGGGGAAGAGCCTGCTCGCCGCGGCGCTCTGCCGCATTTTCCGGCAGGACGGTTATCGCGTGGCCCCGTTCAAGAGCCAGAACATGGCGCTGAACTCCTTCATCACGGCCGAAGGCGGCGAGATGGGCCGGGCCCAGGTGGTGCAGGCGGAGGCGGCGGGGATCGCGCCGGATGTGCGGATGAACCCGATTTTGCTGAAGCCGACGACGGACTCCGGCAGCCAGGTGATCGTGAACGGACAGGTCGTAGGCAACATGCGCGCGACGGAATATTACCGGCGGAAACGGGAATTTCTGCCTGCGGTGACGGCGGCGTATGAGAGTCTTGCGGCGGAATATGACGTGATCGTCATCGAGGGCGCGGGCAGCCCGGCAGAGATCAACCTGAAACAGGACGATTTTGTGAACATGGGGCTGGCCAAGCTGGTCGATGCGCCGGTGCTGCTGATCGGGGACATCGACCGGGGCGGCGTGTTCGCGCAGCTCTACGGGACGATCGCGCTGCTGGAGCCGGACGAGCGTACGCGCGTCAAGGGGACAATCGTGAACAAGTTCCGCGGTGACCGGGCCATTCTGGAGCCGGGACTGCGGCAGCTCGAGGCGCTCTGCGGCGTGCCGGTGGCGGGTGTGGTGCCGTACACGACGGCGGACATCGACGATGAGGACAGCCTGACGGAGCGGTTTTCGCGCGACACGGCGCGGAAGCTGGTCGACATCGCGGTCATCCGGCTGCCGAAGATCTCGAATTTCACCGATTTTTCGCCGTTTGAGCGATATGAAAATGTGTCGCTGCGGTATGTCGACCATGTGGGCGCGCTCGGCACGCCGGATATGATCCTCCTGCCGGGGACGAAGAGCACGATCGCCGATCTCCGCTGGCTGCGTGAGCGGGGACTGGAAGCCGCGATCCTGAAGGAGGCGGCAGGCGGGACGCTGGTATTCGGCGTGTGCGGCGGATACCAGATGCTGGGCCGGTCCGTTTCGGACCCGGAGGGTGTCGAGGCCGCGGGGCTGACGGAACTGCGGGGCATGGGACTGCTCGAGATGGAGACCGTGTTCCACGGGGAGAAGGTGCAGCGGCAGACGGCGGGGATGTTTTCCGGTGTGGAAGGGATGCTCGCGGGGCTGAACGAACTGCGCTATGAAGGGTATGAGATCCACATGGGCCGCAGCGAGGCACAGATGCCCGCGCTGGCCGGGAACGGGAACGTCTACGGCAGCTATGTGCATGGGATATTTGACGCGCCGGGCATCGCGGATGAGATCCTGAAGGCGATCTGTGCGCGGCGCGGCGTGGCGTTTTCGGCGCTCGGGACCTTCGACCGGGCGGCATATCGGGAGCGGCAGTATGATCTGCTGGCAGACGCGGTGCGCGCGGGATTGGATATGGAATTCGTTTATCGGGTGTTGAGAAAAGAGATTTAGTTTTTTCAAAAGCGGGCGACCAATGGTCGCCCCTACGAATTCTATTTCAGCGCGGTGGCAAATCGAAAAATAACAATCCCTCCGTCACGGCTTCGCCGTGCCACCTCCCTTTACACAAGGGAGGCTATCCGCTGCGGCGGGGACGGGCCGATGAGTACCCGCGAGGGGCAGGCCGCATCCGTAAGGCTCCTTCGTCGCCAACGGCTGCGCAATATTTCAAGCTTTTCAAACCGCAGGATTTGCGGAAAAGATCCGCCGAAGCGCGCAGACGCAATTGTACGGTGTTGCCTTATACCACCCCGAGGCCCTTGATGAAGATGCCCAGGGCCAGGATCAGGCAGACGGTCCAGCCGATGTAGCGGCTGGCGATCTCCCAGTCGGAGGGCTCGGCCTGCTCCACGTCGCGGACCCGGAAAGACAGGTCCCAGCGGAACAGCTCGTCCGCAAACAGGATCGAAAACGCGGTCACGGCGCAGACGAACACACCGCCGAACCACGCGGCCCAGACCCCCTTGTGCTGCAGCTCCGGCCCCTCCGTCAGCTCAAGGATCGTCCGGACCGACAGCTCCATCGGGTTGACCTCGTTCCCGTTTTCATCCAGCGTCACTCCGCTGCTCGTG
>ENA-UESC01001037-UESC01001037.1-human-gut-metagenome-genome-assembly--contig:-NODE-1037-length-23202-cov-4.160259_pt1 | contig 23202 bp, 15 predicted proteins | sample MGYA00242998_ERZ507999 | MGnify/ENA primary metagenome ERZ507999 (study PRJEB26167, sample SAMN06115465) | human gut metagenome | host: Homo sapiens | place: China:Hubei | collected 2016-04-27... | reverse complement strand
GGAACTCGACATCCCCATCAAGGAATCGTGGCTCAACAAAAGCATCAAGCAGGCCCAGCTGCACGCCGAAATCCAGATCATATGTCGCAGTGACAACACTGCAGTCCTTCATGGTCTGGATTGGAGATTCATTTCCTATATAAACCTGAATACCTGTTCCATTGTCCTTCTTCTCGGAATCGGATAGGGATTCAGTAACAAGGCTTGCTAGCTCTTCCTTTTCCTCAAATGCTGACAAAAGTGTCGCTGCATTATTGGAATCCGAAAGCTCAGGATACTTCAGAATATTTGTTGCTCCGCTGGTGTAAATCTTAAGATCCTCACTCTCAGCGAAGGTCTGTGCCAATGCATCAATCACATCAGAGACAATTCCTGAATGAATACCGGCGCGTTCCTTTATGCTTGCAATGTTTCCAAGATTAATCTCGTTCATTGCGAGTCCGTTTAATGAGGTGTTAAGCAGAATGTTGAGCTTAAGTATTGTCTCATTGTCAAGCGGCTCATATAAATCAAGCATCTTGTTTCTGACCATATTATTGTTCATAACAATTACTGCAAGCAGATGCTGGTCGTCAACCTGTGAAAGCTGGATGAATTTCACCTTGTTGTGATTGACATCCGGTGCGGAAACGAGTGTGGCATAATTGGTATTGTTTGCAAGTACCTTCGCCGCCTGCTTTAACACCTGCTCCATCTTCTCGGTATTTTCAATGACCAGCTCCTTCATATCAGAAAGTTCTTTTTCCTTCTTATCATTGGTCTCTATAAGATGGTCTACATATAATCTGTAGCCCTTATCCGAAGGAATTCTTCCTGCTGAGGTATGTGGCTGTACTATATAGCCCATCTCCTCTAAGTCACTCATCTCATTTCTGATTGTTGCCGAGCTCAGATTAAGATCTGTATATTTTGAAATTGTACGTGAGCCAACCGGCTCTCCTGTGGCGAGATAATTGCGGATGATCGCATCCAGTATGGTAAGCTGTCTCTCGCTCAACTCTAGTTCTTTGTTTTCATTTTCCATTGGTCACACGCTCCATCTGAAGTATGCTTTTAATTTGTTAGCACTCTATATTTTGGAGTGCTAATTTTTTATCTGTACATAACATACCACCACCTATTAGCAATGTCAACCCTCGAGTGCTAATTTTTTTAATAAAATTTTTGAAGTCCTTGATTTTACTGGGGTTTCAGGCTTTATAAATTTTCTATTAAATTGATTTTAGCGGTATTTATACCACTTTTACACCATTTTTTCAAGTTTTTCTATTTCTGTCTTCGCGTCATACCTATTATTTAGGTGATTATATACATCATGAAAAAGAAAAAGCACTGTAAAACCGATAATCCAACGGTTTTCAGTGCTTTTTTCATGTTTTTTCTATTAAATTTTCCTCAGACATCTATATGAATGAAACTTAGCGAAACTTAAACTATGCCCAATATGGAATATACTTATTTGTTTGTACTTGATTTTTTAATCTGATCATCTATGCAACCTATTTCCATGAAGTATAAATTAATTGCCTTTTTTCAAATGCTTTCTCTCCACCTTCCATAATATCTACAATTTGCTTATGTGTAGATTTCAGGTCAATATTCCCTTGTGATATATCAATCGTTGTATCTTGATATTCAACGACAAAAATTCTTTCAGCATCACCCAGAACTGGAATGTTAGCATTATGCGTAGCAAAAATAAATTGTATATCTTGTTTCTTTTTCGCAATTGCTGTAATTACTTCTTCGTAAATAATTTTATTATCCAAATCATCTTCTGGCTGATCTATAAGAATAATATCATTATCAGACTGCATGAGTATAAACAATATAAGAGCTGACGCACGTTGTCCTATTGAATGGTGTCGCAATAATTTGTCATGATAATATATTTCAACATTATTGGAAACCTGATTCTTCAGAAGATCCGCATACTGATCTTGCAATTTTTTATCAAGCTTTGTATATTCTGAGGATGAAATAATTTCCTTGATTTTCATACCATCACATAATATCCAGTCTTCTATAAGCTCCACATAATCTCTAAACGCGTCACATAAGGATTGATATTTTATTTCAGAAATACCTGACCCCCTAAAATCAGACTTCATCTGTGATTTAAAATTATCTCTATCACCTTTAAAATCAATAGTGATTTTTAATTCATTTTGTGATTCATTAATTTTCTGAATTTCAAGTTTATATGCATTGAATTGTTCTAACAATATATCATTTCTTTCACGCATTGCTTTCTTGAATGCACTTTCTATTTGTTTTTTGGATTTAGCTCGTTCATCTAGTTGCTGTAAATTCTCTTTATATTTTTCCAGCTCTTCTGTCATTTTGACAAATCCATCAATATCTAACGTATCATCTTTGATTTCTCTTTTTATTTCAGCAAATTCATCAGATAATCCATCTATTTTTTTCGATAACATTTCCACTACATCTGCAAATTCTAACGAATTACTTTCTATCTGCGTGACGGCCTCTCCAATTTTTAAAATTTCATTTCCAATTGCACTTAAAATATCACTTGCCTTCTTTATAATATCAGAATTATAAATACTTTCCACGCCCTGCAAGCCTAAAGTCACATCTTTATTATTATCATAACACTTTTTTAATTCCCGTACTGCTGAATCAATTCGTCCTTTTACAGAATCTAACTTTGCTTTATCCGTTGTGTATCCAGTTTGTTTTTTTAATTTTTCTGCAACGCCTTTTTCCTTATAAATAGACATTTTATGCTCAACTTCAGATTTTTTAATTTTGCATTCCTCAATCTGCTCTGGAATTTTATTCGCATCTAATAATTGAGAAACCGATGTTGTCAACTCCTTCACACAAGATGTTATTTCTGCACTTTTCCCTATTTTTCCACCAACCAATTTCTCAAGAAGACCATTTTCATGATCAGCACTATTTGATAGATCTTTTTGCCCAAAATATTGAATTCCATCAAACAAGCTTGACGGTTGTATGTTTAAGTCAAGTACATTTTCATCTATAACATTACTCTGTTCTCCGTATATACGACTAACAATATAATGTTTGCCATGTTTATCAACAACAGATAATGTTGCTTTTCCTCCTGAGCCAAAAATATTTTTTATCAGTGATTCTTTATATTCTTTATCTGTTTGCAACGGCAAATCAAATATATAACGAATTGCTTCAAGCACAGACGACTTTCCACTTCCGCGAATTCCAATTAACGAATTAAGCTCTGATGAAAATCTAATAGTCTGTCCATCAAATTTTCCGCCTTGAAAACTTATAGATTCAATATACCCATGTTTTCTTTCCGGTAATGATTCAGCAACTCTACTTTTATAGTCCTGTAATGCAAATTTAATCGCCGCATATGAATATTCTCCGATTTTTAAATATGTTTGTTTATCGCCTTTTCCAATATCTTTCAATGATTTAGGATCCGATCCCTCTATAAGAGCTGGAATATAGCCAAAACAACGATTAAATTTATTTATATTATCCCTTGTCCTCGATTTTTGTATTCCTAAAACTCGTTTTCTAAACGGAGCAAGTCCTGAGAGCGATTCTAAAAGACCGCCTCCACATTCGTTAAACAAACCACTGCCTTGATCAACATGGGCAAATATTACAAAATAATCTTTTCCATACTCTTCCAGTTTTTCCAATGTGCTTTTTAAATCATAACAACATTTTGTATTTCTATTTTCAGGATTAGATATTGTTGCAAATGCGGCTGTTAAAAATGTTTGAATGTGATTATTACCATTTTCTAACCATTCATCAGGATTAAAAACTATAAGAGTATGTATACCATTAGCTCCCTCTTTAACAGTCAATTCCACACCAGGTAATATAAATATTTTTTCTTTGCTTGCTGCCCTTTTTAAGGCTTTATATTCATCTTTGTCAAATTTATTATGATTGGTAATAACACCAACAGAAATATTAGCTTGTTTCAATGCCGAAATATATGATTTCACAAAATCATTTGGTTCACCACTATATGAAAATTCTTTATCTTTTTGTGTATGCAGATGAAAATCTGCCCTTAAGAATTCAAGTCCTGATTCAAACATTCTATCCCTCCTTATATTACTCTACCCCCAACGCCTTAAACACTGCATCCTCCGCACTCTGATAAGGAATCAGCTGAAATGCACTCATCAGATCTGCCGGAACGCATGCAAAATCAACAAATGAGGTACTTGGAATCAGCACCTTCTTTGCACCGCTATCCAGGCACACTTGAAGCGTGTTTGCAAGTTCATCCACCCTTATCATTGTGCCACTAATTGTTATATCTCCCAACACTGCCAAGTTGCTGACAACAGGCTTTCCAAGGGCAATCGAACAAAGTGCAATCAATGTTGGAAGTGCCAATTTGTCTGTCATACCGATACCCTGCAAATCCTGATAATTGATGATGTAATCCTTAGTCGAGGTGCTGATAGAGCCACTGATCCGATTGCCGTTGGCTTTCAGATAATTAAATGCCGTGTTCACAGCTTCCTTGCGTTTGGAATCACTGCCTAAGCCTGTCCGTTCAATTTTGCCATTGCCCGGAAGCATCTGGCTTTCCAAACGGAATACACCAATCATACCACTTTTTCCTCTGGATACGGTATAAACCTGTCCCGGATTACACATTCCATCCGGTATCAGCTTACCGCCACCCTGTTCTGGTACGGAAACATAATGTTCTGACATATCTTCTAAATCTATATAGGAGAAGTTCACATCATAAAACTCCATACCACCCAGCTTCTTCAATTGCTCCTTGACACGGCGACGCATTTCCAATGCAATCTGAATAATTTCTTCCAGTTCTTCTTTGGTAAACTCACCATTTGGGTACATCAACTTCAGATAACCGTCTATCATACGACGAACCGCAATTGTATCACGCTGATTCAGATTTCTCCCCAAGCGGAAGTAGTGATCAAGTGCATCTCCATACTGCTCCTTGCGAAGCTCTCGGATGAACTCTGCCAAATAGTCACTGATAAAACCGTAATCATCGGTAAAATGCTCCGGTCTGAACTTCGGTATCTCCCATCCTGGAAGATAACAATGCATACGATCAAGAAATGCTGTATCTGTTCCCATTTCCTGCGGGAAAGGTGCAAACAGACTGGACGTTTTCAACAGCACGTCCACACTCTGATTGATATTTCCCACAAATACCATGGACGCAGTAGCAGCTTTTTCTTCTTTGCCACGGGCAAAAGATCCGGATGCCATGTAATCCTTCATAATCTGGATGCCATCTTTATCTTTAAACTTGATACCTGCCACTTCATCAAAGGCTACACAGTCCCATAAGCCGACCAGTCCGACCGTTTTGCGTCCCATATTGTAAAACAGGTTTGCAACCGTCGTCTGTCCACCTGAAATTAAAATACTGTTCGGTGAAATCTCTTTGTAAAGATGAGATTTACCGGTACTTCTCGGTCCCAGCTCACAAAGATTAAAGTTGTTTTCAACTAATGGAATCATGCGGGTCAGGAGCAGCCATTTCTCACGATATGTAAATTCATCCGGTTCCATTCCGATAGAACGAAGAAGGATATCCAACCATTCATCTTTCGTAAAAGCTTTTCGTCCCTGCTTCAGTTCATCAATATCAATGTGCGGCATCTGGATCGGTGTCAGCTTACGGATACTGATTGGTGAAATATCTTTCTGCTTTTTCTGTTTGGAACGAAGTGGATTTCCATCAATGTCCTCAATACCAAAATTATTGTCGCCTTCAACCTCATAATCCAGCTGAACAATACACCAGATACCGCCGCAGAGCAGGCGATCAAATTTTTCTGGATATTCATCGGCAATCGGTACATTACCAACGCCCAAATTAGAAAACTCTGCAAAAAAGCAATCCTTTTTCATATCCAGTCGAACAGTCACCATATCAATGATCGTGTGACTACCTTTTTTACGCAACTGAGACAAAATCTTCTGTGATTCATCCGGGCGTACAAAGTTGTCAGCAAGAATACGCTTCACGTTCTGTACACCTTTATCTATAACAGTCTCATCATCTGAACTGCAATACTGTCCCAACAAAAACTCAAGAACATACACCGGGACATTCGCCCCTTCTTTAATTTTCTTTGTCAGGTCTTTCCGAACAATCTTACCGTCAAAGTTCTGACGGAGCTTGTTCTTTATTTCTTCGCGGGTACTTTCACCCTCTGCAAATTGCTCCATCTTTCTCTCCTCCTGCGGCATTAATTAAAAAAATCAAACTCGTCCACCGCAAAGGCGATGTCAATCTGAAATGGCTCCCGCTGTGGCATCTGTAATCCCTGTTCATCTGCAATTACCAGATAATAAGTAGCTGTATTGCTGTATTTTAGAGATTTTAGATTAAACTGACAACGGAAAGTTCTTTCTGCACCGTTATCGCTGGTCTTATCTGCAATAATCTTCTGAATATCACTAATCTGCTTGCCGTCCTCATCTGTAAAGTAAACCTGATAGGTTGCAGCTTCACGGTTTGTACTGACCGCATCTTTTTGATAGAAGTTCAATGAAAAAATCATATTGCTAATCTTACGGTTTGCGGACAGTAAATTGACCGTTACCGGCTTAGTATCATATTTCTGTTTATTACGCTTGTATTCCATAGAATCATTACGGAGATAATGGTACTCAATCACTGGAACAACCATTTCCTGCAAACTGATACCACCATGCACAAAATTCATACCGCCGCCATTCATTTTGATACGAATACTTTCTCTCGGTGCAAATCCATCAAATTCCGTATTTCCACCCAAGAATTTTACAGGCATCAAGTAATCTGGTTGCACACCCTTCTGCATAATTGCATATCTTCTGCCATACTCCACACATCGCTTGATACTTTCTTTTTTTGTAATGTCAGAGTTTGTTACATTCACATCAAAAAAGCCTCTTTTATCTACTTTGTCCTCTTCCTTCAAAGGACTGTATGTATAAAGAAATCCATGATCTGCCGTAATTAGAATATTCGTTCCACCAAATTCATTTACAATGATACGCACAAGATTCTTCAATTCTGAAATTGCCTTGTCACACGCAGCAAAAACTGCAGTATCCGAAGTGTGGCTGGCTTCATCAATGGTATCGTGGTAAATATAGACCACATCCATACCTTTTACCAAAGCACTTCTTTCCGCTCGTTTCATAGCAATGATGTCATTATACTTTAAGGCCACGCTTGCTGAATCTTCTGTTTTCAGGACCTTGTCCCTATAAGTACTTGCCGTAGACTGTCCATCTGCCAAAACCGTCAAAATATCGTTCCAAACCTCTACTGTCAATTCTTTGTGCGGCAACAAAGCTGCCATACCAAACTTTGTAGTAGAAGGGAAGATGCTCTGCATACTGCTGATAGAAACCTTACTTTGCGTTTCTCGCTGAAGCTGATCTGCCATCGTAGCCGCTACTTCATAACGCATGGCATCTGAGATAATTACAAATACTTTCGTATCCGAGGTTTGGATACGGGAACGGTAAAAATCCTCCTGTTGCGGTACTTCCAAAACTTTACCATAAGTTGCCAGTTCATCCGCACATACATCCGACCAGTTGTTGCCCAACTCGCCTAAGAACCAGTGCGTATAAAGTCCTTCCACCTTATCAACAACATGCTTGAACAAATCATCTAGCAGAATATTGGAAGTCTCCAAACTCTTTTGAAAACTAAGATGGAACAAACGATAATAAGTGTCCATCTGATAGTAACTCTCAGTATATTCTTTCCAGATACTTTTCGCTTCTGCGGTATGGAATCCGGCAGAATGTTCCTTAAAGAAACTTTGCATATTCGCCACTTGTAAGATACCGTCATAAAAATTCTCAAATGGCTCATACCATACACAAGTTCTACGTTTTTCAACGGTATTCGTAATGGTATCCACATCAATAATATGGTCACTAATCTCTGTCATTAGCTTTGTCAGAATTACTTCGTTAATACACGGAAAGCACTCTGTTCCTACCAAATCTTCTACTGTTAGCTTTTCAAAACGCTGATACAGACGAGCTTCATCCTCAACATAACGTGCCACATCATATAATTGAGTAATGTTATCACTATGAAGCCATTCAGAAATAAAATCGTAGCAGTATGCCTGATGAGGTATGGAAATAAAACTGTCTAGTCCGGCAAGATATTCCTGCCTCATGGTACGGGTCGCTGCAGTTAAAAGCAGATGAATTGCCAACTGCCCAAGATCTGGTTCTTCCTCCACAAATCCACATCCCTGACGAACCATCGCCCAAAAAGCTGCGTCTGCATGATATTTTACAAAATCCTGATAAACCGTATTATTATTTAAATCCAGTCCCTCCTGGAACACACTACGGAGAATCATATTGGGCTGTGCATCTTTCAATCCACAGATTGCCGCCATGACAGCCATGTGTAACTGTGCCGGTGTTTCCGGAACTTTATTCTGCGTGCTGACTTTCAAACGACGGTCTTTCGCATTGAAATAAGCACGATAATTTTTAACCTGTTTTCTCATTGCCGGATTTGATATAAGTCCCATCTCATCCATCCAGATAGAAATCAGATCCGCCCGAAACTCTTCACTGTAAAGCTCCACATCCAGAAGCCAGTTATCATCTGGGCGGTTATAGACACACGGACTGTAAACCAGATAATTTGTAGTCAAATCATCTACTGAAAGCAGTTTTTTTACTAAAAACGCATTATTTCCAGTCAGCGCAATCACCTTTGCATTTTCCAAAACCACTTCATCCAGCTTATCCTGAAATTCCTTATCTTCATCGTACCAGAAAATGATACGACGCTGATAAAACTCAGGCAGAGGTGCAGCAAATCTGCGATTTAAATCTTGTATTATTTTATCTGTATCCATGCTGCATTATCTCCCTTCCGTATTTTTTACATAAATAGTGCTTCGTGCCGCACCCTCTTTTCTCAAATAACCGCCCTTAACCATATTCAGCAAGACAGCTCTGGCTCTACGATGTTTTACATCTAAAATCTCTACTGTTTCAGCAGTAGTAATAGAGCCATTTTCCAATACATATTTATAGATTTGTTGTTCCCGTTCACTATCCGGTATTTTCTCAGTCGTATCTGACACTTCGTTGCCACTATCCGGCATTTTTTTCATATTATCTGGCACTATTTCTGTTTTATCCGGCACTTTATTTCCACTATCCGGCATTTTGCCAATAGTATCCGGCACTTTAATGGCGTTATTGAGGTCAACAGTGCCGTCAACCTGTCCTCGATAAATATTGATACGCAAATCAACTTCGCCACCAATAAACTCCGGCTCCCGCAGCCCGGCAGCTTTTACTTTATCAATAATTCTCGGAATACCGCTTCCCCAATGCTCGATCAGGTTCATGTAAGCAAACGCATGGGCAAGAGCTTCATTTCTGATTTTAGAATAGCCTTCTTTCATACGCTCCATCGTTTGTCCCATTGGCAGCTTTCCTGGAGAAGTAATTTCCAATCGGTTGTCATATACCGCTACCTGTATCGTACCATGATCCAGATAACTACGATGTACCATAGCATTTATAATCAACTCACGAATGGCATCCGGTGGAATCTCATAAACATCCTGGCGATAAATTCCCACAATAGCAGCGCCCAGATGAATATTTCTCAAGACAAACTGAAATGCTTCGTCTATCTGTTCCCAAAGCGGTCCGGTATATTCTCTACGATCAACAAATACCGCTTTCGTTGTCCCTTTGAACACGCCACATTGCGTTGCAACATGAAGTCCACCATTACCTGTCAAAATAGCAAACGCATTGGACGGATAATCTTTTCCATCACGCTCAATCAAAATACCCCAGGAACGCAGCTGCTGTCTACCGACATCTTTAATCGCTGCTTTCTGTTCCTCTGTACGGGCATTTTTAACAGCCTGTTCTTTCATAGCTTTACAAAGGACATCAATATCTTCATCTGTAACATTTAACCCAGTACATAAAGCCTGATCGTAGTAGCGGTTACTGCCCTCAAACAGCAGCTCCTTTACCATATACTCATCGGCAAGGCGGGTAGTTCCGGCAACACGGACATATACACCGCCATCTCTGCCAAGAGCCTTGATATAATATGGGCGCTGTCTGCCCTCTGAAACCTCTACCACAATAACAGTCTTGCCATCAACCGTTTGTAAAGTAATATCCGGGATGATTGCCGGTTCACAGCTGTCTGATACAGCATTTGCAATGGCATCCATTTTCTTGAACACATCTTCTTTGTCAAAGCCGACAACCTCTCTGGTTTTATCGGCAATTCCGAAAATGATTTTTCCTCCGGTTCCATTTGCAAAGGCAACCACAGATTTCATATATTTGATGCTTTTCTCCGGCAGGTTCTCTTTAAACTCTACATTCTTCGATTCGCCTGCAAGAATTTCTTCTATGGTCATCATAACACCTCGCTCTCTTTGGCAGCCTTTACTGCCATATTTTTACTTAATTGATGAAGAAATTGAGCTCAGTGCTTTGCTTAAAGCATCTTCATCAGCCTGCTTTCTTCTCTCACTTTCCCACATACCGAGTATCTGATAAATGCATTCTTTCACAACAGGAAAATACTTTCGACATTCTTCTTCGCTTAACTCATGAATACCCTTGCTCAAGATTCCATAAATAGTTGTATTTTTGACCAGTATATCTGGAAGATATCCTTCCAACATCTTAATTTTTTCAGCAACTTTCGCCTGTTCAAACATCTCGTTATCAATGACATCAGCCGCAGCTTCTTTTGCTTTGTAAACAAGTCTTTCAAGAATTCGTCTCAAATAAACATATGAACCAGCACCAACACCATTTGCAAAAAGTCCTATTGCAGTTCCAAGTTCCTTACGATCTTCCTTCGAAATTACATGTTTATACGCATCTAATTCTGGAAATGTCATATCTGCAATAGATGGATACTGCCCAATTTTCATCATTGAATTGTCCGTTGTCAGAACAATATAATCAAGATGATGCTTCTCATCCATTGAACAAATATATTCCAATTTCATTAATCTCGTAGTATCAGCTATTTGCCAATTTATCCATTTCCATTCTTCGGCAGGACTCTTTTCTTGTCTGGATTTGGTACTAAATATCATATTTTGAAGTGACTCTATTTTCTCACCAAGAGATGCACAACTAATTTCTTCATCCCCCTCTGGACCCGTTTCAAAATAATACTCAATAGGTTTCATGCTAAAAACACGTTCTTGTTTGCATTCTTTACAATAAGCACTAATTTTAACGTTTCCTTTAAGCAACTCAATTAAGTCAGCAATATTATCTTCATCTATTTTCATGGAATCATAAAGTCCAGCCGTTTGCAAAAAATTTGAAAATACATTATCTTTACTGGAAACTATATCGGATGGTATTGAATCAAAAATATTATGTCTCACTTTATTCTCTCCTTTACTACCGCTTTTTCAGGCACTTTCTCCTCATATTCCTGTTTCAATTCCTCTGCCAAATACGCATCGCTCATGCAGTGCATATCGGAAACACCATCACGGAGCAGCTGATAAACCTGGGAATGATAAAAGAAATCCAATGCCGCATCCAGTGAAAGTCCCTGCTGTTTGGCAAAGCACTCAATAACACGGCTATATTTTTTCTGAAGCAAAATCGGATTTGCTGTCATAATGTTTCACTCCCTTCAAAATGCAACAGAGACAGTGCTTTCTCTGTGCGGAAACATATTTGCAGGTTCGGCTTTTCATAACGCAGGCGGTTGATAGCTTCCGTTTTATCAATCAGTCCGTCAAAGAACAGCTCCACGGTATTGAACACTTTATCATTGGCAACACCGCCTACAACAAGGTCGTAATCTGTCGAATCTTTTCCACTGCGGCAGTTCAGAATGAAATCCAGCCACTCTTCGGAATAAGAATCGAATTTCAGCGTTTTCAGTTCAGCTTCCCGTCTTTCATCATATTCATACCTGGAGATAATACCATCTTTCCCACGGCGTTTGAACTTGCCGCACCACTTCGCCGCCTGTTCATACAGCGGCGGGACATAGAAGCCACGCCCGAAGTCTACATTGGGGCGGGAATGAACCAAATCCGGCTTTGCAATTTCTAAGAAAGAACCATGATAAAGAATCATACTTCCACACCCCTTTCTTTCATCACATCAAGGAGGTCATCAACGATATATTCCCGGCTCTGGGTATGCAGCACTTCATATTCCGGCACGATGTAACCGTGCAAAATATCACTCTGTTTGGTAAATGCCTGATAGACACGCTCTGCATCCACACCCAGCTTTGCTGCTACATTTTCAATACAAAATACAGCAAACTCCAGCTCACTGGAATTTTTGATTCTTTCATCCGTTATCATATGCAAGCCCTCCTTTTACGATAATTTTGAAAAATTGTCTATTAAAATCAAATAAAAAGCAGACGGATAAATTCCCTCTCTTAAAGCTATTCTACTAACCATTCTAAACTGTTTCATAAGTTCTTCTTCACTTTTTGGTGTTGTCTGAACCTTAATCAAATTCATAGCTTCTTTGCATAATGGCAACGCCATATATTCAGGAATTGAATTTGCTTCTTTCTCAATTTCTTCTTTTGTAATCGGATCAAGGGATAATGCATTAAAAAGTTCAAAAAACTTTTTAGCTTCATCAGAATCCGGATATTTTCTACCACAATTATATTGTGGCTGATTCGCATCCAATGACTTCCATAACTGCTTAATATCTGCAAATTCATATGGTTTAGTCAATGGCAATTTCTTTGGCGGCTCACCATACGAATAGAAAACTACCTTATCTAATGAGCTTTTTTCTATACAAGCAAATATATGACTGTCATTCTGTGGTGAAAGCCCTATAATATGCAATTCACCTGAAAGTTTTTCAAGTTCCCCAAAATGATAATCCGTAGCAATTTTCAGTTCTGGATGTTTGATATAAGCATCTATAATTTGAGCTTTTTCTGATTCTACACCTGCTCTCATTATCTCAAATTTCTCTACATCCGAATCATGTAATTGCTTTAATCTTTGAAGTGCCTCAATTCCTTTCACTTTATCCTGAGCTTCTTTATATTTATTCTGTCCACTAAAATTAAGTAGCGCATTACAATAACATTGCGGATAATCTGGATTCATAACGATTTTTCCGTTTTGCTTGTTCAAAAATCCCTGAACTGTTTCAGGATTTTCAGAATCTGCAAGGACAGAATAATCCCCATGCAAATGGTAAATTGTTTTATTAGTCAACTTTTCAATATTATTATCATAATTCAATGTAAATATCGAATCAAACGATTTAAAAAAACGTTTGACAGGCTTTTTCATTTTTTGATAAATTTCTTGAATTTTACCAGCATTATAGATAGCATCCAGAATCATCCATTCAAATCCTTGTTTTGATGCTTTCCACATATCACTCAAATCTGGATTATCCATGAAGAATAATCGAAGTAACAAAAACCAATCTTCTAATGGAATTTCATAATAATGCTCAAATTTGTTGCGTTCTGCGTTTTGTGCCTTGAACTCCATTACAGCTCTTTTCACTTCATCGTCAGCATTGACTTTATCATATTTTCCATCAAGCACAGCATTTGCAGTAGGAAGAAGTCCTCGAAATATCTGTTCAATTTCACTTCCCGACAGCGTACCTTCAAAAAGACTATCATACTTATCGCACTGTGCGTTAAAGATAATTCTTGACAAAATGAATCTATTTGAATAGGCTTTTCCACCAAACTGTATGTTTACTCCATTCCCCAAGAGAACAGATTTCTTTTGTTTCGGTTCGATAACTATCCCTCCTTACTTTATTTTAGCTAAAACATCCTGGAAAATTGCATAATTCTTCTTCACGCCATCGTCCAAATCAATAGAAATCATCTGGTCGGCAAGATGATGAATCTTTTCCTCGTAGGTTCTGATTTCAGTATCCTGCGCCTGCAAAGTGGTCAGCTTTCTGTTCAACTTCACACGCTCGCCAGTAGAAGCATTGGCAATCCGCTGTTCCAGATCGGCAATAGCAGTACGATAACGGGCCTGCTGTTCATGTACATAATCGGTACGAATACGAGCAATGGTGTCCGGCTGATAGCGGTGCATATAAATCAGAGCCTTAAAGCCATTCTTCTTGCCGCTGTCAAACAGCCAGTAAATCGGGCGTTTCTGATAAATCCTGCAATGGTCTTTGTAAAAATCATTTATGAAATAATTCCGAATCACATCCTTCGGCTGACCTTTGCCGCCCAAAGCATCGGCAATGAATTTCAGGTTTTCATCCAGAGTATCTGCACCATAAACGGTTTTCACGAATTTCACGAACAGACCGACAATATCATCCTCAAAGTATTCATCGTCACAAATTGGGATAATGTTATCCTTATCCGCAGCATACGAAGCATACTTGCTGCTATCCCATTCGCCGCCTGCATAGGCAAGCCCATCCACATCCATAGAGTAACGACCAAGCATACAGCCAACCGCATAGGAAATGAAAGAGCGAATATCTCTGCCAAGATCAGCCTTGCGGACAGTGACATCCTTATCCTCAACTTCCGGTGTCAGTTCATCCTGTAAGCCATAAATGTCAATGAAAATACGGTTCAATTCTTCCTCATTGGCTTTCAGCTGGTTAAAGCGTTCATCACATTCAGCCTGCCACTATTCAAAGGCTTCAGCAATGGTAGAAACTTTACGAAGTAATGGATGGTGCTTGAAATCCCATGAAGTTTCAAAGGAATCCCAGTCTACCTTAGCTAATGTTGTATTATTTTTAGCTAATTCATTGATTTCAGGTAATCTCCGACTTTCAATACGAATTGGCGCTCTTTCAACTTCTCCACTTTCCAATGATATTGTTGATGAGCCAATCAGTTTTAATAATCTATCAAAAACAATAGAATTTGTATAAGCAAGGATATACCATAAATTAACATTATTCTTTGGAAACAGTCCTGGACCAGTTCCCGCAAAAGCAAATCCTTCTGGGTAATATCTAAAACACTTTGTGCCAGAAGTTATGTATGTCCAAGTAAGTCCCTCTCTAAAGAAATAAGAAGAATTTCTCAAAGAAGACCTCTGTCTTCCATCAGGCCATCTATGATTAGCCAATTCCTTTCCTTCAGTTCCCCAGTTTACTATATAGTCATTATTGCCATACCATTTGCGATAGTTTCCACCTTTATTACATGGTTTCCACTTTGTACTATCGTAGCCTCCAAAAACAGAAAAATTGTCCTTACATACTTCATGCCATAATTTCAAATATACATCGTCATTACCTGTTACAAGTCCTTTTCGACCTTCTGCAAATGCTCCCATCCGGTCGCACTCGTCAAAAATAGACAGCATTACTTTACTTGCCCAATATGCTACTGGCTGTGTTGGTATCAGGAAAAATCCACTTTGCTCGAAATAGAATTTTCCCATTCCTTCAAAAAACCACTTTTCCTTAGTTTCTATCATATCCACGTCACCACTATTTATAAATAATCTTCTATAATGTGCCGTATAATGTGGGATATTCATTTTATGAATTACGAATGCCGTTGTTCCAAAGTCAGAACCAAAAACACCTCGACCAAGGTGAACCATATTACGTATACTATTGTTTGAAAGTATATTAAATCTGAGTTTTTCATAAGACGAAATAAACATCCATACTGGAATATTTATCATTGCCATGAAGCCACGTCTTGAACACATATTTAGTGTCTTTTCCATACAAACTGTACTCATATCTGATTTAGAATCAGGATAGTTCTTTTTAACGTAGTCTGAGAGCTTCACAGCCATGCCAGAACCACCCATGTACGGCGGATTTGTCACAACCGTATCATACTTCTGTGCCAATGCTTCTGCCACCTGTACCAACGGCAGTAATTCTCTCAATGCCGTATCACGGGACATATTTATATCTTCTGTAATCTCTGCAAAACGGTTGTACAAAGCTGACCAATCCTGCGGTGTGACCGTCAGAATAGAACCATATTCCTTTGCATCATGCAGTTCACTGATAATGGTATCCATAGCGGCTGTGAGTTTCGCATCGCCATTACAGAAATAGTCCACGGCAAATTTATCTACATGATTGCTCTCCACGATGGCATAAACATGGGGCTGAATACCACGGCTGAAGAATCGGCGGTCATACTGACGGGCTTTCATCATTACTGCAAAATAAGCCAGCTGTGCCGCACGGTCATCAATATCCAGGCCGTAAAGATTATTTTCTACAATGCTTGCCACCGCTTCACGGGTGGTGTAGCCGTAGGATTCATAAATCTTCATCAGCACATCAAACATATACGCAAGAATATGACCAGAACCGGAGCAAGGGTCAGTGACTTTCAGCTGATCCGGTGTCAGTGCGGCGTATTCCTTACGAATCTCTGCAAGCTGTGCCTGCACTTCCGGCTCCTGCTCGGCTTCTTCCAGATAGTAATGCCATTTGGTATCTTCCGGGTCACGGTTTCCGGCAGCATAAGCAGACTGTTCTTCCTCAGTCGGTAAAAGCTGTTCTTTCACATCCGGGTGTCCTTCCAACCACAGACGACCAAGGCTGTTCTCTACCATGTAGCGAACAATCCAGTCCGGTGTGAAAAGCTGAGTTGCTGCAGGAATGTTTTCTTTTGTGATTTTCACATTCTTTTTCAGTGCTGCAAAAACGTCATCCTTTTTCTCACTGTTATAATACTGATACAGCCAGCCGATGATCTGGACAGCATCCTTCCAATCATCCTCCGGTATCAGCTCAATCATCTGCTGAATGACGCTGCCTTCACGGAGCAGATTGTCCGGCAGAAGAAGCTCGGTGTAATCTGCAATCTTCTGGAACATTCCTGGCAGAATCTTATTCAAGGCGTTACACTGCACGATCAGCAGATATTTATAGAGTTCTTCGGTCTTTTCGGCATCTTTCAGTTCATAGACCTTTTCCATATCCAGTCCATCCAAATCCAGATGAATGGCTTCGGTTATAATCTGCGGCTTAAAGTTGTTTTCCTCGTCCGTGAACACACGCACATGAGAAGGAAGATAGCCATTGACTTCCATGAATCGCAGAGCAGAGAAACGGTTGAACCAGGTATAGGCAACCTCCTCCATGACCTGCTTATATCCTTTATCGTTAATCTCGGCAATGAGAGCCTGCCGCTGCTTCTTTTCATCGGCAGTGAGGACTTTGCCGCCAACGCTGTCCGCATTGGCATCCTCAATGTTATCCTCTATGATACCGTATTCCACACCTTTCAGTGAAACACGGGCGATCAGCTCTGTTCTTGCCCAAACAGCAAACTTTTTTATCGCATTTTTATCCATATACTATTCCTCCGGACTCATGAGAACTACTTTACAAGGATTCTCTTCTGTTATCTTTGTTCCTGCTGTAACAGTTATTTGCTTCATTGGAATTGCATATTCAAAATCAAATTGCATATTCTCTATTACAACTCCCATTGATGGATTCTTTAATCCGACAGGAACTAAATAATATTTTCCTGTCTTGTTATACATATCTAAAAACTGATCTCTATTACCTGATCCGTTATTTTCATTCATCCACTGGTAACGTGAAACCGTTGCCAAAAGTAGTTGTTGCATTTCTATTCCACAATTATTAGCTCGACTAATACTTTCGTCAATATTTGCACCTATATGCAGAAAATATCCTTTTCCATAATTTCTGTCATACGATTTATATACCCAACATGACTTAGGAAACGGTGGAACAATATAATCAACCTTCAAAAAAGTATCTGCGAATGCCATATCTTTGTATTTTTTCTTCCACTCTTTGAAAATTTCTTTACCCACTGAGTAATTTGTAAAAAACAAGCCTATGGCAGGTGCATCTCCACCCCAAAGATATACTGTACCTCTCCACTTTGCAGCATTCCACTTTTCAAGGTTAATTGGTGAAGAAAAGAACATTGTTTTTCGTTCCTTTTCTGGCAGTGGCTTCAATTCTCCCAATGGAGGTTTTTTACTATTCGTAACACCTCTGAAACGCCAATATAGCCTGTCATATTGTTTTTCATCTGAAAGATTATAATATGTGTATGGTTTCAGTGGTGTGGGGATATACTGCTGATCATCATCATCAAAAAAAGCTGCAATAAATTTATTTGTTTCTGCTGCTGAATCATATAACATTTGATAAACGATATTAGCTTCCCAAACCACTCCTTTACCTTTTTTGTCAGAATAGAGTTTTCGATTATACGTTTCTTCACACAAGACAAGAACAAATTCTGACTCCGTTATTTGATGCTCCATCCACCGTGGCCATCCTTCAGAAGGTGCTTCCTCATACTGATCTATCATTGCATCAATGCCTTCTGAACGTAATTTATTTGCTAACTTTAATACTTTATCTTCATATGCTTGATTTTTATGTGCATATGAAATAAATACTCTTGGGTTATTATCCATATTTATCTCCTAATTTTCTAAACCACTATCGTATCTCTGATATTTGCCCGTATTGCAAACAATGGAACTGGCAGTATTCCCTTTACCTTTTTTTGATTAACACTATACGCTGTCACTTGACATTTATCAAAGTGTTCCTTTTGACAATGCCATTCCAAAGCATCTACTTCCTGATCTGACAAAGTATATATGATATTATGAAAGGGTAATATAATCCGGTCACTTTCAGCTATATGGCAATCCACTAATAGTTTCTTCTTGTGGCAAATCACAAAGCTCTCCAAAATAAAAGGCTTTTCTCCCACATTAAATATTTCTATTCCATGTTCAGATGGACTTTCTTTTACACGGTATTCCCTTTCTGTCAATTCATCATCTGGTGTAGACACCATTTGAAAGCAGAGCTTCGGTCTTTCCCTAAAAGTAGTAGTCAATTCATTCAGTCCCCAGCCAATGACCACTCCAATAACGCCAATCCCTGCACTTATTAGTTCTATCATGGTTTGGCTCTCCTGTTAATTCAGCTTGATTTCATCACAATTCTTCAATAACTGTTTCAGCTGAGAACGAATCTTTTCTACATAATCATCAATATCCGCATCCGTCTGTAAGGTCTTTGCCTGGAATACAACCTGACGGTTATAGGCACGAACCACTTTCTTCTTTGCTGGAGCTGCTTCTTTTCCCAGCTGCGTCGGCTGTACTGGCGGCTTCGGTGCAGGCGGAGCCAAAACAGACTCGATATTGCTGACGGTATCATCCTTATATTGGCACATCGGCAGGAACATAGCATCCAGAAGGGCAAGGCTCTTTAATTCTGCGATTTTCTCCTTGCACTGGCTGAAATACCTGTCTGATTTCTCAATCAGATGGGATGCCTTAGAATCGCCGTTTGCGGCAGTGTGGGTTGCTTCCATACACTGACGAACCGTTTCCAGAACCTCAGCACGTTTTTCTTCCAGCATCTTATCATGGGCGGTACGAACCGTATCCATCAACGGATTCAGTTCACGAATCCGGGTATAGTTAAACTTGCTTCCGGTCTGAACCATCGTAATCAAACGAATGGTATTCAGCGCCTTGTGTGCTTCCTCATTTTCCGCAATTCGGTCAATGTCATCATGCAGAGAGTTTTCAAACTGTACTGCCTGGTCAAATACTGTTACCTGGGTCTTGAAGAAGTTTTCAATGCCGTTGCTCATGGCTTCTTTATTATCAAAGAGAGCATCCTCTTTTTTCAGCACACGCTCAATCAGGGCAATATTGTCTTTCTTCTGAGAAAGTACATCATCCATCAGATGAATGGCTTCCTGAACTAATGCACGGTCTGGGTATTTATGTCCGTCATAACGGGCATCCAGAGAAGTATAGTAATAACGCTGTTCACTGAATTTCTCAGTCACAAAGCGAATAAGACCATCTTCATCATCCGGTACATCCATGACGTCAAAATACTCACGTAGCATTTCTTTAACATCACGTAGCATCGTAGCAGAAATATTTTTACGTTTGCTGATAGACGTCTTACCGATCTCACTCTTTTTGCGGAGCATATCCGGCAGTTTCGGGTCATCCGGCTGAATGGTATTGCCTGCATACTTAATGGTCACTTTTTGGGAATAAATCAGCTGTGCCGCAACCGCAGCAATATCGATTTCTTTCCATCCATACGGAATCGCACTATATTTGCTTTGCACATCTGCCATAGAAGTCGGCAGCTTTTTCGCATCCTGCATTTCCAGATATTCTTCCATAGCAGAAGCAGCATCACGGTTCGGTTCCATGCCCGGAAGTGCTGTTACCGCACCTGTCAGAATCGCAATAATATCTGCGTCACTGCCTACATTATCTGTAATCAGGTCGAGCTTGCTATATACATGGGCAACCAGATATTCAAGCGACTGGTCAATCTTGCTCTTAGCATTTCCAGATTTGATTTCCAGATGCTCACCGTCTACATAGAACTGCGCCCCTTCAATAGCATTTTGCAATTCGGTCATAGCGCTCAGCTCATATTTTCCGGCTTCGTCCTGCTGATCGCTGATAATTTTCTGCACACTCTTAGGAAGCTGGCTTACATTTCTCTGTTTTACATACTTACGAATCTTCATGGCAGATTCCAGAGATTCATAATAAGGCGTATCAGCCAGAACCACGATTGCTTCGTTGCCTTTGGACTCTGCCATCAGACGGTAATCTGTTTTTTCAATGGCATCAGTAGCAACGGTCAGGAAACTCAGACGCATACCACCTGTTGCCACTCCAACTGTAATGCCGTCCACCATCTGATCGAAAGCAAAGTCATATTTTCCATAACGGAACTTCTTGGTTGTGAAAATATCACCGTAAATCATCTGAGCAATACGCTCCACGATAGAAGCAGTATCCACATTGGTGTCTCGGATTTCACGCTGAATGTCCTGTTCTTCATCTGTCAAGAAATTATAGGTGTCGCCGGTTCTGCCAATATAGTTCTGGCTCATCAAACGGTCAAGACATCCACGGACAGCTTCACGCATGATAATCTTATCTACACGAATATCGTCTGCCATAAGAATCACGATATTGTCCAGATTGGAAGGAATATCATCAATATATCGAATCAAGTACAGAAGTTTCAGTACATCCACATCCTGTTGTTCGATGCCATCGCCGTTGTCGGCTGCTTTCTGGCAACGCTCGATTACCCGGCGGATAGAGCCGTCCAGGAAAGTATGTACGGTATCATAAAAACGGAAGAACGGAACAAGTGCATACTCATCCTTCTCCTGAATTTTCTGTGCAGCTTCCTGGAAACCGGAGAGCATGGAACGCTCACCGCCGGACAGGTGCTTACCGGAATTTCCGTGTTTCCGGATTTCAGCAAATACTTTCTGCATGATAATAAACTGATACGGCACGAATGGGAAGTTCTCTGTAAATTCTCTCGGACCGGAGTAGCCTTTAATGTCCAGAATAGAGCCACTGAAGCTGAATAGGTTACGAAGGACAGAATCATTCTGCTCATAAACGGTTTCCAAATCCGTTGTTGCTTCCGATTTCTTTTTCAAGATACGCTTCTGGATAACTTCGTCCACGGAGGAAGAAGATAAGCTCAATCTTGTTTTGAAACGAGCCTGAATACGGGAGAACTCATCGGCACGAACTTTGATGATTTCGTCAATCGCTTCCTGTCCGGTACAGATCACCCAGATCTTACCTTCGCACTCGCTTCCGATTTTTTCAGTCAGAGACTGGAGGTTCAAAAGCATATCCGTATCTGTTCCCACATACTGTCCAACCTCGTCAATCATAAACAGCAGACGGAAGTTTGCAGGTTTAGTATCTACATAGGCTTTCATATCTTCCACAAGCTGTGCAATAGAAATTTCTGTTGCGGTTTTATCATTGAACCACGTCTTGGCATCGTCCTCACTCATATCCAGAACTTCCATCAGTGTCGGAATGATGAACTTTCCATTGAAAGCAAAGGCACGGCGCATTTCAAGCCAAGGCTTGCCTTTCTTTTCTTCAAAAACTCTGCGGAACTCCTCTGTCTTACCCTGCTGGTCAATATAACGCTCCATCATGGCAACTTTCAGATTTTCACCGTAAAATCCCAGATGGTTGTAGAACATCTTTGCAAATACACGAAGTACGGCAGTCTTGTCTTTATTGCTGAAGCCTTCAATATCAATGTTGAAAAGAATGGTTTCCGTCTGTCCCTTCGTGGCACGGTCGATCAGCATAAAAGTTGCCGGGTCATCCTCAAATTTTTTACGGAAACGTTCCACACTGCGAATGCCTTTTACCTCTTTATTTTCCAAAAGGTAGGAAAGCATTTTCAAGAAGTGAGATTTACCACTTCCAAAGAAACCAGAAATCCAAACACCCATATCGGCGGTCGGCTGGTCGAAAGCATCACCGTAATAGTTGAAGAACGTAATGAAGTGTTTCTTCAATTCTCTGGTAATGACATATTCATTTAACTCCTGCTCGATTACATCATCAGCAGCCTGATCTACTTTAATTACACCATTGATTTTGCGGTTGATGTCATCCGCAAACATATCTCGAATCATCATGGCTTTATCCCCCTTAATCTATGACATTGAATGCCCGGTAATAATCATTTGGTGTCAATCGATTGAACAGTTTTACATGACGACCATCAAACTCCCCCGGATACATAACCAAAATCGGAACATCTGAAAAATACGGTTGCAAAGCTTCCAGTAACGTATGGATTCTCATAAACGGGAACACCTCGCTCACACCTGCCAGCATCAGCACATCACCCGGTTCGTGTGGCTCATACTGGATTTTATCAATGAACTCTCCATTGCCGATTGCGGAGTTAAGCTGCTCCAGAAGATAAGCACTTCCATCAGCTTCTTCCATATCCGGAATCGCATCTGTGATGTCCATGTCATCGCAGATAGAAAGAAATATTTTATATAAATTACAAACAATCAAATGGCAATCTAAGGACTGATCAGTTTCCAGCTGATTCACAAAATGGCGGACAACCATTTCGTTCTCCGGTTCATAACAGAAGATTCTGATATTCACCTCATTGCTGAGTCCCTTGCCTTCCAGGAACTCCGGTTCCTGAATCAATGCCCGAACTTTGTCCAGGCGTTCTTTTATGTCACTCATTGACTACCTCCTAAGAAAAGCAATTAAACGCTGGCAGTATCGCTGTGTCGCCATTGCTTTTGATGGCATTCTCCAAAACAGGATGCAGCCATACTGGATTCAAATGATCTGCCTTGAGATTGTCGAGATATTCTGTTTC
>ENA-UESC01001023-UESC01001023.1-human-gut-metagenome-genome-assembly--contig:-NODE-1023-length-23415-cov-6.324749_pt1 | contig 23415 bp, 15 predicted proteins | sample MGYA00242998_ERZ507999 | MGnify/ENA primary metagenome ERZ507999 (study PRJEB26167, sample SAMN06115465) | human gut metagenome | host: Homo sapiens | place: China:Hubei | collected 2016-04-27... | reverse complement strand
GAAGGCTATCTGACTGAGGCTGTGCTCAATTATGTTGCGCTGCTTGGCTGGAGTCCGAAGGGCGAATATGCAGAGCGGGAGTTCTATACGCTCTGCGAACTTGCCGAGATCTTTGACATTTCCGGCATTTCCAAGTCCCCCGCTGTATTCGATATCAACAAGCTGCGCTGGATGAACGCGGAATACATGAAAAAACTCAGCCCGGAGGCATTCTTTTCCAAGGCCGAGCCGGTTCTGAAATCTGTCATTACAAATCCCGCGATTGATCTGAAGGCGGTCGCCGCGCTGGTGCAGCCGCGCTGTGAGATTCTGTCCGACCTTTCCGAACGCGTGGATTTCATTGACAAGCTGCCCGTGTATTCGACAGACCTGTACGTCCACAAAAAGTCCAAGACAACGCTGGAAAACAGTCTTTCGTCGCTGCAGGCCGTTCTGCCGGTTCTGGAGGGGCTGGAAACGTGGACAAATGAGGCGCTTTACGACGCACTCGTCGCGCTGGCAGCCAAGCTGGAGGTCAAGAACTCCATCATTCTCTGGCCGCTGCGCGTAGCCGTATCCGGCAAAGCCTCGACGCCCGGCGGCGCAACAGAATTGTGTGCACTTCTAGGCAAGGAAGAATCAATCGCACGCGTGAAAACCGGCATCGAACTGCTTCAAAAATGAAGAAAATCAGCCCCTGCCTCTCATCTGCAAGAGGCAGGGGCCTGCTTTACCATGCGGAATAAAACAGTTCTATGGAAATAACGGCGAATTCGTCTCTTTTACGAATGAGGAGGGCTGCAGCACTCCGTTATCGGGGCATTATTTCTGCTCCTGCATATAGAGACCGACGCGGCTCTGAATGAGTTTAGATGCCTCTTCGACGGTCTTGCTGCCGGCAAAATAGCCTGCGGCTTCGTCGGAGATGATGGACAGAACATTCTGATCGTAATCCACAAAGCTGGTCGTAGAATCAATAAGCGCCATTACAGCATCGTACTGTTCCTGCGTGACGGCATAGAGTTCGATCATCGGCTCGTCGCCGTAACTCATGCCGCCGTTGGAGATGGGGATGGGATTGCCGTCGTCATCGAGGATCTGATTGCCGTCGGCGTCTGTCTCGTATTCCTGCGTCATAGCCTCCTGCGCTTTTGCCTCAAAGACTGACTTCACGATGGGGTAATTCCAGAGATTCTTCTGGTAGTCATCAGAGAGCGTTGAGCGGATAAAGGCCCATGCACCGGACTTATCCTTGCATGTCGTGGAGATGGAAAGCGTGCAGCTGGCGTTGAACGCGTTGCCGCTGGAGCCGTCCTCGCGCGGGAAGCCAACAAAGCGAATGTCGTTGTTCAGTGCGGCGAAGGTATAGTACAGATCACTGAAACCGGAAAGTGACGTCGGATAGAGCAGCTGCTTGCCGTTTTTCAGGCTGGTGTAATCGCTTTCATAATCATCCGAATCCGATTGCCAGTCATAGTCTGTCGGGAAAGGCTTGACAAACTCCAGAAGCGCGCGGAATTCGTCAGAGTCAAAGCTGCATGTTCCGTCCTGCCAGTTCATGAAGCTTTCCGCATTCATTGCAACGCAGCATTGCAGCATCTCGGCCTGGGTGTAATATTTGTTGAAAACCGTCGCGCCCTCGGGAAGCTTGGAAAGTGCATCGTTGACATCAGCCAGCGTCCATGTCGTGTACTCGCCCACAACTTTGCCAAGTCCGACCGCAGTCGTAACGCCGAAGTCGAGGGGCAGGCGGTAGAGTTTGCCTTCTGTCTGCGCCGCGTTCAACGGCTGCGCCATAAGCTTATCGCGCGAATATTCGGGGTCCGCATCGATATACGGCCACAGGTCTTCCAATAGGCCCTTAGAAGCGTACTGTGCAAGAGGGAATTCCGTTTCGTTGGCGATAATATCGGGCACATTGCCAGAAATGATCTCCGTATTGAGTTTGGTAAGACCGGCATTGGAATCGTCATCGGTCGCATACTCCGAATAGTCCTTGACAACGATGCGGTAATCCGGGTTGGTCTTGTTGAATCTGACAATCTGGCTGCGAAGGTTGTAGTCAAGGTAGAGGCAGGCCAGTGTCAGTTCGGTCTTGGTCTGCACAGAAGCCGCGTCCACACGGTTGAGGACCAGAATCTGCTGCTTGCTGGGACCGTTGTCTGCATACTCATAAGTCACAGCGACGATACGGCCGTCGGAGAGGAAGCCGAAGCGGTCGGAATTGATGGTGTTGCTGTCCACGTCGCAGGCCATCCAGTCAACGACCTTCTCAACGTCACCGTTGTCCCTGCGTTCGCCAAAGATATTGCCGTTATCCATAAAGAAATAGGCATAGACATCATTGCCGGGGAGGATGTTCCACGCGCGGGAGGAAACGGGCGTTTCCTTGCCCCAGTCCTTCGTCTCCGGGTCAAGCTGCTTGAAGACCATCTTGCCGTCTGCGGAGGAGGTCGTCATGCCGACCTCGCTGGCAGACAGCCGGCAGATCCGGCCGTTCAGCTCGTCGCCGGACTTGCTGAACACGAAGCTGCCGTCCGGGCCGTAGACGTTGACGGTCTGATAGTCGTAAGTATAGACATAGCCCTTATCATCGGAAAGGATGGTATCGATATAGCTGTAGCGCCAGCTTTCGGTGCTGTCCGTCTCTTCATCGGAAACGGGCGTGATGGTGCGCAGCAGCGTGCCGTGCGCGTCAAGCTGGATGAGCTCGGAGATGGAATCGCCCTCCGTGCCGTCGTCCGTATAGCGGCTCGTCTGCCGGTAGAGCCAGAGTGTGCCGTCAGCGCCTGGGGCCATTGTCTGGATATTGGTACTGCTGTTGAAAACCTGCATGCTGCCGTCCGGGTTCATCGTCACACCGTCGGGAGCATCCGGATCTTCCGTGACCGGCTCCGCTACATAATTGTCAAGCTGCACACATTCGCCGGTGTCGAGATCAAAGCGGAAGATGACCTCGGAATAGGTATCGTAGGAGATTTCCTCGCCATTTTCATCGGTGTAAGTCTCCTGTCCGCCGTCCGGAATGCTGGCGGAAAAGTAGAGCGTGTCGCCGGAAACGCAACTCGTGCCAATCCGCTGGATATCCTCCGGCAAATCAAAATACTGTGCTTGGTAGGCAAACTGCGTCGAGGTCTTGTCCTCCGCAGCGTTTTGTTCTGTCTTTTTTGTATCGTCCGCCGACTGCGGCTCACTTTTGCTGCATCCGGCGAGAACGCCGAACAGCAGAACGAGCACAAGGCAGACGGAAAGAATCCGTTTTGTCATAAACGATTCTCCTTCCTGTTCGCATATAGCATAGTTTTCCGTGCTGCCACATCATAACAGAAAACCAGCAAAAAAGAAACCCCTCCGGAACAGATTTAAGAAAGAATTAAGTAAATTGACCATTTTTCATACTGCTTGGAATTCGCAGAAATTCGTGCTATACTGTAAAAAAACCGCAACAGGAGGCACTTTATGCCCGCGCATGTCATTTCCAGCGAGCAGCAGCGCGACCGAATGCTGTACACACCGATTCCGAAGTTAATCGTATCGCTGTCTGTTCCGACGCTGGCGTCACAGCTGATTTCCGTGTTTTACAATACTGCCGACACCTATTTTGTCTCCAAGCTGTCCACAAGCGCTTCGGCAGCAGTCGGCGTCGTTTTTTCGCTCATGTCCATCATTCAGGCTTTCGGTTTCGGCATCGGCATGGGCTGCGGGTCGATCATCAGCCGCAGTCTCGGCAACCGGGACAACGAGCGGGCTAACCGCACCGCAAGCAGTGCGTTCTTTTTTGCCGCCGCCGTGGGCCTTCTCATCTGCATTGCAGGCCTCTGCACGCTCCGGCCGCTTATGCGGCTGCTTGGCTCAACGGAAACGATTCTCCCCTACTCCGAAAGCTACGCGCGCATTATTCTGCTGGCTGCGCCCATCATGTGCGCCTCGTTCGTGCTGAGCAATACCTTGCGCTCCGAGGGTGAGGCAATGCTCTCCATGTACGGCATCTGCACAGGCGGACTCCTGAACGTCGCACTCGACCCGCTGTTCATCTTTGTCTTCGATATGGGCATCGCGGGCGCGGCGCTGGCCACAGCGCTCAGTCAGCTGGTCAGCTTCTGCATCCTTGCGTGGCTGTTCCTGCACGGGCGGAGCATCGTGCGGGTTCACCTCCGCTGCGTCAGCAAACGGCCCGGACTTTACGGCGAAATTCTGCTTGTCGGCTTCCCGACGATCTGCCGGCAGGGCTTCGCAAGCCTGTCCTCGGCGCTTTTAAACAACGCAGCAGCCGTCTATTCCGACGCGGCGGTCGCCGCCGTGACGATCTCCAACAAGGTCTATCTGCTTGTCCGTTCAATCGTGATCGGCATCGGGCAGGGCTTCCAGCCGGTCGCCGGGTATAATTTCGGCGCGGGCAACAAAAGGCGGACGCGGCAGGCGTTCTGGTTCTCTGTGTTGCTCGGAACGGTGGTATGCGCCGTCTGCGCAGCCGCGATCGCGCTCTTTCCCGACGAGATCATGCACTTCTTCCGCGACGATGCGGAGGTCACGCGCATCGGCCGTCAGGCACTGCTCTATGCCTGCGCCGTCATGCCGCTGATGGGATACTCGACTTATGTAAACCAATTATACCAGTGCCTCGGCTTCCATCAGGCCGCGACGCTTTTGGCCAGCTGCCGCAACGGACTGCTGTATGTGCCGCTCATTCTTCTGTTGCCGCGCATGCTGGGCCTGCCCGGCGTAGAAATGAGCCAGCCAGGCGCAGATCTTCTGACCTTCGTCGTATCTCTTCCCTTCCAGATCTGGTTCTTCCGCCACAAACTCCGGTAATCCGAAGCAGACACCTTTTCCCCCTGTCCGCGTATGCTGATAGGGGGGATTTTTTATGTGTGTAAAAACCGAGCAGCTTGGACTGCTGCTGATTGGGGTGGGCATCGGGCTTTTCCTGTCATTTGCGCTGTGTGGCTGGTTCCTGCGGATCTTGATTGCGACGATCCTAATCGTACTGGGGCTTTTGATTTTGAAATAATTTCGGAAACATATCCTTGTCCGGCTCTGCGTATATATATCCCAGAACATATACAAGGAGTTGAGACTATGGAGCTTGCATTTGAACAGAAACAGCAATCCTGCCTGCGGCGCACGGCGCATCTTTCGCTTGCGCAGGAGCAGACACAGGAACTCATTATACCCGACAGCATGCCGGACGCAGCGCGCATGCTCATCTGCTATGCCGAGCCTGAGGTGCAAAGCAAAACAAACCGGGAAGGCAGCCTTCTTGTGACAGGGACACTGCGCGCCAGCTGTCTGTATGCAGACGAGACGGGCGGCTTGCAGCTGCTGACCTCCGAACTGCCGTTTACGGTCAAGCTGGAGAGCGCCGATCTGCATGAAGAGACGCAAACGCTCGTACGCTGCTGCGTCCGCAGCGCGGACAGCCGCCTGATCAACTCGCGCAAGGTGCTCCTGCGCGTGAGTGTTCTGGTACAGGCAGACGGCTTTGAACCGCAGACGGAAAGCACGCGTGTTCTCACAGACCCGCCTGCCTGTTTGCAGCTGAAAACACAGACCTATGAAATGAACGCGCCTGTAGAACTTGCCGAGCGCGCGTTTCAGGTCAGCGAGGAACTGAATCTGCCAGACGGCAGGCCTCAAATTGCACGATTGGTCAGCTATTCGCTCACGCCGGTCGTACAGGAGCAGGGGCTGGTCGGAAGTAAGGCGGTTTTAAAGGGAACCGCGAATTTGCAGATTACCTATCTGGACAGCGAAAACGCGCTGCGGACGCTGAACTTTTCCGTACCGTTTTCGCAGTACTGTCAGATGGAGGGAGACTACGACCAGGACGAAACGCTCGAATCTGTGCTGCTCGTAACCGGAGTGCAGCTGGAGCCGGTCGCGTCAGAGCAGTCGCAGAAGCTGCTGTTCGGCGCAGGACTGCTGGCGCAGTGCATGGTAGTACAGCCGCAAGCGCTTACGCTTTGCGAGGACGCGTATTCGACGAAGGGCGAGTTCCAGCCGCAGTGGGAAACGCAGGAACGCACCATGCGGCTTGACGCGCAGGTGCAGCGTGAGCCCATCCGCGCCTCGTTCCCGGCGCAGGCTGCCGCCGTACTCGACTGCCGGGTCTATCCGGACGCGCAGGCGTTTGAACGGACAGACGACGGCGTTACCGTCCATGTACCGCTGCGTGCGGATCTCGTCTATACCGATTCCGATGGCGCGGTGCAGGCTGAGACGTTCCGCACGGAGGTCAGCTGCCATACGGCGCTGAACGAAAACGGGCTCTGCGAAGCCGTGTGTATGCTCCAGCCGGAGGGCTACGCCTCGGCAGGCAGCGGCACAGTCGAACTGCGCTATGACGCGGTCTTTCAGGTGCAGACATTTTCCCGGCAGAAGCTGCAAAACCTGTCCGGCGGGACGCTTGACCTGACAAGGCAGCAGAACACGCAGCGACCGTCGGTCGTGATCCGGCGCATAAGTGAAAACGCCGCGCTTTGGGACCTTGCGCGGCAGTACCGGACGACGGCGCAGTCGATTCAGCAGGCCAATCATCTGACGCAGCCGGAGGCAGACGCCGGACAGCTGCTGCTGATTCCCATGTGAGACGGGAGGCGGGAATATGGAACAACGTTCGATCTACGCGCAGATCGCGGACCGTACGGACGGCACGGTCTATATCGGCGTCGTCGGCCCTGTGCGGACGGGAAAGTCTACCTTTATCAAGCGGTTTATGGAGCAGCTTGTGCTGCCGAACATCGAAAACATTTATGAGCGTGAGCGCGCCACCGATGAACTGCCGCAGTCCGGCTCGGGCCGGACGATCATGACGGCGGAGCCGAAGTTCGTCCCGAACGAGGCTGCCCGCATCAGCCCCGACGGAAAAACGACGCTGCAGGTGCGTCTGATTGACTCCGTGGGGTATATGATCCCCGGCGCGGTCGGCGATACGGAGGACGGCAAGCCCCGCATGGTCACGACACCATGGGCCTCCGAAGAACTCCCCATGGCACAGGCAGCGGAACTGGGGACAAAAAAAGTCATGGAGGAGCATAGTTCCATCGGCGTGGTCGTCACGACGGACGGAACTGTCACAGATATTCCGCGCGAGGATTACCGCGAGGCGGAGGCCCGCGCCATCGCAGATATGCAGAAGACGGGCAAGCCATTCGTGGTCGTCGTAAACACGCAGGACGCGAAAAAGGGACAGGCAGACGCGATCTGCGCCCGTATCCGGGAAGAATATGGCGTGCAGGCACTGGCGATGGACTGTGCCGTCATGCAGACGCAGGACATTGCACGGCTGTTGGAAGCCGTGATGTATGCGTTCCCGGTCGAGGAACTGCGGTTCTTCCTACCAAGCTGGGTTCGGGCGCTGCCGGATGATCATCCGGTCAAATCCGCCCTGTACGACGCAATGCTGAGCCGTGCGGAAAAGCTTACAAGCCTTAGTGACGCGGAAAGTGTGATGGGGACGCTGCAGGAACTTGAGCCGGTTGACGCATTCCGGGTACGGGAGGTCGATCTAGGGACAGGCACAGTCACCTGCGAACTGCATCTGCCGGAGACGCTGTTTTATGAAGAACTGTCCAAGCAGGCAGGCGTGGAGATTGCCGATGACGAAGCGCTCATGCAGATGCTGCGGGAACTTTCGCAGACGAAAAAGCTTTATGACAAGGTGCAGACCGCGCTCGAGCAGGTCAAGGCCACCGGCTATGGCATCGTGATGCCGGGCGCAGAGGAATTGAAGCTGGAGAAGCCGGAAATCGTGAAGAAAAACGGCAATTATGCCGTCAAGCTGCGCGCCAGCGCGCCGTCCATCCACATGATGCGCGCGCAGATTGAGACGGAGATCAGTCCGATGGTCGGCGGCGAGCAGGAATCGCAGCAGCTGATCGACTATCTGCTCGGCGAGTATGAAGAGGATACCGACAAGCTTTGGCAGAGCAATATTTTCGGAAAATCACTCTATGAACTCGTCTCCGAGGGTGTCACGGCGAAGATCATGCGCATGCCGGACGACGCGCGGCAGAAGCTGACCAAGACACTCGGCCGCATGATCAATGAAAACACTGGCGGCATGATCTGCATTCTGCTATAAACAGCGACCCGCGCTTTGCCAGACAGCAAAGCGCGGGCCTGTTTTTTCTGCGTGCGCCTTTCTTTTGGGCACGCGGCATGATAAAATAATAAAAAAGCAAGCAAAGGAGGCGAGCGTATGCTGGAACTATTGCATGGACCGGACAGGACAGCAAATTCCATGGAACTGCTGGAGCAGATCTGCAGGAATGCGAAAAGCGGCGTTTCCGGTCAAATTCTCATCGTTCCAGAGCAGTATTCACATGAAACGGAACGTGCGCTGTGCATGCACGGCGGCGAAACAATCAGCCGGTATGCCGAGGTTCTGAGTTTTACCCGGCTGGCAACGCGGGTCTTTTCCGTCTACGGCGGCGTGTGTGAGGAATACCTGGATGAAAATGGGCGCATTCTGACGCTCTATCTCGCCGCACAGCAGGTTCGTGAACAGCTGAAATTTTACGCCGCCGTGATGACGCGGCCCGACTTTTTAAAGCAGCTTGGCACGCTTATGGAGGAACTTCTGACTTCCTGCATCACGCCGGATGCACTGCACGCAGCCGCCGCGCGGCTCGAAGGGCGGCTGGCGCAGAAAATCACAGAGTTGGCGCTTTTATATGAAAGCTACCTGTCCGTCTGCAAGACAGGACGCGGCGATCCTGTCACGCGGCAGATGCGCCTGTGTGAACTTCTGGACGAGACGGAGTTTCTGGATGGACGCGAGATCTTTCTCGACGGCTTCTCCGATTTTACCGCCTTGCAGATTCAGATCATCGGAGCAATCCTTGCGCACGCCAAAAACGTGCATATCGCGCTGCTCACCTCCGGAGGCCAGCAGGCCGCCTGCCAGACCGGGAATGAAACAGAAAAGCAGCTTCGGCAGTTGGCCGCCCGTCAGGGCGTGGAACCTGTCCGCCGGTGCGCCGCGCCGCGCGCGCATCGTGCGCCGGACGTGCAGCTGTGGTTAAACGGCCTGTTCTTCGGCAGCAGCGGTTCAAAGGACGTACCGCAGAATGTCGGGCTTGTGCACGCAGACTCACAACAGGCCGCCTGCGCCTATGCCGCCCGCGCAGTGCGAAGCGGCGCGATAGCCGGTCTGCGCTACCGCGATTTTACCATCTGCATGACGGACGAGGCCGCTTACCGGCTTCCCATGCAGACACTCTTCTCCCGCGCAGGAATTCCGTTCTACTGCGCATCCAGCGCACCGGTCGCACAAAACCCGCTCATCGCAGCGCTGCTGTCTGCGATGCAGGCCGTTCTGCGGTATGAACCGGGCCCTGTGCTGGCATTTTTGAAGTCAGAGTTCTCTCCGCTCAGCGAATCGGACTGCGATTTGCTTGAGCGCTATGCCTATTACTGGAGCATTCGCGGCTCGGCGTGGGAAAAACCGTGGCAACTGCACCCGCGCGGGCTTGGCCAGTCTATGACGCCTGAGGACGAAGCCGCGCTGCAAACGCTGAACGAACTGCGCGAGCAGGCTGTTGTCCCGCTGCGCACGCTTCGTCTGGCGCTGACAAAGGCACAGACAGTAGACGAGCAGGTGCGCGCCGTTGCCGCACTTCTGGAAACGCTCGATGTTGCAGGACGCCTTCAGGCGCAGCAGGAGGCACTTGAGCAGGCCGGACAGGTGCAGCGTGCACAGGAATGCGGCCAGCTTTATGAGGCGCTTATTTCCGCACTTGAGCAGATGGATCAGGTTCTGGGGACAGCAAGCCTCGAAACGGAGTTGTTCGTCCAGCTGTTTACCATGCTGCTGCAAAACACAACGGTCGGTTCTATTCCCTCTGTCTGCGATGCCGTCCAGCTTACAACGCTGCCGATGCTCCGCCACCGCCGCAGCCGCGTTTTGCTGGTTCTCGGCGCGAACGACGGGCTGCTGCCCGCGTTTTCTGACCCCGGCGGACTGCTTGCGGACCCGGAACGGCAGAAGCTTCGCAGCCTCGGCGTGGAACTCAGCCCGGGACGGAACGCATCTGCGGACCGTGAGATGAGTTGGGTCTGCGCGGCACTGAGCGCTGCAGAGCAGCGCGTGTGCCTTGTGACCGATTCTGTGCAGCCGTCATTTTTGTACACCCGCACAAGCGCGCTATTCCCGGCGCTGCAGCCGGTTCCGGCGGAAGATTTCCCCTTCCTCCCAGACTGCGCCGCAGCCGCAGGCGCTGCCTTGCAGCAGATCACGCTGCCGGACTGGCTGCCGGAGGCAGTGCTGTTGGAAGCACGGACACTCTCGCAGCGCTGCACATATTCCTTCACCGCCATGCGGCCGGAAGCGGTACGCGCGCTCTACGGCAGGACCATCCCGCTCTCCGCCTCGAAGATCGACCGTTTTGCAGGCTGCCGCTATGCGTTCTTCCTGCAATACGGCCTGCGCGCCGCGCCATGGAAGCAGGCAGAATTCGACGCACCCCTGTTCGGCTCGTTCGTGCATGACGTGCTCGAACACGTTGTACGAGCGGCGCAGGAGAACGGCGGCTTCGCGGCCATGACGGACGGGGAAATTTCTGCGCTGACAGAGCGCTGTATGGATGCCTGCATGGGCACATATCTCCCACAGGGAGAAGCCGCTGCGAGCCGCGAACGCTATCTTTCTGCCCGCAACCGGCAGGAGGCTGCCGCCGTCGTGATGGACGTGGCGCGGGAACTGCGCCTGTCGCAGTTCGCACCGGCGGCAGAGGAACTGCGCTTTGCCCCCGGCGGCCCGCTGCCGCCGATCGAATACCGCGCAAAAAGCGGCTCCGGCCTGCTGACCGGTCAAATTGACCGCGTAGACATCTATGAGGCAGACGGAACACGCTATTTCCGCATCATTGATTACAAAACCGGCCACAAGGATTTTGACTATGCAGAACTGCTCTACGGAAAGAATCTGCAAATGCTGCTGTATCTGTTCGCACTGGAATCGTATCAGAAGCAGACTGGGCAGCCCATGCAGCCGGCCGGCGTGCTCTATGTCCCGGGCCGGTGCGATATGGTCAAACTCAAACCCGGGGAAGACCCCGCGCATGCCGACAACGAGCGGCGGAAGGACCTGCGCCGCAAGGGGCTGGTTCTGAACGACGAGGCCGTTCTGCATGCGATGGAATCGTATGAAAAAAAGCCGCAGTACCTGCCTTTCGAGCATGGCCCGGACGGACTGGCCGGGGATCTTGCTTCCCCCGCGCAGTTGGCAGAACTGGAGCGCTTTGTAACCGGGCAGGTCGAGTCGATGATCGACGAGATTCTTTCCGGCGTAACCGCGCCAAACCCCATCAACCGTGGTCCGTCGGACACGGAATGCAAATACTGTGATTTTTCATCGGCCTGTCACAAAGACGTCTGCAGCGTGAACACGCGGCGGTTCGCCTCCGTCACGCCGGAGGAATTCTGGCAGGAACTTGAAAGGAGGCTGGAGCATGGCTGAGATTCGTGCAACGCCGCAGCAGCGGGCTGCGGCAGAGGATCGGGGCGGCGCGCTGCTCGTTGCGGCGGCGGCAGGTTCCGGGAAAACAAAAGTTCTGGTTGACCGGCTGATGGGCTATCTGACCGATCCTACAAATCCCGCCGACCTCGATGATTTTTTGATTATTACATACACAAGAGCAGCCGCGTCTGAACTGCGCGGTAAGATCGCTGCGCGCATCGCAGACGCGCTTGCCGTCGCACCTGACGACCGACATTTGCAGCGGCAGCTGACACGCGTCTATCTTGCGCAGATCTCCACGGTTCACAGCTTCTGTCAGACCGTTTTGCGGCAATATGCAGCGGAGGCAGATCTTCCCGCCGATTTCCGCGTAGCAGATGAGCAGCAGGCAGCGGCACTGCGCGCCCAGACGCTCCGGGACGTGCTTTCTGAACTCTACGCACAGCTTGACGATGAGCCGGATTTTGCCTCCATGATCGATACGCTCGGCTATGGGCGCGACGACCGGCGGCTGCTGGATCTGGCTGAGCGCAGCTATGACGTGATGCGCTGCAAAGTCGATCCTGCAGCATGGATGGCAGACTGCCTGCACGCATATGCGCTGCCGGAAGGCATCGCAGCTGAGCAGACGCTTTGGGGCGCATATTATATCAAAGCGCGCAGCGACGCGCTTGCAAGCGCCGACGCAATGCTTGCGCAGGCGGAAGCGCTCTGCCTCAGGGAAGAGGCGTTGGAGAAAAAGTGCCTGCCGCTGCTCCAAAAAAACCGTGAGACAGTCCGCACGCTTATGGCCGAGACGACATGGGACGGCTGTGTGGAGGCGGGACTTCCCTCCTTCGGCGTGATGCGGATGCCGAAGGACGCAGAAAACGCGGAACAGATTCAGACGCTGCGCAATGAAGCAAAGCAGATGCTCAAGATTGTACAGAGTTATTTTTACGCACCGTCGGAGCAGGTCGTGGAGGATCTACGCAAAACCGTCCCGGCGCTGCGGGGGCTTCTGACGCTTCTCCGGCGCTTCGACGAACGCTTCACACAAGAAAAGCGCCGCCGTCATCTGCTCGATTTTTCTGATTTGGAGCACTGCATGATCGGTCTCCTGACGAAAAAAGGCTCCGGCAGACCGACGGAGGCCGCGAAAAGCCTTGCACAGAGTTACCGTGAGATTCTGATCGACGAATATCAGGATTCAAACGCCGTGCAGGAACGCATTTTTCAGGCTGTCAGCCGCAACGGAAAAAATCTATTCATGGTTGGCGACGTTAAGCAGTCAATCTACCGGTTCCGACTGGCCGACCCATCGATCTTCCTTTCCAAATACGACGCCTATCCGCCGCTCGGCGAGCAGGACCCTGGTGAGCCGCGCAAGCTGCTGCTGTCGCAGAATTTCCGCTCCCGCCCCGAAATTCTGGAAGCGGCCAACGACGTGTTTTCCCTTGTGATGAAAAAAGAGGCCGGTGAACTGGACTACACGCGGGCAGAAGCGCTTGTTCCCGGCGCACAGTTCCCGGAATCGCCCGGCCCAAAGGTCGAACTGCACTGCCTGAATTACCTCGTGTCAAGCGAGGAAAACGGCGACAAGACGGGTGCGGAGGCAGAATTTGTCGCTGCACGCATTGAGCGTCTTCTGCGCGAAGCCTTCGTCACGGAAAACGGCGCGCTACGCCCGGCGAAGCCGTCTGACATCGTGATTCTGATGCGCTCACCCGGCATGATTGCCGGGGTGTATCAGGCAGCGCTGCAAAAACGCGGTATTGCCTGCGACGTGGGTGCAGGCGGCGATCTGATGCAGACGGCGGAGATTGAAATTCTGTTTCAGCTTCTGCAAATTATTGATAACCCACACCGGGATATTCCGCTGGCTGCGGCTATGGCAAGTCCCGTTTTCGCCTTTTCCCCGGAGGAATTGGCGCTTCTGCGCGCGCAGGAGCAACACGCAGATCTCTATGACTGTCTATGTGCCTGCCGGGAACCGGATGAAAAGCTGCGCACGTTTTTATCCTGGCTTTCCCGCATGCGCGCGGAGAGCCGCAGAACGCCGCTGCCGGAATTTCTGAATGCCGTCGTCCAGTCCTCCGGGTTGGAAACGGTCTTTTCTGCACTGCCGGATGGCGAGCGGCGGCGCGGCAATCTAGCTGCGTTCGCATCGTTTGTGACAGCGGGTACACAGGCGGAACTCCGCAGCCTTTCCGACCTTGTGCGGCTGCTGTGGCAAATGCAGCAGCGCGGTGCAGGACTGCCCACGCAGGACGCGCCCGCCCGGTCAGACGCCGTGCGCATCATGACCATCCACAAGTCCAAGGGATTGGAATTCCCCATCGTCATTCTGGCTGACCTCGCGCGAAAAATGAATATGCAGGACAACGCCTCTGCCGTTCTGACGGATGAGGAACTGCTGCTCGGCGGCAATGTCGTCGATCTTGCAAGCCGGTCATATTACCATGGACTTGCACGCAGAGCCATTATCGACCGCAAGACGGCGCAGACCGTCTCCGAGGAAATGCGCGTTCTGTACGTCGCAATGACGCGCGCAAAGGAACAGCTGATCATGACCAGCTGCTCGGCACATTATGGCTCACGCCTGAAAAAGCTGCTGCTGCGCCTGTCCGACCCACTGGGGCCGTGGGTGAGTGCGGCAGTGCGTCAGCCGGACGAATGGATTTTGCTGGCGGCGCTGTGCCGCACGGAGTCCGGCGCACTGTTCGCCGAATGCGGTCCGTGCGTGTACAGCCGGGTACACCAATACCCGTGGCTGGTTACGCTGCAGAACGTCTCCCCCGCCGCCCCCGCTGCACGCGGCACAGAGACGGAAGAAACGCATGCGGTGCGTCCGCTTGACCGTGGACAGGTTCTGGAAAGCGTAGCGTTCCGCTACGCACACGAAGCGGCGACCAGATTGCCAGCCAAGCTGACAGCCACGCAGCTAAAGGGCCGAGGACTCGATCTGGAGGCAGCGGAGGAGGCGCCCGCTCAACCGGAACCGTCAAGAAAGCCATGGCGTACCCCACAGTTTTTACAGGACAGACCGCTGACAGGCCGTGAAAAAGGAAGCGCGACGCATCTTTTCATGCAGTTTGTCCGTTATGAATCGTGCACAACGCGCGAGGGCATCCGGCAGGAACTTGTCCGGATGCAAGCGGAAAAATTCCTGACGCCCCGGCAGGCCGAGGCGGTAGATGCGGAGAAGATTCTGGCGCTGTTTTCCTCCGAACTCGGAAACCGAATCCTGCATGCGGACAGCCTTCGCCGTGAGTTCAAGTTCTCCATCCTGGCTGACGCCGCCGCGTATGACCCGGCGGCTGTCGGAGAACAGGTCATGCTGCAGGGCGTTGTTGATTGCTTCTGGCAGGAGCCGGACGGCATTGTCATTCTTGATTTTAAAACAGACTATATTCATGGCGATCTGCAGCAGAAGGCCGCGCGCTATGCACCGCAGCTGCGCGCCTATGCACAGGCGCTTTCGCGTATCTATCAGTGCCCGGTCAAGAAGACTGTCCTCTATTTCTTCTCTGCCGGCCGCGAAGTGGAAATCGACCCGGAATAACGAAAAATCCCGCTGTCTTGCAGACAGCGGGATTTTTTTGGTTCTCTTACTTGCCGGATCTAAGTTCTTTCATGCAGTTCGCGCAGATGTTCTTACCTCTGTAGTTCTCGACATTTCTGCCGTCGCCGCAGAAGATGCAGGTCGGCTCGTACTTCTTGAGAATAATGGATTCGCCATCGACATAGATTTCAATAGCGTCCTTCTCTGCGATGTCGAGCGTACGACGCAGTTCGATGGGCAGAACGATTCTGCCGAGTTCGTCAACCTTTCTGACGATACCTGTGGATTTCATTGTAAACAACCCCCTTATTTTTTCCATGCACCTTTGGATCTAGCTGCCGGATGCTGCATGGACATCTGACAGTACTCCCTCAAGCCACTTTATTTTACCATCCAATTATGTACAAATTTTGAACAAAAAATCTTTTTCTTGTCGGAGAGCGAAATATGTTGTTGAATTTTCTCTGGTTTGGCCTGATTTTGCTTGCGTTTGTGTCTGATCTGCTGACCGGAACGCCATTTTCGTCTGGTATGGCAGGACTCAGCGGTGCGCGGGCGGGGCTGGAATTGGCGCTGACGCTGGCAGGTCCGATCTGCCTGTGGTCGGGGCTGTCACAGGCGATGGAGCGCGCGGGATTGACAGAAAAGCTATGCGCGGCGCTGCGGCCTGTACTGCAGCGGCTGTTTCCGGTATGTGCTACAGACTCCGAAGGCTTCTGGAACCTGTGCGGCAATCTGAGCGCGAATCTGCTGGGGCTTGGAAATGCAGCAACGCCGCTTGGCATCCGGGCAGCGCAGCGCATGCAGACGCTTGCCGGAGGCAAGGGAGCATCGGATGAAATGTGCCTGCTGGTCGTGATGAATACAGCATCCCTGCAGCTGATTCCATCAACAGTCGCAGCTGTCCGCGCGCAGCTTGGCGCGGTGCACGCGTTTGATATTTTACCCGCCGTCTGGCTGGCGTCGGCCTGCTCAGTCGGGGCCGGAATTCTGGCGGCGAAGGGATTGAGCCGATGCTGGAAAACCTGACTGAACTGCTGCTGCCCGCGCTTTTGCTGCTGGCTGGCGCAGCAGGGATTGCAAAAAAACAGGACGTGTATGACGGGATGCTGGCAGGCGCGCAGGACGGGCTGCGGCTGATGTTCTCGCTTATCCCAACGCTGATTTTGATGCTGACAGCGGTGACAATGCTGCGGCGAAGCGGTTTTTTTGAACTGCTCACGCCCGTTTTCGCACCGGTCTTCCGGTTGCTCGGCATGCCGCCGGAGGTTGCGCCGCTGGTGCTCATCCGGCCGCTCAGCGGCAGTGCAGCGTTGGCCGTCGGGACAGACCTGATGCGAGAATACGGGGTCGATTCTGTAATCGGGCGGACAGCAGCGGTCATGCTCGGCTCATCGGAGACGACATTCTACACCATCAGCGTCTATTTTGGTGCAGCGGGGGTCAAAAAAACGCGCTATGCGCTGCCAGCGGCGCTGATCGCCGATTTGACCGGCTTCTGTATGGCAGCGCTGAGCGTGCGGGTGTTTTTCGGGTAATGCAGACCTTGCTGCGTCAAGCATACACAAGAGACTGACATGGGAGGAGCGCTGCTCCGCCTGGCAGGATGCAGTGAATTCCTTCGGAACTTTGCGGCGAAGCCGCAAGCACTTTCCTGTTTCGGTGTAGGGGCGGACGACTCTGTCCGCCCCTACCAAACTCTTGAGCGCAGGGGAAGCCCCTATACTTGAAAAACGCTCCGTGCGTCTGCACGGAGCGTTTTCTGTCTTATGAACCGGGAAGGGATCAATAGAACTTCTTTCTGTTCTTGCGAGCAGCTTCAGACTTCTGCTTACGCTTCAGGCTGGGGCTGACATAATGCTCTCTCTTCTTGACCTCAGCGATGACGCCAGCCTTTGCACAGCTGCGCTTGAACCGCTTCAGAGCATTTTCCAAGGATTCGCCTTCCTTGACGCGAATTTCAGACATTGTTTTCCCTCCCTCCGACGCAATCGGCTAGATCCAGATTGCTTTCAGGGCCGAACTCGTCGGCCTAATTATTATATTCAGAGGGCCGTGAATTGTCAAGAAATTTTTTTGCCGTTTCGCCAAAATGTTCACAGGCCCTGTGGATCATTTCACGATCAGGTTCACGAGCTTGTTCTTCACGTGGATGACCTTGATGATCTGCTTGCCCTCGGTGAACTTCGCGACTTTCTCCTGCTTGAGCGCCTCGGCCACGACGGTCTCCTGATCGCTGTCGACCGGGACGTTGATCGTGCCGCGCAGCTTGCCGAGCACCTGCACGGCCATCTCAACGTGCGACGCCACGGTCTTGCTCTCGTCATACTCCGGCCACGGCATCTGCATCGCCATCTTGCCGTACTTCGCGGCGTAGCCCTTCTGCTCCCACAGTTCCTCGACCATGTGCGGCGCAAACGGCGACAGCATCAGCAGCAGCGCCTCAAAATCGCCGCGGGACAGACCGTTGGAATACAGCTCATTGACCATCGTCATCTGCGCGGCCAGGGCCGTGTTCATCTTCAGCGTGTCGATGTCGTCCGTGACCTTTTTGATCGTCTTGTGGACGATCGGCGCGTTCTTTTCGGAGACGCCCTCCTCGTCCGTCACGAGATCGGCGAGGTTCCACACGCGGTCGAGGAAGCGCTTGCAGCCCTTGACGGCCTCGTCCGACCAGGTGGCAACCTTTTCAAAGTCGCCGATGAACATGATATAAAGGCGCATCGTGTCCGCGCCGTACGCCTTGACAACATCGTCGGGGTTGACGACATTGCCGAGGGACTTGGACATCTTGACCGCTGGGCGCAGCGCCTGATTGCCATACTTCGCGATGAGCGCGTCCTTCTCGGCCTGCGTCGAGACATTGCCGACATAGTGCGGGTTCTGGCCGAGGATCATGCCGTGGCTCGTGCGCTTGGCATACGGCTCCTTCGTGTGGACGACGCCGATGTCGTACAGGAACTTGTGCCAGAAGCGGGAATAGAGCAGGTGCAGCGTGGTGTGCTCCATGCCGCCGTTGTACCAGTCGACCGGACCCCAGTATTCCTCCGCCTCATGCGAGACGGGTGCCTTGTCGTCGTGCGGGTCCATATACCGCAGGAAGTACCACGAAGAACCGGCCCACTGCGGCATCGTATCGGTCTCGCGCTTGGCCGGGCCGCCGCAGCACGGGCACGTCGTGTTGACCCAGTCGGTCATCTTGGAAATGGGGCTTTCGCCGTCGTCGGTCGGCTCGTAGCTTTCGACCTGCGGCAGCACCAGCGGCAGCTGATCTTCGGGCATGGGCACCCAGCCGCACTTCGGGCAGGAGATCATCGGGATCGGCTCGCCCCAGTAGCGCTGGCGGGAGAATACCCAGTCGCGCAGCTTGTAGTTGACCTTTTCGTGGCCCCAGCCCTGCTCGACGGCGTACTGCTTCATCGCCGGGATAGCCTCCTTGACGGTCATGCCGTTCAGGAAACCGGAGTTCACCATGATCCCCGTGTCGTCCTTGAGCGTGAAGGCTTCCTTCGTAATGTCGCCGCCCTTGACAACCTCGACGATCGGCAGGCCGAACTTCGTCGCAAAGTCCCAGTCACGCTGGTCATGGCCCGGCACGCCCATGACGATGCCCGTGCCATAGCCCATCAGCACATAGTCCGAAACGAACATCGGCACGACCTTTCCGGTCGCCGGATTCGTGACCTCGATGCCCTCGAGGCGCACGCCGGTCTTTTCCTTGTTCAGCTCGCCGCGCTCAAAATCGCTCTTGCGGGACGCCGCCTCCTGATAGGCCTCGACCTCATTCCAGTTTTTGATCAGCGGCTTCCACTTCTTCAGCATCGGATGCTCCGGCGAGATGACCGTATAGGTCACGCCGAAGAGCGTATCGACGCGGGTCGTGTAGACCGTGACAGCGTCGCCGGTGTTGGTCTGGAACGTGACCTCCGTGCCGGTCGAGCGGCCGATCCAGTTGCGCTGCTGCGTCTTGACGCGCTCGATATAATCGACGTCGTCCAGATCGTCGATCAGGCGGTCAGCGTATTTCGTGATGCGGAGCATCCACTGGCTCTTTTCCTTGCGGATGACCGGCGCGCCGCAGCGTTCGCACACGCCCTCAACGACCTCTTCGTTCGCGAGCACGCATTTGCAGCTCGTGCACCAGTTGACCGGCATCGTCGTCTTGTAGGCCAGGCCGTGCTTGTAGAGCTGGAGGAAGATCCACTGCGTCCAGCGGTAATAATTCGGGTCGGTCGTATCGACGACGCGATCCCAGTCGAAGCCGTAGCCCAGCATTTTGAGCTGGCGTGTGAAGTTTTCGATGTTCTGCTTCGTGACGATGGCCGGATGAATGTGGTTCTTGATGGCGAAGTTCTCGGTCGGCAGGCCGAAGGCATCAAAGCCGATCGGATTGAGGACGTTGTAACCCTGCATCCGCTTTTTCCGGCAGATGATGTCCATCGCCGTGAACGGGCGCGGATGGCCGACGTGCAGGCCGGCCGCCGACGGATACGGGAACTCAATCAGGCCGTAGAACTTCGGCCGCGGGTCGCCGGTGATGGCGGCGTAGGGCTTTTCTTCTTCCCACTTTTTCTGCCATTTGCTCTCAATGGCCGCAAAATCGTATTTCATAACAAACTCCTTTTGTTGAATATTCTTGTTTCTCACACTTTCCCGCCGCAGCGGAAAAGCCTTCCCCCGGGGGAAGGTGGCTGCGACGCGAAGCGGAGCAGACGGATGAGGGCATGGAGCACTCATCCAAATGCAACGCAACTCGTTACTGCTCCCCGGCCCTCATCCGCCCCAGTGTGCGCACTGGGGCACCTTCCCCGAAGGGGAAGGCTTGCGGATCGTCGAGGGCATCGCCCCTGCAACTGCTGCGGAAAGATGCAAAAACGCCCCTGACTGCGCGATGCACAGTCAGGGGCGTAAATTACGCGGTACCACCCTGATTTGGCCGGTTCCCGGCCCTCATTGCAGCCTCTAACGGAGCTGGCCCGTCCCGCCTACTATAAAAGAAGCCCTGTCTTGATCGTCTGCGGCCTTCGCCGAATCTTTTGTCCCGATCCTTCCGTTTGAAAAATTTGAAATACACAAAGTATTCCTGCATTTTTCAAACGTTGCCTCAAAACAAAATCTTTCGCCGAATGCACTTGCCGATCAAGTCAGTCCTTCTTAAAAAAGCAAATTTCAGGCTTGCCTTTTCTTTTCGGCTGGGAGGCTCCGGGGCCAGAGCATCCGTCCTGCCTTCCGCCTTGCACCATCCGGCGGCTCTCTCTGCGGCAGGTTTCCGGGCGCATTCCCCTTCTTCGCCATATTACCAAATCATTTTACGCAGATTCTGCGGATTTGTCAAGTCTCAGGCGTCGTTTTCCAAAATTCCGCTCAAATTGACCTGCTTGCCGTCCTGCCAGAGGCGCTCAAGGTTGTAGAACGCGCGCGTTTCCTGCGTGAAAACATGCACCACGACGCAGCCAAAGTCCATCAGCACCCACGTACCGGAGCGGTGTCCTTCGCGGCTGAGCATTGGCTCGCCCGCGTTGTCCATCGCCTCTTCCACGGCGTCGCACAGCGTCTTGACGTGGGTAGAGCTGCTCGCCGTGCAGATCAGGAAATAATCCGCCAGCGTCGAAACGTCCGTGATCTCGATGAGCTGGATGTCCACGCCCATCTTGCTGTCCAGCGCTTTCACGGCCAGCGCCGCGGCCTCTTTCGCCGTCATCTTTTCCATAGCCTGTCTCCTTTAATTCCAAAAATCAGTTCCGATTGTATCATCTTCTCCGCCCTGTTCCGGGTTCTCCGGATTTTCCGGCGTTTCCGGCTGCTCCGGGGTCGTCTCGTCCGGATTCTCCGGTATCTCCGGATTTTCCGGGTTTTCCGGGGTCTCCGGGGTTTCCGGCGTCTGCGTTTCATCCGGATTCTCCGGATTTCCGGGGTTCTCCGGGTTCTCCGTCTCGCCCGGCTGTTCCGGTTCTGCGGGCTGCTCCGGCTCTGCCGGCTTCTGGAACGTCCGCGCCACCTCCGGCGTCACCACGTTCACATTCGCCACCGTCAGGTCGACGTCGTAGGGGTTGAACGACTCGTTGACGATCTTCACGATGCTCGAGGCGTACAGCGGATAATAGCTCACGCCGTTGATCATCGCGCCCTCGCCCTCGATCGTGTAGGTCTTCATCGCATCGAAGTCGCATTTCATCAGCTGCTGCGCAAAATAGAGCATATTGCCAACGCTGAGATCCGTGATCACGTTTTCTTCAAAAATTTCCGCATATTCCTTCAGCTTTGCCGCCGTCAGGTTTTCCAACGACAGGCACTGCTTGGCCAGTGCCTTCAAAAACTCCTGCTGCACCTTTGTCCGCTGGATATCCTGCGAGGCATAGCCCTTGCGGAAGCGGACGAGGCCCATGGCCTGCTTGCCGTCCAGCTTCTGCTCGCCGGCTTTCAGATCGATGAGCAGATCCTGGCTCGGGTCGGAATAATACATGTCCTGCGGCACATTGACCGTCACGCCGCCAACAAGATCGACGACCTTGACGAACGCATCGAGATTCACCAGCACATAGCCGTCCATCTCAAAGCCGAGCAGCGACGAAAGCCGCCGCTCCAGCCGCTCCATTCCCTCTTCCTTGCCGTTTGCGTAGACCGAGTTGATCTTCATCAGCCCGCCGTTTCCGTTCATGACCGCCGTGTCGCGCGGGACGCTCATCAGAGCGACCTCATGCGTGTTCTCATCCAGATGCGCCACGATGATCGTGTCTGTCCGGTATCCGTCGCCGTCCGTGCCCGCGATGAGGATGTTATAGACGCCCGCGCGGTGACTCGCCGGGACCTCGGTCTCGACCTCGGTCTCCTCGCCTGTCTCCTCGTCCACCTCCGTGGCCGGAACATAGACCGTCGGCTTTTTGACGGTCTCCTCCTCGGGCAGCGGCTCTGTCTCCACCGGCTCCGGCTGCTTCACCGGCGGCTTTACGTTCACCTTGTAGACGGCCAGCGCCGTCCCGCCGAGGACCAGCACGATCGCGGCCACGATGATCGTCACCCGCTGCCAGCGTTTCAGCCCACCGGTCTTCTTTTCTGTTTTGCGCGCGGCGATGTGCTCCGCGCCCTTTCTGTTTCCAAACAGCTTCATAGCGATTTCCTCTCGCGCACCAGATAATCCCGCGCCGCGTGCGACGCGCTGCATACGCTCCGCCCCTGGCTCTCCAGCAGGCGCAGCGTCTGCTCCAATCCCAATAATACGCCCTCGTCAAGGTCGCGCCAGACGGCCTCGCGCAGCGCGTCCACGCCGGGGAAGTCCCGCGTCGGCTCGACATAGTCGGCGATGTAAATGATCTTTTCCAGCAGCGTCATATCCGCCCTGCCGGTCGTGTGAAATTCGATGGCGCTGCATATTTCTTCGCACTCGCCGAAGATCTCCCGCGCGCACCAGGCGGCAGTCTTTCCGTGCAAAATCCCGGGGTTCTCCCGCTCCTCTTCCGAGACGGGAATGCCGTGGATCCGGCAGAATTCGATCTGCTCCGCGCCGGAGAGCGCCTTTGTCAGGTCGTGCAGAATGCCCGCCCGCGCGGCGAGCGTCTCGTCCGCGCCGTATTTCCGCGCGAGCCGCACCGCCGTCTCGCTCGTTCCCTCGGCATGGGCCCGGCGGGACGATTTGTGCAGCGACAGACTCACAGCCTTCAGCTCGTCAAACGGAAGCGCCCGGTAATTCCGCCCCAGCCCGTAGAGGCCGTTTTGCCGGATATACGCCAGCACCTCCGGCTGCAGAACCTCGTCCGCCAGCCCGAAGAACAGGAGCTTGCGTGCCTCGGTCGATGAAATGTCCAGAAATTCATTGTGCAGCAGCGTGACCGACGCGCCAAACTCGGCCCGCAGCCGCGCCGCCTGCGTCTCCAGCCGTTCCTTCAGCGCCGCGTCGACCGCCGTCCGCGCGAAGCAGACGATCTGTGCCAGATGCGCGATCTGCTCCGGCTCGCGCCAGCTGGCAAAGGAGAGGAACATGTCCGTCCCCATCATCAGCCAGAGCGCGTCGTCCGGATGCTGCGCGGAAAGCTGCCGCAGCGTGTCGACAGTATAGCTTGGCCCTTCGCGCCGCAGCTCCATATCGCTGACCTCGAAGCCGTCCAGTCCTTTGACCGCCAGCTTCGTCAGCGCGAGGCGCGTCTGCGCGTCCGGCGAGCCGTCCGCCAGCGCCTTGTGCGGCGGGACCGCAGCCGGAATGACGATCACACGCTCCAGCCCCAGCGCCGCGCGGCACTGCGCCGCCGCCAGCATATGCCCTTTGTGCGGCGGGTTGAACGACCCGCCGTAGATCCCAATGTTCGCCATCCCACTGTCCTCTGTCTTACCATGTTCTGCTGCCGGTTTACACCCGCACTCTGTAGGGGCCGATGCCGAGCGCAGCTGTTCGCGACGAAGGAGCGTTACAGATGCGGCCTGCCCCTTGCGGGTACTC
>ENA-UESC01001019-UESC01001019.1-human-gut-metagenome-genome-assembly--contig:-NODE-1019-length-23533-cov-12.864001_pt1 | contig 23533 bp, 16 predicted proteins | sample MGYA00242998_ERZ507999 | MGnify/ENA primary metagenome ERZ507999 (study PRJEB26167, sample SAMN06115465) | human gut metagenome | host: Homo sapiens | place: China:Hubei | collected 2016-04-27... | reverse complement strand
ATCATGGTGACCAAGAGCGAGGAGGAGAACATCATGGACAAGGCCGTCGGCTCGAAGATCGCCGACTACCTCATCAAGCCCGTGAACCCCAATCAGGTGCTGCTCTCGATCAAGAAGAACGTCCACCAGCAGCAGCTCGTCACCGAGCAGACCACGGCCGACTACCGTTCGGAATTCGGACGCATCTCCTCGTCGCTGCAGATGGCCGAGACCTTCGGCGACTGGTGTTCGCTGTACCGCAAGCTGGCCAACTGGGAGGTCGATCTTTCGGAATCCACCGACCAGAGCATCAAGGAGGTGCTGACCTACCAGAAAACCGAGGCCAATCAGGAGTTCTGCAAGTTCGTGCGCCGCAACTACTACAACTGGATCAACAGGCGTTCGGAAGACACTCCCGTGATGTCGCACACGCTGATGCGCACCAACATCTTCCCGGTGGCGGACGAGAATCCGAAGACCACGCTGTTGCTGATCGACAACTTCCGCTACGACCAGTGGCGGTCGATCTCCTCGCTGCTGAGAGGCTATTACGACGTGGCGCAGGACGATTTCTACTGCGCTATCCTGCCCACGGCCACCCAATACGCCCGCAACGCCATATTCGCGGGACTGATGCCGCTGGCCATCGACAAGCTGATGCCCAACAAATGGCTCAACGACAACGAGGAGGGCGGAAAGAACCAGTACGAGGAGGAGTTCCTCAAACGGCTGATGGCCCAGAACGGCAAGAACTGGAAATTCTCGTTCGACAAGCTCGTGCGCCCGGAGCAGGGCCGCAAACTGGTGGACAATATACAAAAGGTGTACGACGCCGACTTCTCGGTCATCGTCTACAATTTCCTCGACATCCTTTCGCACGCGCGCACCGAAACCGACATCATCCGCGAACTCACCGAGGACGACGCGGCGTTCCGCTCGCTGACGCGCTCGTGGTTCGAACATTCGGACCTCTACACCATCCTCAAACTCCTCTCGGAACGGGGACACACGGTGGTCATCACCTCCGACCACGGCACCATCCGCGTGGACAATCCGGTGAAGGTGACCGGCGACCGCGAGACTTCGGCCAACCTGCGCTACAAAACGGGCCGCAACTTGGCCTACAACTCCCGCGACGTCTACGAAGTGCTCAAGCCCGAAGACGTGCAGCTTCCGTCGAGCAACCTCACGTCGAGCTACATCTTCGCCTACAATTCGGATTTTCTGGTTTACAACAACGACGCGAACCGCCATATCCGCTACTACCGCAATACATTCCAGCACGGCGGCATCTCGATGGAAGAGATGATCGTGCCCTACATCGTCTTAAAACCCAAACAATAGATGAAGACCATCCATATCACCTCGCAGGACGACCTTCCGGACGTCGCCGAAGCGGTCATCGAAGCCCTCGGCCGCCGCACGGTAGTCGCCTTCCGCGGAGAAATGGGCGCCGGAAAAACGACGCTGATCCGCGAAATCGCCGCGCAGCTGGGCGCGACGGACACCGTAACCAGCCCCACGTTCGCCATCGTCAACCAGTACAAGGGCAAGGGCGGCCGCCGCATCCACCATTTCGACTTCTACCGCATCAACGACGTCCGCGAAGCTTACGACTTCGGCTACGAAGAGTATTTCTATTCGGGCGACCTCTGTCTGGTCGAATGGCCCGAAAAGATCGAGCAGCTACTGCCCGACAACGTGATGACGGTACGCATCACCGTGGACAGCGACACGGCCCGCACGTTCGAGATCGACTGACACTCCGAGCCTGTACATACGCCCGGCAACACGCCCCGCTACACCGGGCAGGTTGCCGGGCGGTTCACGTTCCGCCCCCCGGCGGCGGACAATTTGCCCGTCCCGCGAAAAATCACTACTTTTGCAGGCGGCAGGCTCCGGAAGGGATAAACTCCGGCCGGCCCTGCGCTGAAATCCGATTCACCCATTAAATACAACCATGCAGGAATACATCTCCAAACAGCAACAGATTTTGCGTCCCGCCGAACAGATTTACGCCGTCATCAGCCGTTTCGACAACCTGACGCCCGCCGTGGCAGACAAGGTCGAGGAGTGGCAGGCGACCGAAGACACCTGCTCGTTCAAAGCCAAAGGCTTCACCGTAAAGCTCCGCATGGAGGAGCGCGAAGCGCCCCGGCACGTCAAGATCGTCGCCGACGGCGGCGGAGTGCCGATGGACTTCGCATTCTGGATCCAGCTCCACAAGGTCTCGGACACCGACACCCGCATGCGGCTGGTGCTGCACATCGAGCTGAATATGATGATGAAAATGATGATCGGCGGCAAACTCCAAGGCGGACTGGATCAGATCGCCGAAGGCATCGCCAAGGCGATGAACGCCGCACCGCAATATTAACGCAGAGGCGGCACGGAATGCGGGACCGCATGCGATACGGCCCCCTGCCCACCGTCCCGCATCCGACCGGCCGTTCCGGTCGGACGCCAGAACAACCGACACGCGACCATGAAACCTACTGCATACCTGACAACCTTTTTGGGGCTTCCCGGAGCATCCGGCGAAAAACGGGCCGCGTGTAATTTCGACCTGACAAGCCGTTATTTCTACAACGTCTCCTCGGAAGAGAGCTCTTTTCAGACCATCGACGCCGAGACCACGGCCGACCTCGACCTCAACGCCGTATTCGAGCGCATCGACCGCACCTCCTCCAAACCGGGACAGCAATACCTGTACGCCCGTCTGAGGACCCTGCGCGGCACGGAAGAGGTGCAGGAGTTCGGTCGCAGGACGGATCATTTCGCCGGGAACACCGGACATGCCGAACAATGCGCGAAACACCTTTCGCGGCTCTCGGACGACGACGCCTACGACCTGCAAAACCTGATTTTCGACAAGTCGGAGCAGGTGCGCCGCATCGCTCTCGTCTACCTGCTCTCGGCCGCAGCCGTGGTGTCGCTGCTGCTGAGCTTTCTCTATCCGCTGCTGCTGTTGCTGTTCCTTGCCGTCTTCGCCGCGAACATGTATATCCATTACAGCAACAAGCTCAACATTTCGATCTATGCTTCGGCCGTGAAACAGTTGTCGCTGGCGCTGCGGACCGCCCGGCATCTCGCTGCCGAGGAGGTTCCCGGCACGGAGGAGGCCCTGAAGGTCATCCGTCAGGTCTCCGAGGTCGAACGGCGCAGCCGCGTGGTCGGCACGCAGGGCGACAGCGCCAACGAACTGGCCGCGGCCGTATGGCTGGTGCTCGAACTGCTGAAGGCGGCCTTCAACGTCGAGGTGATTCTCTTCCACCGCTTCACAGGCAGCATCATAGCGCGCCGCGACGCCATCCACGGACTGTTCCGGTTCATCGGAGAGACCGACGCCGCGATTTCGGCGGCACGCCTGCGCGGCGAAACGCCGACCTGCCGCCCGGAATTCACCGACGGGAAATACCTGCGGGCCGAGGAGGTCATACATCCGCTCATCGGAGACTGCGTCCCCAATACGCTGGAGCTGGACGGCACGGGATTGCTGCTTACCGGTTCCAACATGTCGGGCAAGACCACGTTCATCCGCACGCTGGTGCTCAACGCCCTGCTGGCCGAGACGCTCGACATCTGCTTCGCCGAGGCATACACGGCCCCGTACATGAAGATTTACAGCTCGATCCGCATCTCGGACGACATTGCCGAAGGGACGAGCTATTACCTGCAGGAAGTGCTGACCGTCAAACGGTTCATCGACGCATCGCAGGAGCCGGCGCCGTGTCTGTTCGCCCTCGACGAACTTTTCAAGGGCACGAACACGACCGAACGCATCGCCGCAGGAAAAGCCGTGCTGGCGCACCTCAACCGGGGGCCGCATCTCGTGCTGGTATCGACGCACGACGTCGAGCTGGCGGACCTGCTCCGCAAAGACGGCTACGAACTGCACCACTTCCGCGAGGAGGTGATCGACGGGAAGCTGGTCTTCGACTACCAACTGCACACGGGTCCCCTCACCACCCGCAACGCCATCCGGATTCTGGAAATGTACGACTATCCGCGCGACCTGATCGCGGAAGCGTACGAGGTGCAGGAGAAACTGACGGAGAAATCGAACTGACGACACGAAAACGCGACTCCGGCTGGAGTCGTCCGTGCGACAAAATTACCCCTGCACCGGTTTGCGCTGCATGAAGCGGCGTTTGAGCCACCCGCGCACCGGTTCGTCGTACAGACGCAGGCACAACCACGCCAGCAGGATGCTGCCGCCATAGACCAGTGCACCGTACCCCAGTGCTTCGGGCCATGCGGGACGGGTATCGACCACCCACGCAGTATAAATATAGACGAACGGATAGTGCGTGATATACAGCGGATAGGAGATATCGCCCAAGAAACCGCAGACCTTTTTCGACACCCGGTCCGTGACTTTGCCGCCCGCGCCGGCCGCTACGACCAGCGGGAAGAGGACGATGATGCACACGGCGTCGTAGAGACCGTTCAGCCACAAGCGGTCCGTCCCCAGATGCGGCATGGCCAGCACGGCGACGACGCAGAGACTGCAAAGCCAGAAAGCGCCGCGCAGACGGATCGGCTTTCCGACGCGCGACAGCAGCAGTCCGGCGATAAACGGATAGGCCAGCCGCGTGAAACCTACGCCGAGCTGTTCGCCGTCGAGCGCCCAGCCGCCGATCATATCGTCCTGCGTCACGGCGAGACGCACCGTAAAGCATGCCGCGACAACGGCGAGCGCCCCCAGCAACAGCTTCGAAAGACGCCGCAGGACAAGGGCATAGCAGATATTGGCGATATACTCGAAGAAAAGCGACCATGCGGGGCCGTCCAGCGGATAGGTCTCACTCCTGCCGCGAATATCCATCGACGGCGGCACGGGAATCATCAGACACCCCAGCAGCAGGATCAGAAGCATGCGTCCGACCGGAACGCCGGCGATCATTTCGTAAGGTCCTCAGGCGCCGAAGTAGAACGCCGCAGCGCCGATCAGCATGCCCATCACTACCATGGGATGCAGGCGGATCAGACGGCGCTTGAAGAAATCACGGTAGGTCATGCGTCCCCAGCGGTCGTCGTAGGCATAGCCGATGACGAAGCCCGAAAGGACGAAGAAGAAATCGACGGCCAGATAGCCGTGGTTGATGATCTGGTCGGCATGGCTCGCGGCATGCGCCTCGAAAAGATGAAAAGCCACGACGACCAGCGACGCGACGCCGCGCAGACCGTCGAGGATCGCATAATGGGGCTTCGAGTCGGGATAGGCGGAAGCGAAGATTGAAAGCATATGGATCAGCGTTTTTTATCGTCAGACAAGCAGGCTTCGAGCCGTTCGAGCACGGCTCGCACCGTGGGGAAACTCCCGGCGGCATGGGCCATCGCTTCGGCCGGAGTGCACCAGACGACCGTCTCGATCCCCTCTTCGGTCTGCGGTACGAGGTCGCCGCAGGCCGCCGCGCGCAGTTCGTACCAATGGGTGCGTTTCAGCTCCCAACGCTCGGTCTTCGGGAAATAATAGGCGTGCCACGTCCGGCACAGCGGCCGCACCGGTTCGGCGCACACGCCCGTCTCCTCGACGATTTCGCGCACGGCGCACGCTTCGATGCGCTCGCCGCATTCGAGATGTCCCTTGGGCAGGTCCCAGCGGCCGTTGCGGCGCATCATCAGCCACTCGCCGCGGTCGTTCACCACCACGCCGCCCGCCGCTTCGATCTGCGTAAAATCAGCCGCAAAAGAGCGGAACGCCGCGTCGGGATCGGCAGAAACGACTGCGACGCAGTTGTGCGATTCGAGAATTTTCGTTACCTTCGCTCGTGATAGGTCCGCCGGATCTGCGGGCACGACGGCATAGCATTCGCCGCCGAGCGCGTCCGAAGTGAAAATCACGGATTTATCTGCAAAATATACGGTATGGTTCATGCCGATCGGATTTGAATGCAAAAATACGAATAAATAGAAGAAACCCGACCGAAAATGAAAAAATTACTCCTTTTTATGGCTATTGCAGCTACGGGACTGAGCGCATGCGACAGCAGGCGGCCGCAGCCCCTTACCATCGACAATGCCCTGACGGCCGATGAGATCGCCACAGGCATTCTCACCCCTGAGGTGATGTGGAAAATGAGCCGTGCAGGCTCCTCGTCGCTCTCGCCCGACGGGCGTACGCTCCTCTATGCGCAGACCGACTACAACATGGCCGAAAACCGCGGCGTGACGACCATCTGGGTCGAAGACCTTGCGACCAAGGCCGTGACGCGCCTGACCGACACCGCGTCGAACAACGCCGATCCCAAGTGGAGCGCCGACGGGGAGAAGATCTACTTCCTCTCGGACCGCAGCGGCTCGATGCAGGTATGGGAAATGACGCCCGCAGGCGGCAACGCCAGACAGCTCTCGGCATTCGACAAGGACGTCGAAGGCTTCGGCATCAGTCCCCGCGGCGACAAGGCGTGGTACGTACAGCGCGTCGAGGTCTGCGACCGCAAGTCGTCGGACGTCTACAAGGACATGGACAAATCGAAGGCCCGCATCTACGACGACCTGATGGCCCGCCACTGGAATTACTGGGACGAGGGTTCCTACCTGCATATCTTCGTCGGCGACTTCGGAGCCGAGGGGCTGAAGCCCGGCGTGGACATCATCGGCAAGGACGCCGCGTGGGACGCTCCGCTGGCACCCTACTTCGACATGGCCGAAATCGCGTGGAACAACGCCGGAACGATGCTGGCGTACACCTGCAAGCCGCTGACCGGCACCGAGTACGCCGTTTCGACCGATTCGGACATCTTCGTCTACGTCCTCGAAAACGGCGTGACGCAGAACATCTGCAAACCCGTAAACGTCAATACCGGCGAACCGATCGCGGACATGGCCACGATGGCGGGTTACGACAAATACCCCGTCTGGTCGCCCGACGACCGGCAGATCGCGTTCCTCTCGCAGCGCCGTGCCGGCAACGAGTCGGACAAGGCGCGCCTGTTCCTCTACGACTGCCAGACGGCCCAAATGCAGGACCTGACCGAGGATTTCGACTACAACGCCATGAACGTCGTCTGGAGCGGCAGCGACATGCTCTACTTCATCGCCCCGATCGAAGCCACGCACCAGATATGCCGCATCGCGCCTTCGGTCGGCGAAGTCGAAGTGGTGACCCGCGGCGACCACGACATCAACGCCTTCTCGATGGCGGGCGACAGGATCGCCGCCGAAATGTGTACGATCTCGATGGCCACGGAGTTCTTCGACGTGAATCCCGCCGACGGCACGCTGACGCAGATTTCGGCCATCAACAAACCCGTCTACGACAATATCAGAATGGGCGAGGTGCAGAAACGCTGGGTCAGGACCACCGACGGCAAACAGATGCTGACGTGGGTGATCCTGCCGCCCGACTTCGATCCCGCCAAGAAATACCCCACGCTGCTCTACTGTCAGGGCGGTCCGCAGAGCGTCGTTTCGCAGTTCTGGAGCTACCGCTGGAATTTCCAGCTGATGGCGGCGCAGGGTTACGTCGTCGTTGCGCCCAACCGCCGCGGCCTGCCCTCGTTCGGACAGGAGTGGCTCGACCAGATTTCGGGCGACTATTCGGGCCAGAACATCCGCGACTACCTCTCGGCCATCGACGACGTGGCGAAAGAGCCTTGGGCCGACGAGAGCCGCATGGGATGCGTCGGCGCATCGTACGGCGGATATTCGGTCTATTTTCTCGCCGGATGCCACGAGAAACGGTTCAAAGCCTTCATCTCGCACTGCGGCATCTTCAACTTCGAGTCGATGTACGGCCAAACCGAGGAGCTGTTCTTCATCAACAACGATTACGGAGGTCCCTACTGGGATCGGTCGAATGAAGTCGCACAGCGCTCCTACGCCAATTCGCCGCACAAATTCGTCGAGAAATGGGACACGCCCATGCTGATCTTCACGGGCGAATACGACTTCCGCATCCCCTACACGCAGTCGCTCGAAGCGTTCACCGCCGCCCGCGTCCGCGGAATCCCGGCCCGTCTGGTGGAGTTCGAAAACGAAGCCCATCAGGTGTTCAAACCCCAGAACTCGCTCGTCTGGAACCGCGAGTTCTTCGGCTGGCTGAACAAATACGTAAAATAACCGTCCGAAAGGCTCGATATTGAAGGCCGTCCGAATCGTCGGGCGGCCTTTATCGTTCGCCAAGCAAACCTTTTCGCTCTTTCTTAAACCATTTCAGCCCGTCCGCCGTCCGCCAAATCTACCGGTTCATTGGAAGAATCCGCCGGTTCGTTGAATTTATTTTCATCTTAGTCAGGACCTTCCTACATTTGCTTTTGACGCAATTAACAGATTTTGACTATGAAGAATGTAACCACCCACCGGGCGGGGAAGCTGTGCTATGTCACACCCCTGCTCGAATAGATCGACGTGCAGCCCGAAAAGGGATTTGCCAACTCCTTCCCCGGCGGCGGCGTAGAGCCGACCGGCGCAAGCTACGACGATTTCTATTTGGATAACGAATAAAAAACGGCGCAGCTATGAAAAACTTCCATAAGGCTCTGTCAATCCTCGCTGCGGCCGCACTGTTTGCGGGCTGCAGCAGTTACGACGAGACGAACGATCCGGCGCGCGCCGGCAATACGTCCGTAAAGCTCCTTGCCGATGTCGCCGACGACGCCGAAACCCGTGCCGGCATCTCCGTCGGGGAAAGCACATTTACCGGATATTGGGAAGAGAACGACGCTATGGGAATTCTTTTCACCGCCCCCGGCTCAACTCCCGAACTTCGGCCGTTCACCAACAACAACAACGACTTCGCATTCGAAGGAGAGCTGCCGGCGCAGAGCGGTGCGTGGCAATACATGGCTTTCTATCCCCATGCGACCGTAAACGGCACCAAAGCCAGCATTCCGTTCGGCAACCTGCGCACCCAGAGCGGCAACGCTTTCAACTGCGCCTCCGACGCACTGGTGGCCCCGTGCCTGAACTTCGCCAATGCCGAACCGGGCAAAACCGACGAAGGCGATCCGGTCCGATTCACCCTCAGCCGCCTGACCTCGATTCTCAATCTGGAGGTAAAAGGCGGAGACAATGCCGACAAGGTCCGCCACCTGCTGCTGACTTCGGAAAACGAAACCCAGACGCTCTCGGCCGCGAGCATCGACTTCGACATTTCAGACATGGGCTCCGGACTCGCATTCAGCCAAACCGCTCCGTCGAACGTCATCGCGCTGGGCTTCGAGCAGGGCACGGCTCCCGACGCCAACGACATCAACGCCTTCTTCAACATCATGCCGGGGAGCTACGACAAACTGACTGTAGACGTGATTACGGCACCCCGGATCGGTACGGTCGCCATCGAACGCGGGGCAGACAAACCGTTTGCCGCAGGCAAGCTCTACAAGCGCGCCGAAACGCCCGTCTTCGCTCCGCTCGAAGCTCCGTCGTTCGACTGGCCGGGACATGAGATCGACCAAGCGCACGAAATCACCGTGGACGACAACAACCAACTCACCTACTCCGCCGCCATCAACATCCATGTACCGGGAGGCATCGCCGGTCTGGAAGTCGATGTTTCGTCGCCCGTACTGAGCATGCTGGGCATTTCGAAACTCGACCTGTTCAACGATTCCGACGTCATCGAGGAAATCTCCTTCGCAGATCTCGGACTCAGCTGCCAGATCGAAATACAATATAAAAAAGAGTGCGTTTTCGACATCACGGCACTCGTGCCGATGATCCTCCTGCTGGGTCCCGACCCCGGCAGCGAACACGTCTTCGACGTCAAGGTGACCGATCTCGCGGGGCAGGTGACCGAGCAATCGCTGACCTTCACGGCCCCGGCGCTCGTGCGGGTAGATCAAACGGACCTTTGGAAAAACACCGCCTCGCTGACGATCAGCAATCAGTTCGCCGACGCCGGCAGCGTCGTGCCGGAGTACCGCATCAAAGGCGAAAGCGCATGGAACGCCGCCAGCGTCTCCGGGCCGAACGACGACGGCAGCCGCACGGCCCTGATCAGCCCCGACTGGACCACCGGCACCAACGAAGCGAGGCTGACGATCCATAGCGTCGATCCCAAGACCGGCATCTTCGCCCGCAAGAGCTACGAATACCGACTGCTCGCCGACGGCGCAACAGTCGCTTCGGGCGAATTCACGCCGAAAAACAACAACGGCGACGTCATTCCCAATGCAGGCATGGAGAGCTGGAGCACGAAATCGATGAAAAAGATATTCTCAGGCTCTGCCAACGTACCCTATCCGAACGCCTATATGACCAGTTCGGGAACCGACAAATTATGCACTCAGGCAACATATCCCGGCATGGTCGGTGATTATTGCGCGCAACTCGCCGCGAAGTATGCAGGCATCGCATTCGCTGCGGGCAACCTCTACACCGGAGATTTCGTGATGGACGGCACGGTCGGTTACGCACAATTCGGACAGCCCTACACCTATTCCGCACGTCCCGCCGCCCTCAAACTGAAATATGCCGCCGAGATAGGCGAAATCAACCGGGTCAAGAACGATCCGCCCGTAAGCACCGGCATCGACAAAGGACGCATCTTCGTCTGTATCGTCGAATGGAGCGACCGCCATGCGGTGCAATCGGGCACCACGGTGGACAAGACGACGTTCTGGGACCCCGAAACCGTATCGAGCCTGAACGAAGGCAAAATCATCGGCTACGGTCCCGCCTACATCACGGAGTCTCACACCGGCAGCATGAAGGATCTGGCGCTTCCGATCGTCTATTACGAAAAGACGGACACACCTCCGACGGGCAACTACACGCTGGTCATCTCGACCGCGACCAGCTATCTGGGCGACTACCTGACCGGATGCGACGCGAACAAACTCTGGGTAGACGATTTCGAGTGGGTATACCGATCTCCCGATAACAAACCCGAAGGCCCCGCGGCCTTCACCCCCGACCTCCCTGCGCCTGCAGGGAGGTTTTTTGTTGATTTCCACCGCCTTGCAATATTGCCGCAATCGATTCCGGTTCCACAAGGCAAACATGCCTTTTCATGATGAAACACTGCCCGTTCATTGAATTTATTTTCAGATGATCCGCTTTCCGCCTATTTTTGTTAGGTCACTTTAAACTATTGCATACCATTTTAAACTATTGCATACCATGGAAATTGTATCAACCACGAAAGGGGGGGGGCAATACTCCGCCCCGATGATCGAGACGATTGAGGTCGCCGCGGAAAAAGGATTTGCCACGTCCGGAGACGTCCCTTCCTCCGACGGAATCAGCCCCCTGAGCTGCTACGACGATTTTTATTTGGGCGAAAACGAATAAAAAACCGGCAGCCATGAAAAAACAAGTCTCTCTTTTAACGCTGACCGCAGCGCTTCTCCTCGGCGCGTGCAGCACCTACGAGGAAGTTCCCGCAACATCCGGCGACGGAGCAACTGCCGTCGGTTTTCTCGCCGATATCGCTCCCCGCGAACAAAGCCGCGCCGACATCAACGTCGATTTCGAAACCGGTCTTACCGGCACATGGAACGGCGAAGACAAACTCGGCGTCCTCGCCAACGACATCTCGAAGCTCCTGCAATTTACGTACACCACAGACAGCAAGGCTTTTACGGGCTCGCTCACCGGCTCCGCAGGCACTTGGGCGTACCGCGCCTTCTACCCTCACAACGGAAACGCCACCGTTTCCGGCACGACCGTAACGGTTCCTTTCAGCGCCCTGCGCACCCAGAACGGTAACAAATACAACAGCGAATTCGACATCATGGCCGCCGACGCCATCACCCACAACAACGCCGAGCCGGGCAAAACGCCGGAAGGGAATGCCGTAAAGTTCAATCTTCACCGCATCACCTCGATCCTCGCGCTCAAACTGCAAGGCGGCGCTGCGTCGGAGAAAATAGCCTCCGTCATGCTGACGTCGAAAAAACCGATCGCCTCCGAAAAGCTGACCTTCACCGTTCCGTCGGACCCGAACGCCACATACGATCCGTCGGCTATCACCCCGAAGCTGGTCGTCGAAGGCACCTCCGCAATGGGCTCTCCCATCTCGATCAACTCGGAGCACATCACCGTCACCTACGCCGACGGCACGGCTCCTTCGGCCGATTACAGCGAGACCTTTTTCAACGTGCTCCCTGATGACAGCTACGGCGACCTGACCTTCTCGGCCTGCACCGACAAAGGCAACGCAGCAAGCTTCACGATCACCCGAACGACACCCGTCGTCGCCAACTGGGTCTACACGGTGGAGCGGACCGCATCATTCACCAAAGCCGCAGCCCCGACCGTCAAGTGGATCGGCCACGAAGACCTTACGACACCCACCGAACTGCTCGAAAGCGGCAACAGCGCCAATATCCGGGTCAGCGCACCGGGCGGCATCAAGTCGATGCAGGTGGATATCACCTCGTCGGTACTGACAACTCCTATGGAGGGAAGCGAACAAAATTTGCTGGAGGCGGTAAAACTCGCCCCTTCGATGGAACTGACCAATCCCGCCAATAATGACATGGCAGCCGCTTTAGCCGGATTCGGTTTTCCGACTCCGGCACAACTGCTCAACCAGCAGCATGTGTATTTCCAGATCGGCGGTCTGATAGACATGCTCGCCATGGTCTGCGCCGAGGTGACCGAAACGACGAACTCCGATTTCAAGTTCACCGTCACGGACAATGCCGGACAAAAAACAGTCATCACGCTGAAATACGTAAAAACAGTCGTTTCCCCCATCACTTACAACAACGACGCAGACCTTTGGGCCAATACAGCATCGTTTACCTTGAACATCCCTGCCGATGCGACATCCGTTTCCGTGCAATACAGAATCAAAGGTCAGACCACATGGAACGACGCCGATATTACAGCCAATGCAGACGGGTCCCGCACGGCCAAAATCAGCCCGACATGGACAGAGGGAACAAATGACGCAGGCCTTACCATATATACCGTCGATCCCAAGACCGGCATCTTCGCCCGCAAGAGCTACGAATACCAACTGCTCGCCGACGGCGCAACGGTCGCTTCGGGCGAATTCACGCCGAAAAACAACAACGGCGACGTCATTCCCAATGCAGGCATGGAGAGCTGGAGTACGAAATCGATGAAAAAGATGTTCTCAGGCTCTGCCAACGTACCCTATCCGAATGCCGTCAAATACGAAGACGCAACAGGGACCGACAAATTCTGGGACAGCGGCAACAACGCCTATCTGACCAGTTCGGGAACCGACAAATTATGCACTCAGGCCACCTATTCCGGCAAGGTCGGCAACTACTGCGCGCAACTCGCCGCGAAGTATGCAGGCATCGCATTCGCTGCGGGCAACCTCTACACCGGAGATTTCGTGATGGACGGCACGGTCGGTTACGCACAATTCGGACAGCCCTACACCTATTCCGCACGTCCCGCCGCCCTCAAACTGAAATATGCCGCCGAGATAGGCGAAATCAACCGGGTCAAGAACGATCCGCCCGTAAGCACCGGCATCGACAAAGGACGCATCTTCGTCTGTATCGTAGAATGGAGCGACCGCCATGCGGTGAAATCGGGCACCAAGGTGGACAAAACGACGTTCTGGGACCCGGAAACCGTATCGAGCCTGAACGAAGGCAAAATCATCGGCTACGGTTCCGCCTACATCACGGAGTCTCACACCGGCAGCATGAAGGATCTGGAGCTTCCGATCGTCTATTACGAAAAGACGGACAAGGCTCCGACGAGCAAGTACACGCTGGTCATTTCGACTGCTACCAGCTACTTGGGCGACTATCTGACCGGATGCGACACGAACAAACTCTGGGTAGACGATTTCAAGTGGGTATACTAATCCTCCGATAACAAACCCGAAGGCCCCGCGGCCTTCACCCCCGACCTCCCTGCGATTGCAGGGAGGTTCTTTTATTAGGCACCGCCCGCACCGCGAAAGAAGGGCGCGCAAGCCATTTCCCGGCTGCGGAAAGACATCCGAAGAGAGGAGAATCCGGTCCGTCGGAGTGCGGCGCGTCGAGTGTTCGTGATGAAAAATGCGCTGTTCGTTGAATTTATTTTACAAATCCGCGGCACATGCCTATTTTTGCATATTGTCAACAAAAGACTGCATCCATGCGAACAAAAAGCCAAACATCCCGACCCAAACAGACGCTTCGGGACGTTTCGTATAAAGGCGCCCCGGCAGGTACAGTCAAAGCGGCAGATACGGCTGCCGAACCGGCAGCGCCGTCCGCAAACGGCACGACCGACAACACTCACCATTGAACGACCGGAATACCATGAAAAGACAACTCATATACTTAATGGCATCGGCGGCCCTGCTGGCGGCCGGATGCTCCACGGAAAACAAGGCTGAAGGCACGGAATACGGCACGCTGAAGGTCAGCTGCACCGCCGACGGTTCGATCGACGCCGCATCGGACGACACTTCCCGGATGCCGGCCGCGCCCTCCGTCCCCCAAGCCGGCGATTTCACGCTTACAGTCACCGGAGAATCGGGGACGCAAAAATGGGATACGCTCACGGAATTCGAGCAGAGCGACGCCGTGTTCCGAATGGGAACCTACACCGTCTCCGTCGCACACGGCGACCCCGATGCGGAGGGAATCGACAAACCCTATTATGCCGCGGAGAAGCGCGTCGAGGTGCTGCCCCGCCGCGCTGCAACGGTGGAGATGACCGCTACGATCGCCAACTCGCAGACGGTGGTCCGCGCCACGGAACAGTTCCTCAATTATTTCCACGACGCGCAGTTTACCGTAACGACGGCATCGGGCAACCAGTTCGACTTCACGCCCGGCAGCACGCCCGCCGACGAGCCGGTATTCGTCAAAAGCGCCACGACGCTCAAGGTAACCGGCACGGCACGCCGCCAGAGCCAGACCGGAACCGACGAGGGGCCTAAGGTCACCTTCTCCGAGCAAACGCTCGAAGCCACTTCGCCGCGCACCTGCCATATTTTCACCTTCGACGCAAAGGATGCGGGCAGCGTCACGCTGACTGTCACGCTCAGCGACGACTACACCGAAACCCGGCCGATCGACTGCGAGGTCAACGAGGGCGCTATCGACGATACCAAATAAGGAATAAAAACAGCAAAAGATATGAAGACATTTACCAGACTTTTTACGATGTTGGCGGTTGCAGCGTTCGTTGCGGCAGGCTGTGTGAACGAAGAGCCTCCCTACAAGGAGGAACCCAAACCGACGCCGGGCGACGCGACGGGCTTCCTGTCGGTAAGCGGCCTTTCGATGCGGGTGGTCTATGACGAGACGGACGTTCGTCCCGACGACACTTCGGACCAAACACAAAGCCCGCAGGCCGTATCCGGCACCCGCGCCGAGCAACCCGACGTGGACGGTTTCATCGTAGAAATTCTCGACGCCGACAACGCGCAGGTATTCAAAAAAACCTATGCCGAACTCAAACAGCAGCTCGCCGAGCCGATGGAACTTCCGGTGGGCGCCTACCGCATGGAGGTGCGCTCGAAGGAGAGCACTCCGGACGTAGCGTGGGAGCACCCGGTTTACGGCGCGACGAGCAGCTTCACGATTTCAAAGGCGCAGACGACCCAGCTCGAAGAGGTGGTCTGCACATTGCAGAATATCAAGGTCACGGTGGATTATTCGTCCGAACTGGCCGGCATGCTGGCCGACACCAGCAAGGCGACCATATCGCTGGGCCAGACCAGTCAGGAGTTTCTCAAAACCGAAACGCGCGCGGCCTACTTCAAATCGCTGGACATCGAGAATACGCTGGTTTTCAACTTCGACGGCGTTTTCGCCGGCACCGACATCCCCGCGCAGTTCAGCAAGCAGATCACGGGAGTCAAGGCCGGCCAGTGGCGTAAGATTTCGGTCGTAATCAACTACGCCGACAAAGGAACGCTTCTGTTTCAGGTAACGGTGGACAACAACATCATTCAGGACAACTCTTTCGTCGTAGACGGCACCGACAACCTGCTGGAAGAGCTTCTCGAAGACCCCAGCGCACCGGCTCTCGCATGGCCCGGACATGACATGTCCAAGCCTTTCACGCTGACGGACGCCATGTTCGACGACAACGGCAACTGCATCGAACCGTTCGTCTTCGACCTCGCATCGCCCAACGGCATCGAGTCGCTGCGCGTCAATATCGCTTCGACCAGCAGTCAGTTCATGGCTTCGATGGCGGCGATCCAGCTTCCCGAAACGTTCGACCTCTGCGCGCTCGACGCGTCGTCGCCGGCAGGCATCATACTCAAAGGATTCGGCTACCCTGTAGGCGGCGAACTCAAGGGCCAGCAGGCCAAGAGCTTCAACATCGCAGGGCAGATCAAGGCGCTCTACGAATTCGACGGCACGCACACCTTCTCGTTCGACATGACCGACGCCAAAGGCGTCTCGACCGCCGCCGCGCTGACGCTCGTCGTGGACAAAAGCGCGGGTCAGGAGGGTCCTGCAATCGTCTGGAGAGGCTATGATATCGACCAGCAGTACGAAGTGCAGAAAGACATGGTCATCGACATCGACGTGACTGCAACTGCAGGCATCAAGTCGTTCTGGGTTACGATCGACTCCGAGGCACTGAAAGATCTGCTTCCGGTCATCAACATGCCGGAGAAGTTCGACATCTGCGACATTCCGGCCGATCTGGCCGCGATTCTCCACGACGAATTCGGATTCCCGATCAACGAACAGGTGAAGAACCAGACCGCCGTAATGTTCTCGATCACCAAATTCGTCGAGATACTGCTGGAGATTCCGGGCGAGCATAACTTCGTCCTCGACGTGACGGACAACAACAACGTATTGACGCACAAGACCGTCAAACTCATCGTTAAAGCCGCCGAATAATGAAAAGACACATCACATATATCGCCATGCTGCTCACGGCACTCACCGGCGCGTCATGCTCGCAGGACGAAACTCCTGCCGGCGACGGGCGCACGGGCGTGATGGCGATGACGATTTCGACCTCGCGGGCGGAAGACAACGGCGAATACGATCCGCTGCAATACCAGAAAGTGTATATCTATAACAGCGAGGGCGGGCTGCTCCGCAAATACGCCGCGAAAGACGACATTCCCGAACGGCTGGAGCTGCTCTCCGGCACTTACCGCGTAGCGGTCGAGGCGGGCGAACAGGTCCCCGCGGATTTCTCGAAACGCTTCTACAAAGGCGAGGAGACATTCACCGTCAAACCCGGCGAAACGACCCATGCGGAGGTAGTTTGCAAGATCGCGAACACCGTCGTCGAAGTCAAATTCGACGCTTCGATCGTCGAGAATCTCGATCCGGGCTACTTCGTATGGATAGCCGGTACGGACAAATTCGACGAGGCGGAAGCCGAGTCGGGTGCGGTTCCTGCGCTCAAATTCACGGACGAAGGCACGGGCTATTACACCCTGCCCGCAGGTACGACTTCGCTGGCATGGATGTTCCGCGGCACGCATACGTCGGGCAAGGAGGTCGAGATGGAAAACACGCTGACCGAGGTCAAGGCCGGCGGCAAATACGTCTTCACCTTCCGCTACTCCCCCGACCTGCCGGGTTATATCGACGCCCTGCTGATCCGCGTCGATACCGAGACGGAAGACAAGGACGACGAGATTATTTTCAGTCCCGATCCGGCCCTTCTCACCGAGGGATTCGACAACGACGAACTGCAGAAATATACGTCCGGCGAGAAGAAATACCGGATCATGGCCTTCGCAGAGCTGAAAAAATTCACGGTCTCGGTCGGCGACGACAGCTACGACCTGCTCACCGGCACGCACGAAGGCATTTCATTCACGCCTACCGATAAATACAACACCGAACTGACGTTGTCCGACGCCTTCTTCGCAGGACTAGCGGGCGGCGACCACGCCGTGACGATCCATGTGGAAGACGCCAACGGCGGCAGCAACGAGATTTCGACGACCTACCGTCTGCAGGGACTGGTTCCGGTTACGGAAAAAAGCTACGACCTCTGGGCCAATACCGTAACGCTGCAGGTCGTGGATTTCACCCGGTCGGCAAACGTAACGTTCGGTCTGTGCGGCAGCGACGGCCAATGGAAATACCTGACCGGCACGTCGCAGGGCGACGATTTCATCTCGGCGACGTTCGCACCGCAGTGGCAGGAATCGACCAATGCCAACGGCCATACGGTCTACACGCGAGAGGCGGGCACCGGAGTCGTCGCAACATACGGCTACGAGTACAAAGTCACCATCGACGGAACTGAAAAAAGCGGTTCGTTCACGGCCGGAGCGGCGCAAACGATTCCCAATGCCGACATGTCGGGGTGGAGCATGACCAGCGGTTTCGCATTCCCCAATGCGGAGGGAGGGGCATTCTGGAGCAGCGGCAACAACACTATGACAAAAACGCTCTGCACCTCCACCGACGTAAAATTCGGCAAGGCGGCACCGGCAGCCAAACTCACCAGCACCAATATGCTCGTTCTGGCCGCCGGCAACCTTTTCACGGGAACATTCGCTTACAAAAGCTTCACCGGCACCGTGCAGTTCGGCCAGCCTTATGACTTCACGGTGCGCCCCTCGGCGTTAAAGGTTAAATACCACGCCAAGGTCGGCACGGTAGATAAAGTACGCACCTCCGGCGATATTTGTCCCTACATCAAGAAAGGCGATCCGGACATGGCGCGGATTTTCGTTGCCATCGTCGATTGGAACGCCCCGCATCAGGTAGTATCAGCCATGACCACTACCAAAGGCGCTTGGGACCCGGAGAAAGGCATCGACAACGTATCGGAAGGTAAAACTCTGGGATACGGTTCGCTCTGGATCACGCAGTCGACGGAGGGCGACGATATGCAGGACGCCGAATTGGACATCGTATGGTACGACCATGAGACGCGTCCCAGCGGGGGGGGGTACTCACTCGTGATCTCATGTGCCTGCAACGCCTACGGCGATTACTTTACGGGCTGTTCGACGAACGTCATGTACGTCGACGATTTTGAATGGGTATATTAACGACTAAACGCACGACAATGCGCAAAATAACCATCAGCACGCTCCTGACCCTGCTGTATCTCGCAGGTACGGCTCAGGCGCTGCGTGCGCAGCAGACAACGGAGGACGCGTCCCTCCCGGCCGACAGCGTCGGACAGGAACGCGCGCTCACAATCAATGAAATGCGCCAACAGCGCGGTCTGACCGATACGCACAACCTCTTCGTCCCGCGCGGACAGTGGATATTCGGAGGAACGGCTTCCTACTCGACCCATTCGAACGAAACCTACCGGTTTCTGGTCGTCGAAGGCATCGAATCGAAGGGCTACACCTTCAAGGTCAGCCCGATGATCGCCTACGCATTGCGCGACAACATGGCCATCGGAGGACGCTTCATCTACTCGCGCTCGCTGCTCAAGCTCGACAAGGCCGACCTCAACCTCGGCGGCGAGGATTCGGACCTCAATTTCGAGGTGAACGACTACTATTCGCTGCGCCACAGCTACTCGGTGGCGGTAATCTGGCGGCAGTACATTCCGCTGGGACGCAACAAACGCTTCGCGCTCTTCAACGAAATGCAGCTGTCCGGAGGCGGCACGCAGGCGCGCTTCGCCAAGGATTCCCCGGTGAAGGGCACCTACGAAACCGGCTACACCTTCTCGCTCGGCGTTTCGCCCGGCATCGTGGCCTTCGCGACGAACAACATGGCCGTCGAAGTAAACGTCGGCGTAATGGGTATCACCTATACGCACACCAAGCAGGTACACAATCAGGTTACGGTCGGCAAGCGCGACGCCAGCATGATGAACTTCAAGGTCAACATCTTCTCGATCGGACTCGGTATGGCATTCTATCTCTAAAATCGGCAAGCACATGAAACGAATCATACTTTCCATCTTCTCGGTATTCATTACGCTCGGCGCCGCTGCGGAGACAGAACAAGCCCGTCCCGCAGTGCAGCAGTCCGAAACCGCTGCCGCCGCTGAAACGCCTTCGGTCACGGCCGAATCCGCCGCAGCCCCTGCGGCGCAGACAGCAGCGCCCGCCGCGGAACAGACATCCGGAAATCAGCTGACCGCAGACGCCTTTGCGACGCCCGCACCGTCGCCCATCGCCGCCGACAGGCAGAAACGGCCCAAGGAACAGCGCTTTCTGCCGACGCGCAAACGCATAGACCGCGAAATCAACAAACTCAAATTCGCCTACAAAGGCGAAGTTATGATGGGACTGACGGCATCGTACGGCACCCTGTCAAGCGACGATACGGACATCATGCTCATCCTCGACAACATCAACGCGGACGGTACGGTTGCTACGGTCAAACCCTTTGTCGGCTATTTCTACCGCGACAACAACTGCATCGGCGTGCGTTTCGGTTACCGCCACATGAGCGGCACGCTCGACAACACCTATTTCGATGCCGGCGAGGGCAACGACCTGTCGGGGCAGCTCCCCTACATCGACCTTTCGAGCGACAACTACTCGTTCGGCATCTTCCACCGTTCGTATGCCGGACTCGATCCCAAGGGGCGTTTCGGACTCTTCGCCGAATTCGAACTGGCCCTCTCTACGGGTACTTCGAACTTCCTGTACGACCCCGACCGCAAGGAGGGCGGCAACCCCAATCGTACCTACAGTGACAATACGCAGGTAAAACTTTCGTTTAATCCGGGAGCGGCCGTCTACATCTTCCCCAACGTCTGCGCGACGCTTTCGTTCGGGCTGGGTGGCATACAGTACAATTCCGTCACCCAGAAGGATGCCGACGGCAACAAGGTCGGTTCGCGCAAGGCTTCGAACATGCGCTTCCGGCTCAACATCGCAGCCATCAATTTCGGCATGACGATCCATTTGTGGGACAAGAAAAAGCAGTAAGACATGAAATATTTCCGCATACTCTTCTCGGCAGCAGCGCTTCTTTTAGCCGCTTCGTGCATCGACAACGACGTGCCTTATCCCGTCGTCGAACTCAGGATCGCGGGCGTCGAAGGCAGCGGCTTCACCGTGTCGGGCATCAGCATCGCCAACCGCACCGTGGCGCTTACGCTGGATGAGAAAACCGACATACGCAAAGTCGGCATCGACAAGGTTACGTTCGACGTCGCGACCTCCAATCCGATGATGACCGACACGGAGTCTTTCATCGGCCAGATCAAAACGTCGCGGCCCCTCAGCGGAGAATTCGACCTGCGTTCGCCGCTGTACGTCACTCTCTCGCTCTATCAGGATTACGAATGGACGATCGTGGCCGAACAGCCGATCGAGCGCGCCTTTACGGTCGCAGGCCAGATCGGCGCGACGGTAATAGACGCCCAGAAACGTACGGCGACGGCCTATGTGGCCAAGGGGACGAACCTCGGCGACATTACAGTCACCCGGCTCAAACTGGGTCCTGCCGACATCACGACCTACTCTCCCACGGCGGAAGAACTCTCGGCTTCGGGCTTCGAAACGATGCGTTTCGTCGATGCGACCTATCACGGAACGACCGAACGCTGGACGCTCCATGTCGAGCATACCGACCTGAAAGTAGCATTCCGCGAAACCGATCTCTGGAACAACACGGGCGTCATAACCGCCATGGTAACGGAAGAGGAGTATCCCAATGCTGTGATCCAATACCGTGTGAAAGGCACCGACGAGTGGCAGGCGACGCAAAAGGGCGAGCGGGACGAAACCGGACTCTTCACGGCCGCTGTCACCCCCGAATGGACGAACTCGACCAACGCCGCCGGGCTACCCGTCAAACGTCTGGTGCGGACCAAGGGCGTCTATGCGGGTCAGACCTACGAGTTGCGGCTGCTCGTCAACGGAGAAGCGACCGAAACGTCCGAATACACCGTCCCCGCGGGCGACGTCATACCCGACGGCAACATGGAAAATCCGGGGCTTTCGTGCTTCACACAAGAGAATCAGAATGCGGAATTCTGGGCCAGCGGCAACAACGGCTTCGCTAAGGAACTCTGCACATCGGCCGCTTTCGACGGAATGGGCGGCAGCCGCTGCGCCCTGCTGAAAGCCTCGGCTCCCCTGATCGTGGGACTGGCCGCGGGCAACCTGATGTCCGGCATCTTCTACAAAGACGGTCTGACGACCGGCGTCGTGGAATTCGGGCAGCCCTACACATGGACGGCACGCCCCTCCGGCATGAAAGTAAAATACCATGCGACGGTCGGCATCGTCAATCAGACAAAACACAGCGGAGCGCCGATCGGCAAGGGCGATCAGGACAAGGCCCGGATCTTCGTGGCAATCGTAGACTGGAATGCCCGTCACCGGGTAGCTTCGGGAACGGGCGCCCCGACCGGCACTTGGGACCCGACGGAAACCACGGCAACGGACGAGGGCAAGATCATCGCCTGCGGTTCGCTGTTCATCGACCGTTCGACCGCCGGCGACCGGATGACCGAAATCACGCTGCCGCTCGATTTCTACGACACGCAGGCCCGTCCCACGGGCAAATACAGCATCGTCATCTCCTGCTCGACCAGCGCCTACGGCGACTTCATGGTCGGCTGCACGACGAACACGATGTACGTCGACGACTTCGAATGGGTTTATTAAGCCGGGAGCGTTAAAACCGGAAAACACAACGAAAAAGGATGGGACGCGTCGGCGTCCCATCCTTTTTCATTACGGGCACTCAGGTCCCAGTTCCGCGCCGCTGCCTCCCCCACCGCAGTCTCCAATCCCTCACCGCAGTCTCAATCGCTCGCTGCTGTTCCCACTCCTTCGCCGCCCCTCTCAGAACAAAAAACAAAAGCGGCAGAACCGATGGTTCTGCCGCTTCGTTATCGCACTCTGGCTTACGTTCCGCCGGGCGGAAATCACCTCACGGCGACCCGGCAATATTTGTCATAACGGCCTATCACGTCGTTCACGTAAGCCAGCGTCTGCCGGCTGCCGGTGAAACGGCCGCACTTGACCACTTCGTTCTCGTAGTATTCGGGCTGCGCCTTGAGCTGCAGGTACCGGGCTACCACCTCCCACGAATTGGGATCTTCCCCGTTGACACGCGCCAGACGCCGTGCATCGTTCACATGGCCTATACCGCTGTTGTAGCAGGCCAGTATTATGCTCATCCGGTCCTTGTCCGAAGTTTCCGCAGGAAAACGGAGCGTACTCTTTATTTTCGACATCAGCTTGTTGGCCAGCCATATGTTGGTCTCTGGATTGGCTATATCGCCTGCCGGAACGTCGAACTGACGCGCTACCGAAGGCATGATCTGCATCAGTCCCTTGGCTCCGCTGCGCGAGGTGATATCGGGCGTAAAACGCGACTCGTGATACGCGATGGCGCTCATCAGGCGCCAGTCGTGGCCCTCTTTTTCGCTGATGTTGCGAATGATGTTGTCGTAGGCCGAAATCACGTAATCGCCGTCGCTGAGCAGCGAATTGCCGAAATCGGCCTCTTCGTTCAGCATGTCGTCCGTCACGGGTGTGCTGAACTTGGCGTTAAAGCCGTAAAATGTCGTAAGAATTGTTAAGAACGCAAACGTTAAAACTGTCTTTTTTAACATAAAAGGTTGTTTTGCGGGCAGTTCACACCGCGCAGAACAATACGCTAATCATAGAAACCCCATGAGATACCGATTTTGAACATGCCCGGATTCAGCGGATAGTTAGCCGCCGAGAAATATTCTCCGTTACCGAACAGTCCCTTGTTCACATGCTGATATTTCAGGAATATCCGCATTCTCT